>Ga0335069_10009449_pt1 | contig 13880 bp, 7 predicted proteins | sample Lox_Sample_11_FD_206714 | JGI IMG/M metagenome (GOLD analysis project Ga0335069, IMG submission 206714) | Soil microbial communities from Loxahatchee National Wildlife Refuge, Florida, United States - Lox_Sample_1.1 | ecosystem: Environmental > Terrestrial > Soil > Wetlands | place: USA: Florida... | reverse complement strand
ACTCGCCGAAGATGTAGTTCTTCACCGACACGATGCCGTTGTTGTAGGCGGCACCGCCCCACAACAATGCCGAGGTCGTCATGATGCTCTTCGGCACTTGCACGACCTCTTTCATGTGGCACTGGCCGCAGGCTTCGGGGGCGACGCGCAAGTCACCGGGGTTCATGAAGCGGATGAACTCCGGCGATTCGTGGTTGAGTAGCGTGTAGGTGCGCTCGGGGTGCGCCGAGCTGATGCGATCGGGGTGCTTCGGATCACTCCATTTCTCCGGGAAGCGCGGCAGCACGTGGGCCTTGTTCATGGCCGCCAGGTACTCCGGGCTCCCCGGTGCGGCGGCGCCGGCGTTGACGTCGACGTTGCCGCCGTGGCAGTCGGTGCATCCCAGCTTCACCTCTTCCTGCGCATGCATCGGCTCGATGCCGGTGTGACACGACAGGCAGCCGGCGCTCTTGGCATCCGCCTCGGCTTGGGTCTGTCTGAGCAATGGACTGGGTTCGCCTTCGGTGCCTTCATCGGCGACGGCGCGGCCGCTGGCCAGGAACACTCCAAGTGCGAGCAGCGCGGCCAGCCCGGACGCCCAACGCCGCGCCACGGGGCCGCCAGCCGAGGCTGCAGAGCTCATGATGGCTGGGCTGCCGGAAGTTGCGTCATTCATCCCCATCTTGTCCTCGCGCGACGACCTAGAACACAAACACCAGCGCGGTTCCGCCCTGGTACAACGTCGACCCCTGGAAGATGTCGCGGAAGCCGCCGACCGGCTGCAAGAACCCGCCGAATGCCTTGACGATGATGTTGTTGTTGAGCAGCGGCCGGTACTCGAGACCGAGGCCGAACTCGAAGCCGATGTCTTCGCGGATGTTCGGTTGCTTCAGCAGCAGCTCCAGTGGCGCGGTGGTGACGAAACGTAGATAGTTGGCGTTACCGATGAGCTTGAGCTGCGGCGTGACCTCGGCGGATGCTTGCAGATTGAAGATCGCGATGCCGGGGTTCACGAAGTTGGCCTGCCCCTGAGTCTTGCTGCTGCGCAGGTCGGGAATCACACTGTCGGGCTGCATCAACGCCACGCCGCCGCGGTCGGCGATGCGGATGCTCTGATGGTTCCAGTAGCTGATCTGACCACCGAGGATCTTGGGCTCGTCCATGATGCTGTCGAAGCCATGAGCGTGGCGGTCACGCGGATTGTCGTCGCCCGAGGAGAAGAAGGCGGAGGCTTGATAGCGCATCCAATCGCGGTCCACCGACAGCTCGAGGAAGGCCATCTGGCCGTCGATGTCGGTGCCGCGTCCGGCGATCGGGTTGAGGGTGTCGTAGCCGAGGGCCTGATAGAAGGCGTGGCTGACGTTCAGGAAGCCGATGTGCCCTTCGCTGGTCCACCCCAGATAGTAGACTTCGACGTTGTGGGGTTGCGCCGCGCCCACCGGGTCGGGTCGGACCAGGAAGCCCTGACGGTCGAAGGTGAACCCGGCCTGGTGTCCGTTGTCCTTGTCGTAGCTCAGACTGAATTGGTGGGTGTCGCCAAGCACCAGGAAGTCCTGCACATACACGTTGGCGACGGCCACCTGCTGGTCGCGCAGGTCGAAGGTGTTGAAGCCGCTGTTGGTGTCCTTCTCCGCCATGTAGAAGTAGATCAGGTTGTACTGGTAGCGGTTGCCGTTGGCGGAGCCGAAGAGCCGCACGCCCTGGTTGATGTCGGTGAACAGCAAGCTGCGGAAGTCGGCATTGAACGGCTGGCGGCCGACCTTGCTCGAGATGAAGTCGTAGTTGGTGGAGAGATCCTTGAGATGGACCTCGAGCGACGCTTCTTCCAGGGCTGCGTCATTGGTGAGGCGTGAGGTGCCGTCGCGGACGTCGGGGCTGACGGCGTTTTCGTAGACGTCGAAATTATTGAGGTCGACGGCGCCTTCGATGACGGCCTGCCACTCGAAGGGTTTGAAGGACGTCGCGCCCTTCTGCAGCTCGATGCGGCCGAGGAACTTCTGGTCGTAGATGAGGGCGTCGTTCTGGCCGAAGAAGGAGAAGCTCCCGGGGCTCTTGGCGCTGACGCCGCTCGGCGTCGGGGCCGAGCGACCTTCGACGACGCTCTTCGAAATGCCCGTCAACTTCAGGAAGATGTCGTCACCGATGATGGGGTAGTCCCCCTTGAGCATGTTCTGATTGTAGGGGTCCCACCAGTGCCCTTTGACGTTCAAGTCGTACGGCGGCGGCGTGATGTGCCAGCGATCCTCGAGCGGTTCGAAATCCGGGCTCTTCGGTTCCGCGGCGGCACCCTTGTCCGTCTCGGCGGCGGCCGGCGGGGCGGTGCCAGCATCGGCCGCAGCATCGTCGGCACGGGCCGGACTGCTGACGAACACCAAGCAGAGAGCGAGTAGGCCAATCAAGCGTACGGTCATGTCACCCAGTCGCGCTGCGGGTCACCGGTTCATCGACTCATGAACCACCAGACCGCGGCTGCAGCGAGCACCGCGATCGCTCCCACGATCACTGCAATCAGCGACGTCTTGCGCCCGCCCGCAGCCGGTGCCGCACTGCTCTGGCGCGGGGCCGAATCGTCGAGGAACATCAGCTCGTCACCGCCCAGCTGGATGCGAGTCTTGTGCACCAACCGGGTGGCGCCCTTGATGGTGGCGCCGTTCGCCAGCACCGGCCGATCCTCCACCGGTTCGATGTACCAGCCGCCGTCGCGGTTGATGAGGCGCGCGTGCTCGCGCGATGCGGTCGGCGAGAAGAGCCGGATGTCGCACGTCTGCGACCGTCCCAGCAGATAGCTGGAGCGGTCCAGCGCCACCGTCTCGGAGCGGCCCGCCGGCTGCATGCGTTGCAGCCGCACCGTGGCGGTGACCCGTTGCGGCATCAGCAGGGTGGCTTCGCCCTCGTCGGCATCCGGTGCGGCCGGTGCGGTGGGCGGCGCGGTTGGCGGTGCCGCGGGTCGCGATGTAGCCGGTGGCGGCGCCGCTGCCGGCTGGGGTGGGCTCGGGGGCGCTGCCGGTACCTTTGGCGGCGGCGGTGGCGCCGCGCCGATCTGCGTGTGCTCGTCGCTGCCACGTGGCGGCGCTGCAGGGGCGGCGGCAGGCGGCGGGCTGCCCAGAGGGCGCGGCGGCGGCGGGGGAGCGCCGCCAATCTGCGTGTGCTCGTCCGCCGCCGGTTTCGCCGGCGGCTTGCCGACCGGCAGTTTCGGTTGCGGTGGCGGCCCTACGTGTGTCTTGTCGTCCGAGTCGTTCTCAGCAGCCATTCCGAATACCGTCCCTGTGCCCCCCTGATCGATCGCGTTGGTCTATTGCTCGGGTTGCCGGTTGAACTTCACGTACGGCAGCCTGACGTCGCGCACGAACACCTGGTCGGCGCGAATGGACTCCGGTGGCTCGAACGTCTTGCCGGTATCCGGGCTCTGCACCGTGGTGCCGGCGATGGTGACGATGTCGTCTTGCTCGACGCCGTCGCCGCTCACGCCGAAGCCGCCGATCAGCACGCCGTCGCGATACAGGGGCGCGCTGCCGGGGAAGAACACGATGCCGTTCTGACGTCCGTTGGTGGGCTGCCCGCCCTCCTCCGGCAACCCGCCGTTGACGCACGGCGTCGCCGAGTCATCGATGAAAATGCGGCGGAAGGGGCCCGGCGCATAGGGCACCGGGAAGCCTGCCAGCTTGGTGTCGTCGGTCGCCTCGATGCCCGACGGGAAGAACGGCTGTGAGCCGAAGCTCAACGTGCGGTTGGTGATCGCCGTTCCCGGCGGGAAGGCCCGCTCGCGGCAGTCACCCTCACCGGGGCAATCCAAGGTGTCCATCGGGTTGATGTTCCGATCGCTGAAGTAAATGACGTTGCGCGACTTGGCGACCGCGACGTCGATGGAGAATACCGTGGCGTCGGGCATGCGATAGAGACCGATGAGGGCACCGTTGGTGTCCGAGACCGCGAGCACCATGGCGGTGCGCGCCTCGAGAGGCAAGCGGATGGCGGCCCGCGTCTTTCCGGCGGAGACCAAGCCGCCGCTGATGATGGCGTTGACTTCGGCCTGGCTCAGCGGCTGCGCGCCGGCGGTCGACGGGTTCGGACCCACCAGCCACCCCGAAGACACCGGACATGGCTGGTTCATGGGGAGAGGACACTTGCCGTTCGGGTCCGGCGGCTCCAAGCTTGCCGGATTGACGATGAAGTTGGTGATGGGTTGTCCTGAGCCCACTCCGGAGACCGGCGGATTGCCGTTCACCTCGGGGACCTCGATGCCGTCGATGAAGATGACGGGGTCGAACGGTAACTTCGCCGCCGGCACCGGCAGGATACCGAGGAATTGTCCGCTGTTGAAGCAACTCGATGTCGGGCACACACCCGGCAGCCCCTTGGGGATGACGGTGGGAAAGCCCGGATTGTCGCCCGCGAAGGCGCGTGCCGCGAACTCCGCCAGCTGCAACTCGGGATTGGTGTCGGTGCGGCGCAGGATCTGCGCGCTGTCGAAGGCGGCCACCGGATCGGGGGTGAGGCGCACGCCGCGCAACGCGACGCCGATGCCGCCGGCCATGCGCCCGTTCTTGTAGATCGGGACGCCGCCGGGCACGGTGGCGATACCGGTGGTGCAGCCCTCACGCGCCAAGGGGCTCTCGACGAACAGGCCAGAATCTGGGGCGCTCTGCACGCCGTTCTGACAGAGCAGGGCCTCGCCGCCGCTGCGCTCGAGCAACGTCGAGTCCAGGTTGCGAGCCCGGGGCACGAACTTGTTCACAAGAAAGTCTGCGCCCTGCGAAAACCCCGCATCGAACGAGCAACCGCGGTTGGTGTTCTCGATGCCGAACAGCGCCGCCGCGCCGGTATTCTTGATTCCCGGCGGGAAGTGCTCGCCGCTTATGAAGCGCACCGAGCGCGAGGTGAGCGGCGTCTGGTCAGCGCTGAAGAACGACACGGTGCGCGCAAGCTGCAGCGCCAGGTTGACGGTGGAGCAGTCGCCGCACTTCGTCGGATCATCGGGTGTAATCTGGGTCGACGGGCACAGCGTGCAGTCGGCCGCGTAATTGAGGGCGAACGTGCCGCTCGTGCCCACGCCGAGAACCACGCCGCGCCGATCCGTCACCGCCACCGCCATGTCCCGGTTGAGGGCGCGCGCCGCCTGCTGCATGATGTTGGTGACATCGGTAGCGGTCAGCAACTGCGGGTTGGTTTCGTCCGCCTGGGGATCCGCCCGTTGACCTGGTGCTCCACCGCACCCGGCCAGGCTCAGGCACAGGGCGACGACCGCGAGGCGCAGTGACGTACGGTGCGATGGATCGGCTCGGAACTCGAATGGTGTACACATGGACACGGCCCGCGCTTCCTCTTTTTCGCTAGCTGGGGATGGTGATCTTCACCGGTCCCTTGATCTTGGCCAAACACGCCAACCGATGCTTCTTCGGGTCGTCATCCAGGGCGGCGACGTTGGCGATGGTCTTCATTTCGGGCTTGCCCGGATCGACCGGCTCGAAATTGTCGGCGCCGTCGAGGATCTGGATGGCGCATAGTCCGCACAAGCCGACCTTGCACTCCCACCCGAGCGGCTCGTCTTGATGCTCCGTCGGCTCGCCCTTTTTCGAGACCTTGCAGTCGGGAAAGCGCACCTTGAGGTTTTCGAAGTAGGCGTGCAGCAAGTCGGTGCCGGCGGGAACACCGAAGCTCACCGGGAACTCGGGGTGGTCGATGGCCACCGCGAGCATCCCTGCAGGCACCGCCGCGGCTGCTGGTGCGGCAGCGGCTGCCGCCGCGGGCGCGGGTGCGGGTGCGGGTGCGGCCGCCGCGATGGCGGCCGCCGGCGCCGGCTCGGGCGGGGCTTCAGCCACCACATCCGTCGCCGCCAGCTTGGCCACCGGGGCGAAGGTTTCGAAACGGAAACGCTTGCTGGCGACGCGGAACTCGTCGCCGTTCGTCAAGGCGAGCGACCCGGTCACCTTCACGTACGTGCCGTTCTTGCTCCCGAGGTCGAACACCTTCAACGCCCCACCTTCGACGCGGAACTGCGCGTGGCGGCGTGACATGCTCATGTCCGACGCGTCCAGGGGCACTTCCGAGCCGCGTCCGACCAGGACACCGCGGTCGCCGATCGGGTAGGTGGCCTGGTACACACCGTCGCTGTTGTAGTGCGCCAAACCCCAGCGGCCACCGTCCTTGGTCACCATGAGGATCTGCGCCCCGATCCACGCGACGTCGCTCTCGTTGACGGCTCGGCCCGAGCCACCCTGCGCGCGGATCCACACACCGGAGCCCGCGCCGCTGTCTTCGAGCATGAACTGGTCGCCGCGTTTTCCCACGGTGGCGTGCAGATCCGCCATGTATACGTCGTCGGCGCAGGTGATGTCGGCTCCGGACTTGCCGATGGTCATCGCATCCTTCGAGAACGGGAAGTGCTCGTCTTCGGTCCCGTCGGGATGGAGCGACACGAGTTGGCTCTCGAAGGTCTGCGGCCGGGCGTCGGCTGGCTCGGAGGGCGTCGGCGGCGTGACCGGCGGCGCCGGCTTCGTCTCGATCACGACCTGCTGCGCTTCCTTGCCGGCACGCGCCGCGATGGTTTCGATGGCTTCGACCGCCTCGACCATGGCGGCCTTGATGTTGCGCTTCTGCGTCACCTGCTCGTAGGTGGTCGAATCGTTGAAGTCGGCGCAGCGCAGATACTTCGGTCCGCGCGCGTCGCCGACCAGGAAGACGTTGGGCAGGGACACCTCGCCCTGAGCATTGACCAGCATCAGCGGGCGTTCGTTGACGGTGGGGATCTTGATGCCGACGCCTTGCAGGAACTTGACGGGGAGGTCCTCACCGATGCAGGCGACGACGTGCGTCTTGGAGAACTCGAGGTGCGTCGTCTCGGCGGGGCGTCCTTCGACGACCTTGCGATCGACGCGTACCGACAGGTAGTCGTTCTTGTCGGGGGCGGTAACCACCGCCACGGGCTCCGAGAACGCCAGATACCGGATGTTGCCGTTGCCGACGTAGGCGTCGAAGAAGACCTCGCTGAGGGCTTTCGACACCTTCGGCAGGCGGTCGCCGCGGTACGACCAGTACACCGGAGTGGGATCCTCGGCGCTGGCCTTGGCGTTGGAGATGGCGATGACGGCTTCGGCCGCCGACGTGCCGCCGCCGATGACCAGGGCGGGCGCGCCGACATAGTGGGTGGCGTCGTCGAGGCGGAAGGCCAGCCCGTCGGTGTTCCCCGGAATGTCGAAGCGTCGCGGCACGCCGGCGCCCATGGCGATGATGACGCTGCGGGCGCGATAGTGAATCTCCTTGCCGGCGCGATGACTCCAGGTCTTGACGTCCCAGGTGCCGTCGTCGAAGCGCGTCAGGCCGGTGAATTCGGCGCCGATCTTGGCGCTGATGCCAAACTCCTTGTAGCGCGACTTCCACGCGACGACCATCTGGTCCTTGTCGATGTCGTCGAAGTACAGTGCCTGCAGCATCGGTCCGCCGGGCGGCCATTGCAGCTTGTCGCCGCCGCCGTAGTTGGGCTTGATCTGCTTCTCCTTCGGGTAGTCCCGGATGCGCTTCATCAGGTCGTCGTAGTCGATGACCAGACAGCTCAGCCCGTATTCCTTGGCACGCACTGCGGCGGCAGTCCCGGCGGGTCCGCCGCCGGCGACCACGACGTCGATGACGTCGGGCAGGGGGGTGGCGCCTTGGACCTTCAAGGTGCCAAAAGTCGTGTAGTCGTCTCCGATCTTCTCAGGCATAGGTAGAACGATTCCTCTCTTGGAAAACCGCTCTCGGAAAAAGACGCGGCGGACCTTACTTCGTCTCGAATGAACCTGTCAAGCCTCAAGTGGCGCGGCGTGGAAACTTTTGCCGTTGCCACCGGCCGCCAGTGCCGACACGCGACGCCATGCCGCGATCCGTTTGCCGATCGGGCGTCGACTGCGCTACGACGCCGCACATGAAATGGGGGCGCGCGCGTCGTCGATGGCGCGGCCTGGTGATCGCCGGCCTCTCGGTGAGCGGTGTGCTCCTACTGGGTGTGACGCTGCGGCAGCCCTGGACATCCGGCGCGCCGCCCGCCGTGAGCGCCGGCGGCGTGTCGATGCGCGACTTTCACACCGCGCTATACGATGATGATCGCCTGGCAATACGGATCGCCGGCGAAACGCTGCGTATCACCAACACCAGAGTGTTCGGTCCCTTCTCGCTTGGCTTCGCGCACGCCTTGCGGGCAAGCCACGTCACCATCGACCTGTTTCCGCGGGAGGAGCAGTCCACCGCCACGGCGCTGCAAGCGCTGTCGGTCGAGCGCGTCACCGCCGCGCTGCGTCTCGATCGGTTGAATCTTACCCTCACCGACGCCGAGGTTGCGCCGCTCACCGTCATCGAGCATCGCGGCACCGACGCCACGGTCGCTTTGCAAGCCGCCGCGTGTCGCGCCGCGCTGCTCCGGCGCTCCGCGGTCTGCCGCGATGGGGTATTGGGGAGCGGCGCGCAGGCACGGCGCTTCCGCGAGCTGCGCTACGATACCGAGACGCAGCGCGTCACCACCGTGCCGTGAGTGCATGCGCCGGCGCGGGCGGCGTTCCGTTTGCAACGGTTGGTGGGATCAGGCTAGAGACGTCGCATTCCTCGGAAAGATCCTTCGGGAGGCGACGGCGGCATGCGAGCGACGCGCGGCAGGGGCACCCGCCCCGGGAAGTCACTGACGGCGGAAGAGCAGCGGCTGCGCGAGGAATCGACGCGCGCCCATCACTGGAAGCGATGGGGGCCATACCTGAGCGAACGCGCCTGGGGAACGGTGCGCGAGGACTACAGCCCGTACGGAACGGCCTGGGAGTACTTCCCGCACGACCACGCCCGCTCACGCGCCTTCCGCTGGAGCGAGGACGGCATCGGCGGCATCTGTGACCGCCACCAGTACGTCTGCCTCTCCTTGGCGCTCTGGAATGGATCCGATCCCATCCTGAAGGAGCGCCTCTTCGGGCTCACCGGCAACGAAGGGAATCACGGCGAGGACGTCAAAGAGTACTACTTCTATCTCGACTCGACGCCGACGCATTCCTACATGCGCTTCCTCTATAAGTATCCGCAAGCGGCATTTCCTTATGCCTGGCTGGTTGAGGAGAACCGCCGGCGCGACCGCCGCGCCTCGGAGTTCGAGTTGATCGACACCGGCGTTTTCGATGCGGATCGCTACTTCGACGTCGTCGTCGAGTACGCCAAGGCGACACCCGACGACGTGCTGATGCGCATCCACATCACCAACCGCGGCCCCGAGGCGGCGCCGCTGCACGTCTTGCCGACGATCTGGTTTCGCAACACCTGGTCGTGGGGTCTCTACGCGATTCGCCCCCGCCTGCGCCGGGGCACACCGGTGAACGGCGCGAGCGTGGTGCAGGCGAGCATCGACTACTACGGCGAACGGTGGCTGTTCTGCGACGGCGCCCCGCCGCTGCTGTTCACGGAGAACTCCAGCAACGGTCAACGACTGTGGGGGATCGACAACGAGGTGCCCTACGTCAAGGACGGCATCAACGACTACATCGTCCACGGTCGCACCGAGGCCATCAACCCGGCACAGCTCGGCACCAAGGCCGCCGCCCATTACCCGCTGCAGATCGGTCCGGGCGAGACGACGACGCTGCGGCTGCGCTTCATGGACGTCGCAGCGTCGGCCCGCGGCGCCGTGTTCGGCGCCAACTTCGACGAAATCTTCGCGACGCGCCAGCGCGAGGCGGACGAGTTCTATGCCACCATCGTCCCCGCCGACGTCTCCGAGGACGCGCGCAGCGTGATGCGCCAGGCGTTCGCCGGCCTGCTGTGGAGCAAGCAGTACTATCATTACGACGTCAGCCGCTGGCTACGCTGCGATCCGGTCGGTCCCGAACCGGCGCCGCAACGGTTGACCGGTCGTAACCACAAATGGACGCACCTGCACAACTCCGACGTCATCTCCATGCCCGACAAGTGGGAGTACCCATGGTACGCGGCATGGGATCTCGCTTTTCACTGCGTGCCGCTGGCGCTGGTCGACTGCGACTTCGCCAAGGAGCAGCTGATCCTCATGCTGCGCGAGTGGTACATGCATCCGAACGGGCAGCTGCCGGCCTACGAGTGGGCGTTCGGCGACGTCAACCCGCCGGTGCACGCGTGGGCGGCCTGGCGCGTGTACAAGATCGACGAGAAACGCCGCGGCACGGCCGACCGCCGCTTCCTCGAGCGCGTCTTCCAAAAGCTGCTGCTCAACTTCACCTGGTGGGTGAACCGCAAGGACGCCGAGGGGCGCAACGTCTTCGAGGGCGGCTTTCTCGGTCTCGACAACATCGGCGTCTTCGATCGCAGCGCCCCCTTGCCCACCGGTGGGCGCATCGAACAGTCCGATGCCACCAGCTGGATGGGCATGTACTGCCTCAACATGCTCACCATCGCGCTCGAGCTGGCGCGCGAGAACCCGGCCTACGAGGACGTCGCCAGCAAGTTCTTCGAGCACTTCGTGTATATCTCGCGCGCCATGAACGACATCGGCGGCAAGGGCATCGAGCTGTGGGACGCGCAGGACGGCTTCTACTACGACGTGCTGCACCTGCCCAACGGCCAGCGCTTCCCGATGAAGGTCCGTTCGATGGTCGGCCTGATCCCGCTGTTCGCGGTCGACACGCTCGACTCGGACATCGTCGACAAGCTGCCGGGCTTCAAACGCCGCATGCAATGGTTCATCGAGAACCGCCCGGAGCTCAGCGATCACGTCGAGACCGAAACCACCCCCGAATCCCATGTGCGCCGCTTCCTATCGCTCGTCAACCGCGACCGCCTGCGCCAGGCGCTCCGTTACATGCTCGACGAGAGCGAGTTCCTATCGCCGTACGGCGTTCGCGCCTTGTCACGCATCCATCGCGACCATCCGTACTCGCTGTGGGTCAACGGCGTCGAGCACCGCGTCGACTACGAGCCGGCGGAGTCGACCAGCGGCGTCTTCGGCGGCAACTCGAACTGGCGCGGGCCGGTGTGGTTTCCGGTGAACTACCTGATCATCGAGTCGCTGCAGAAGTACCACTACTTCCTCGGCGACGACTACAAGGTGGAGTGCCCGACCGGCTCCGGTCAGATGCTGACGTTGTGGGAGGTCGCCGCCGAGCTGTCGCGCCGCCTCACCCGTCTGTTCCTGCGCGGGCCGGACGGCCGCCGCCCGGTGTACGGCGGCACCGAGAAGTTCCAAAGCGATCCGCACTGGCGCGACCTGATCCTCTTCTATGAATACTTCCATGGCGACGACGGTGCGGGGATCGGCGCGAGTCATCAGACCGGGTGGACGGGGTTGGTGGCCAAGCTGATCCAGCAGAGCGGCGAATAGCGCGCGCCGCCGTTCACGCCGGCGCCGGCGCGGCGGTGCAAGGAGGTCCGACATGGGCTCGAACGACGCACGCGAGGTGGAGCTGGCGTTGCTGCGCCCGTTGAGCCGGCAGTTTCCCAGCGTCGATGCGGCGGTCGGCGAGATCGCCCGCCTGGCCGCCGAGCTGACCCTCCCGAAGGGCGCGGTGCACGTGCTGAGCGACGTGCACGGCGAGCACGGCAAGCTGCGCCACGTGATCAACAACGCCGCCGGTACGCTGCGTGCCCTTGTCGAGCGCCAGTTCGGGGCGCGGCTGGCGCCCGGCGACCTGCAGGACTTCCTGGGGCTCATCTTCTATCCCGCCGAGATGCTGGACAGTCGCGCCGCCGCCCTGCGCGACCCGGCGGCGCTGCGCGGCTTCGCGCAGCGCGTCTTGCCGCTGCTCTTCGAGTTGGTGCGCGTGCTCTCCCGCCGCTACGGCCTCGAGCACGTCTTGCGCACGTTTCCCACCGAGTACCGCGCCGTCCTCCGCGAGCTGGAGTTCGAGCCGGCCAGCGTGCGTGACGGACGCTATGTCGATGCCATCATCGACACGCTCCTGGCGCACGGCCGCGCCCTGCATCTGATCCGTCTGGTGGTGCGGGTGGTCCGCGACCTGGCCATCGAGGAGATCGTCGTCGCCGGCGACTGCTTCGATCGCGGCCCGCGTGGCGACCGCATCGTCGAGCTGCTGCGCCATCAGCCCACCGTCTCGGTCACCTGGGGCAATCACGACGCCGCGTGGATGGGAGCGTGCCTGGGGCAGGAGGCGCTCATCGCCCACGTGCTGCGCATCTCCCTGCGCTATCGCCGGCTGTCGCAGCTCGAAGAAGGTTACGGCATCACGATGCAGCCGCTCGAGCGCCTGGTCCGTACCATCTACGCCGACGATCCGGCCGACTGCTTCCACACCCGCGGCCACGGCCTGCGCGACGACTTGACCATGGCCCGCTTGCACAAGGCGGCGGCCATCATGCAGTTCAAGCTCGAAGGGCAGGCGATCGCGCGCAACCCGCACTGGAATCTCGAGCATCGTCGCTTGCTGCACCGCATTGACTACACCAACGGCACCATCGAGCTGGACGGCGTCGTCTACCCATTGCGGGACACGCATTTTCCGACCATCGATCCAGCCCATCCGTACGAGCTATCGGCGAACGAACGCCGCTGCATGGACCGCCTGCGCCAGTCGTTCCTCACCAGCCGCACGCTGTGGGAGCACATGCGGTTTCTGGTCGATCGTGGTGCGATGTGGCTGGCGCGCGATCGCCACCTGATCTTCCACGGCTGCGTCCCGGTCGACGCGGCCGGTACGTTCCTCTCATTCCCGATCGACGGCGTGCCGCTGCGCGGGCGCGCGCTGTTCGATGCCTTGACCGGCGTCGTCGTGCGCGCCTTCGAGCAGCCCACGGACCCGGATCGCGATCTGTTCTGGTATCTTTGGAGCGGCCCGCTGTCGCCGCTGTTCGGCAAGGACCGCATCACGACGTTGGAGCGCGACCTGGTTGCCGACACGGCGACGCACAAGGAAACGAAGAACCCGTACTTCCAGCTCATCCACGAGCGGGCCTTTTGCGAGCGGGTGCTGGCGGAGTTTGGCGTCGACCCGCGTGACGGTCTCATCGTCAACGGCCACGTCCCGGTGCACCTCGAAGAAGGCGAGTCGCCGCTGAAGCGCAGCGGTCAGGCGATCACCATCGATGGCGCCTTCTCCGAAGCCTACGGCGACCACGGCTTCACCCTGGGCATCGACGCCGATCGCACGTTCCTGGCGAAGCACCACCACTTCGATTCGGTCGAGGCCGCGGTCCGCGACGGCGTCGACATCATCCCCGAGGTATCGGCGGTACGCGAATGGAACCCGATCCGCCGGGTCGCCGACACCGAGCGCGGCGCCGAGATCCGCGCCGAGATCACGCTGCTGGAACAACTCGTCGCCGCCTACCGCGCGAATACGCTGCGCCAGACCTGATTACGGTCCGCAGTGCACGCCATGGCGCGGCATCCCCTCGCGCGCTTCCTTGATTCCCGCGCACCGGCTCGCGCATAGTTGAAGTTCCATGGCCGCAGACGATCCCTTCGAGCCCGGACGGTGCATTGGGTCGTACGAGATCGTGCGTGAGCTCGGACGCGGCGGCATGGGCCGCGTCTATCTCGCAAGGGACAGCGCAGTAGGCGGGCGGCTCGTCGCCGTCAAGGTTATCCTCGCTGCCGATCGCGATGAAAGTACCGAGGCGCATGTCCGCTTCGTTCGCGAGGTGAAGAACCTTGCTCGTTTGCGGCATCCCAACATCGTCACCGTGTACGCGGCCGGGAATTGGCAGGGGTATCCGTACTTCGTGATGGAATACATTGCCGGGCGCGACCTGACTCACTATCTCGACGAGTGTTCCATGCTGGGGGAGCCGGAACGCATCGCCAAGGTGGTGCACCTGATCGCGACCGTCGCCCGCTCGGTGCTCTATGCCCACACGCAGGGGGTCGTCCACCGGGACCTCAAGCCGGCCAACATCCTCATCAGCCATGATCGAGACCAAGCCATGGTCTTGGATTTCGGTATTGCCAAGTACCTCGGTGACACCACCCT
>Ga0335069_10009448_pt1 | contig 13880 bp, 11 predicted proteins | sample Lox_Sample_11_FD_206714 | JGI IMG/M metagenome (GOLD analysis project Ga0335069, IMG submission 206714) | Soil microbial communities from Loxahatchee National Wildlife Refuge, Florida, United States - Lox_Sample_1.1 | ecosystem: Environmental > Terrestrial > Soil > Wetlands | place: USA... | reverse complement strand
TCCGTGAGGTTACGGCTGAAAAGGCTGAAACAAGCTGATGAACCCGCTCGCTGCCGCATTGTGGGCATTTCACACTGGTCTTTTCAACGTCCGCCATGTGAAGGGCCTGGGTAAATTCTTTGTTGCAGTCCAGACATTGAAAAACATATTGAGACATGGCTACACTCCCGCATCATCATAGCGCGCGTCTCCGGTCTGCGGAAACAGCGCGGAATATGAAAACCCTGGGAATATGCTAGTTGCGGATTCCGGCCAGAAGTGTCTCGATCTCCCACTTTGCGTTCGCGTCGATCGGAAGCAGCGGCTGCCGGGCGTAGCCGCCGTAGTAGCCGTTGAAGTCACAGGCGTACTTCACCCCGCTGATCCCGAGTTCAGCCGTGATCCGCTGGCTCGGCTGCGCTATCCTCTGCTGCTTCTCGGCGGCCAGTTTCAGGTCGTGGTCCTTCCATGCGAAGTAGACTTCCTGGCAAGCCTGCGGAGCGCACGCCGCGAAGCCAAGAATCGCCCCGACAGCTCCGGCTTCCAGCGACGACAGAATGATCGATGCTGAACCGGTCAACACCTGGAATCCGACGTCCTTCGTGCGCGTCTTGAGCGCAGCCTTCGGTGCTGTCACGGCGATTGCCGGTCCATCTGCAAGATCATCTGCAGGAACAAACGTCGCGCCTGCCGAGGCCTTCAGGCTCAGCATACGCGCCGTAACGGCCTCGAACACCGGGGTCGCGGTCACGGTCCGGCGCGGAGCGTTGATTGTCAACTCCACAATCTTCTCGATCCGCTCGAGACTGCCGCTGGAATCCTTGATCGCGATGATGTTCGGATGTTGCGCCAGTTCCGCGACCATCTCCACCGGAATGTTGTACGGAACGCATCGCGGAATGTTGTAAAGCACAACCGGCAAGGGCGAGCGGTCCGCAACGGTTTTGAAGTAAGTGATAACCGCAGCCGGATTCATTTGGCTGGCATAATACGTCGGCGTCCGCACCAGTGCCGCGTCATACTTGAACTTCGCTGCTGCCTCTGTCAGTTCGAGCGTGGCCTTGGCGCTTTCACGTCCAACGCCCGCAATCAGCACCTTCTCTGGCGCGGCTGCTTCCGCGGCGACGCGCAACACATCTTTCGTCTCGAGATCATTGAGCGCAGGAGCCTCCCCGGTAGATCCTAGAACAACCATCCCGGAGAGCAGGCTGCGCGAATACCGCGCAATATTCGCCTCGAGCTTTCTGAAATAGACCCGCTCGTCAGGATAAAAGGGGGTTGTGACAGCGGCAAAGATGCCTTCGATCAGCATGCTTCCATTCTAAAACCCGGGCTGCTCACTTCCCTGCCCGGGTTTCCTCTCCGATTTCTGCATGCAAATTCTGCAATGCATAGACATTGATGCTTCTCTGCTGCATTGCCGCGATGCCTTCAACGGCCGCCTGCGCTGCCGCCAGTGTCGTGATGGTAGGAACGCGCGCCAGTACCGCCGCGCGGCGAATTGCCTTCTCGTCGAAGAACGTGTCCTGGCCGCGGGGCGTATTGATGATGAGTTGGATGCGCCCGCCCTTGATCAGGTCCACAACGTTGGGACGTCCTTCCTTGACTTTGAACACGCGCTCAACGCTCAGGCCTGCACGCTCCAGCACATTTGCGGTGCCCTCTGTCGCGACAATGTGGAACCCAAGGTGCGCGTAACGGCGCGCGAGGTCCACTGCAGAGACCTTGTCATGATCGTTGACGCTGAAGAAGATGGTCCCGCCCGCCGGCAGCAACTGCCCGGCAGATAGTTGCGCCTTGGCGAATGCCTCTCCAAAAGTCGCCGCCACTCCCATCACTTCTCCAGTCGATTTCATCTCCGGGCCGAGGACAGTGTCCACACCGGCAAACTTTGACCACGGGAAGACGGGTGATTTCACGTAGTGATGTGCACCGATTTCGAGGTCCTTGCCCGATGCAAGCTGCTTGGGCAGCAGTTCGTGCAATTTGCGTCCCGTCATGAGGCGTGCCCCAATCTTCGCCAGCGGAATCCCAGTCGCCTTTGAGACATACGGAACCGTACGAGACGCTCGCGGATTCACCTCTATCACGTAGACGTTGTCCTGCCCTTCGGTATCCCGCTGGATGGCAAACTGCAGATTAACCAGCCCCACAACCTTGAGCGCATGCGCCAGCTTTCGTGTGTAGGCGCGGATCATGTCGAGCGTCTCTTCGCGAATACTCACAGCTGGAAGAACGCACGACGAGTCGCCCGAATGAATGCCGGCCTCCTCGATGTGCTGCATGATCCCGGCAATCACCACATCTTCCGAATCACAAAGTGCATCCACATCCACTTCGACCGCATTCTCCAGAAAGTGGTCAATCAACACCGGTCTCTCCTGCGAGTATTCGACGGCCTGCTTCATATATTCCGCAACCGCCTGCGCATCATAGGCAATGACCATCGCGCGCCCACCAAGCACGTAGCTCGGCCGCACCAACACCGGATAGCCGATACGATCTGCTACAGCCAGCGCCTCCTCAACGCTTGTGGCCGTGCCGCCGGCAGGCTGCGGAATCCTCAAATCTTGAAGAAGCTTTCCAAACTGCTTGCGATCTTCAGCCAGGTCAATGGACTCAGGCGATGTGCCGATGATCGGAACACCGGCAGCGCGCAGCCGCTGCGCAAGGTTTAGCGGTGTCTGACCGCCAAACTGAACGATCATCCCAATCTTCGCGCCCGATTGCGACTCATGGTTGTAGACGGCAAGCACATCCTCGAGAGTCAATGGCTCAAAGTAAAGCCGGTCGCTCGTGTCATAGTCGGTCGAAACCGTCTCGGGATTGCAGTTGACCATGATGGTCTCGTAGCCGTCTTCCTTGAGCGCAAACGAAGCGTGGCAGCAGCAATAATCAAATTCAATCCCCTGTCCGATACGGTTTGGCCCAGAGCCAAGAATGATGATCTTCGGCGTCAAGGTCGGAGGCGCCTCATCCTCCTCGTCGTATGTCGAGTAGAGATACGGAGTCATCGACTCAAACTCCGCAGCGCAGGTATCCACCAGCTTGAAGACCGGGCGAATCCCTTTCGATTCCCGCAGTTCCCTCACCCGCTTCACGCCTTCGTGTCCGTCCAGTTTCCACTCAGTGGCAATCCGTTCGTCGCTCAGGCCCAGTCGCTTCAACCCGCGCAGATCTTCAGTCGAAATCGCATCCGGAGTCGTCCTGGAAATCGAACCCTGCGCGATAGTTACCTCGCGGATCTGGTGCAGGAACCACGGATCCATCCCCGTCAACCGCGCGACTTCGCGCACGCTCATGCCGCGCTCAAATGCAAAACGGATGTAACCAAGCCGTTCGGGCCGGGGCGTAACAAGCATCTGTGTCAGGCGCCGCGGCTCCAGCACTTCGGAGCCGGTCTTCTTGCCCGTTTCCAGTGCGCGCCAGGCCTTCATGAGCGCTTCCTTGAATGTGCGGCCCATTGTCATCACTTCGCCGACAGACTTCATCTGCGGGCCAAGCGTGTCATCCGCACCCGGAAACTTCTCGAATTGCCACTTCGGAATCTTCACGACAACATAGTCGATCGTCGGTTCAAAACATGCAGGCGTCTTGCGCGTAATATCATTCGGAATCTCATCCAGCGTGTAGCCCACCGCGAGCTTTGCGGCAATCTTCGCAATCGGAAACCCGGTCGCCTTCGATGCCAGCGCCGAGGACCGCGAAACACGCGGGTTCATCTCGATCACCGTCATGCGCCCGTTCGCCGGATTGACTGCAAACTGCACATTCGATCCGCCCGTCTCCACGCCGATCTCGCGCATCACGGCGATCGCCGCATCACGCATCTTCTGATACTCGCGATCGGTCAGCGTCTGCGCCGGCGCCACGGTGATTGAATCGCCCGTGTGCACCCCCATCGGGTCGAAGTTCTCGATCGAGCAGATGATGATGACGTTATCCGCAAGATCGCGCATCACTTCAAGCTCGTATTCCTTCCAGCCAAGTACGCTCTCCTCGATCAGACACTCATGCACCGGAGACAGATCAAGGCCGCGCGCAAGTATCTCCATCAGCTCTTCGCGGTTGTATGCAATGCCGCCGCCTGAACCGCCAAGCGTGAAACTCGGCCGGATGAGAACGGGAAATCCAAGCTTCCCGGCAAAGTCGAGGCCATCGCGAAGGTTGTTGACCAGCGCAGACTTTGAAACATCAAGGCCGATACGGAGCATCGCATCCTTGAAAAGCAACCGATCCTCGGCCTTCTTGATCGCTTCGAGTTTCGCGCCAATCAGCTCCACGTTGTAGCGATCGAGAATTCCCGCATCCGCCAGATCGACAGCCAGGTTCAGTGCTGTCTGCCCGCCCACGGTCGGCAACAGGGCAAACTTCCCTGCATTCGGCTTTGCCGCGAGCATCTCCGCTTCGATCCGAATGATCTCTTCCAAGTACTCGCGGGTCAGCGGTTCGATGTAAGTGCGATCGGCAAGCTCCGGGTCCGTCATGATGGTTGCCGGGTTTGAATTCACCAGCACCACCTCATAGCCCTCCTGCTTGAGGGCCTTGCATGCCTGCGTGCCCGAGTAGTCAAACTCGGCTGATTGGCCAATCACGATCGGCCCCGAGCCGATCACCAGGATCTTTTGAATGTCATTTCTGCGTGGCATCTCTTCTGAAATTCCCTGATCTACTGTCTGTTCTTTCCATGAATGGCACGGTCAAAATCCTTCTTGCTCGTCAATACCGACGAGCATGCGTCCTTACAGACCCCGGGCCCCAGAATCACGTAAAGCCTCTTACGTTGCATGAGTGTGACGATCTCATCGGTTACCGCAATTTCCCGTATCGCCGGCGCATACTCCGACCGCTCCACGCGAAACAGGTACGACCCCGAAACATGCTCAAACTCGAAGCCTCCCTCGTCGTTGGTCCGCGTCCGATACATAACCTTCTCGTCCCGTGTAAGAGTTACCTCGACATCTGCCACGGGATGTCCTGCGGAGTTTGCGACGATTCCCTCAACATGGGTCAGCCGTTCCGGCTTGGGAATGTCGATCTGCGCACTGGCTGAACGCGTGCCGGAAAGAAACAGCAACGCCCAGATTGCCCAACCCAAAAAACAGCGGAGCCAAAGCCCCGCTGGTTTTGACAGAATCGATCTCCATGAACCCCTTCGCTTCATCCCTTCCACTCCTCCATCAGATTGCGGAAGTCGCGGAACAGATAATGTGAATCGTGCGGACCGGGCGCCGCCTCGGGGTGATACTGCACGCTGAAGAGTGGCAGTGTCTTGTGTCGTAGCCCTTCAAGCGTGTTGTCATTCAAATCCACATGGGTTAGCTCCACGTCATTGGCGTTGATCGAGTCCGGATCGACGGCGAAATTGTGATTGTGCGCGGTGATCTCCACCTTCCCTGTCGTGTTGTTTCGAACCGGATGGTTGCCGCCGTGATGCCCGAACTTCAGCTTGTATGTCTTTCCGCCTAGCGCCAACCCGCACAATTGGTGCCCGAGGCAGATGCCGAAAACCGGCACACGGCCCATCATCTCGCGAATCGCATTGACCGCATAGTCCACAGGCTCGGGGTCCCCGGGGCCATTCGACAGAAACACGCCGTCCGGCTTCATACGGAGCGCATCTGCCGAAGTAGTTTCCGCCGGGACCACGGTCACGCGGCATCCCTCGCGCGTCAGCATCCTCAGGATGTTCTGTTTGATCCCGAAGTCGTACGCCACTACGTGCAGCACCGGCTTGTCAGAAGCAGGCGTCAACAGTGGATCGCCGGACTGGTTGCGGCTGTCGTCCGCGTCAAAGTTATACGCAGACTTCGTCGACACCACGCGCGCCAGGTCAGTGCCATCCATCTTGCGGATGCTTCGTGCCCGCTGCACGAGCACGTCAGGATTCGTCTCTTTGCTCGAAATCACGCCGCGCATCACGCCGTTTGTGCGCAGATGGCGAACGAGCGCCCGCGTATCGATCTCGGCAAGCACGGGAACGGCATAGCGTTCCATGTATTCGTCCGTGACCTGCTCGGACCGCCAATTCGAACTGATCGCCGAGAATTCGCGCACGATCAGGCCCTCGATATACGGCCGCGCCGCTTCGTTGTCTGCCTGATTTGTTCCGTAGTTCCCAATTTGCGGGTTCGTGAGAACGACAATCTGCCCGGCGTAGGAAGGATCGGTTGCGATTTCCTGGTAACCGGTTAGGGAAGTATTGAAAACGACCTCACCCTGGCATTCGCCAGGTGCGCCGTAGCCTTGTCCACGAAAGATGCGCCCGTCTTCGAGCGCAAGAATCGCCTGCATTGCCTCTCCGAGGAGTGGATTCAATAGATTCTAGCAGGTTTTCCGCTCGCTGGTACGGGGTCAGATACGGATTTCTACTTCACCTCTCCAACGTCTCTTGCAGGCCAGTAGACAAACACCGCCTTCCCATAGATCAGGTCCCGTTCTACCGGTCCAAACTCACGGCTGTCAGAGGAAATGGACCGATGGTCCCCCATCATGAAATAGCTGTCATCCGGCACCACAATCTCTGCATAGGATTTGGAGTCGCGATACATCTCGGGAACGTAGTTCTCCGCAAACTGTTTCCCGTTCACCCAGACCTGACCGTGGTCGATGCGAAGCCTGTCCCCCGGCAGCGCGATTACCCGCTTGATGTAGCTCTTTGCAGGATCGCGGGGGTAGTGAAACACCACCACATCGCCGCGCTCGATCGACGTGATGTGATAGACAAACTTGTTGATGAAGAGCCGGTCGTGGTCCTCCAGCCTCGGAGCCATGCTCGTACCTTCAACGCGAACCGGCTGATACAGGAACAGAATAATGAGCAGCGAAACCGCGGCGGAAAAGAGCAGATCGCGCAGCCACAGGCCGATCGAATTGCGCCGGGCGGCGGGCTCGACAGCTTCCCGCACTTCGATAGCGGCGGGCGCTGAAACGAGAACTGGAGACTCGGGGTTTGCAGGGTCTTGAGGCGGAATGGACATCACGATATCGACTTCTTATCTCCAATTATTGACTGCACTGCAGACTACTGGCAACCCAGACCTCCCGGAGGGCACATCACATGGGGCCGCGATGGCTTTTCGAGCGGCTTTGGCTGATTCTCCGCCGGGACAAGGGAAACCGTTCCATCCGTTCCGCCCGATTGAGCGAGATTCCGTTCTTCAAGGACCAAAGGCCGTTGCAGCACCATCTCCACCTGGCTTCCGGCCTCGATGTTCACATCTGCGCCTCGAGTGAACAACGACACGATGCCCATCGTGGCCAATCCCGCTCCAATCCCCGCCAGCCCCCCGGCAAGCGGATGGCCTGATTCCACTCCGCTGATCGAGCCCACTGTCCCGCCCGTTGGAATCGCGATCTCGGCGGTCTTCGAGGCGTTCCGCCCCTTGTCCGGCGCTTGTTCGATTGTTCCCTCGCCGTCGGGTTTGACCGATTGCTTGCTCGCCCCCGGCAGGCTGTTGACCAGCCCCGGGATCTCCACAACCGATCCATTCGGAAAGATGATCGACGTGAAATGCATGTCAAGTTGCGACCTGCCCTTCACGTGCCCTGCCCGTTCGACACGGTCCACCACTCCCTGCACATATACGCCGGAGGGAATCATTACCCGGTTCCCTATCACGACCGGGAAAGTGGATGCAAGATAAACACCATCCCCCGCCTTGGCGCTCTTCGTGTTCACCGCACTCCGCAACTGCAACAGAACCTTGGTTCCAGCGGGAACGATATATGTCTTCCTTTGAGAATTGGCGGCTGGATCGGAGGGCGCCGTCTGCGCTGAATCCGGTGCCGTCGTCGCTGGGGCTGTCTGGGTCGACGGGTTTTGCGCTGGACTGCCCGCCTCACTGCCCGTTGCCGCCTGCCCAAACACGGCATTCGCAGCGGCGGCCACGAGAGACATCCCCGTTACCAGCGCTAAAACCGGCCTCTTCCCCGCAGGCTCCATTCACTCCTCCCGCATTGGTCTCATTTCAATAGACGAATTCCCTCGGTCCAAGGATAGTCGCAATCTCGCCAGGAAGAATTCTATTCTCGATCTTCCAATTTGTTGCGGCCAAACGGAGTTACGATGCTTGAAAGCCATGGAACAGCAAACTAGCGCTATCGCGGTATCGCCGTCCGATCAAAGCACACGGTTTGCATCCGCCTACCAGGTTCTTAGAGATGCAATTGCGTCGCAAGCCTTTCCCGGTTGCGCCTTCGGAGTTCTCGCCGGTGGTCAGGTCGTTGTTCAAGATGCGCTTGGCCGTTTCACCTACGACGTGGAATCCCCTGCCGTTACTGCGAAAACCATCTTCGACGTTGCAAGCCTCACCAAGGTCGTGTCCACGACTGCCTCTGCAATGCTGCTCTTCCAGCGCGGGCTTCTCGATCTCGATCTCCCCATTGGCGAGCTTCTTCCCGGCTTCGTCGTCGGACGCGCCGCTGGCGAGCAGGCCTATCACGTGACGGTGCGTCACCTCCTGGCCCATAATTCGGGCCTGCCGGGGTACGTTGAGTTCTTCCGTTCCGTGAGAACTCCCTCTGCCTTGTTTCGCGCATGCCTCGAGCTGCCTCTTGAAGCCGTACCGGGCCAACGCGCCGAATACTCCGACCCGGGGTTCATCCTCCTTGGCAAGGCGCTTGAAGTCATTGCCGGCGAGTACCTCGCCATCTGGTCGCGAAAAGAGATTTTCGAACCGCTCCATCTCGCCAGCACACTGTTCTGCCCGCCCGTTCACCTCCGCCATCAGATTCCGCCAACGGAGGAGGACACCACATTCCGTCGCCGTCTCATTCAGGGCGAGGTGCAGGACGAGCACGCATTCCTGCTGCAGGGCGCAGCAGGACACGCCGGGTTGTTTTCAAATGTGCCCGATCTACTCCGCTTCGCGCTTGAATTGCTCAAGGCGCTCACCCCCGGAACGGAAACAGATAGCTCGGCTCTGTTCCGCACGAACACCCTTGAGCTGTTCGCCGAAAGGCAAGGTCCCCCCGGAAGCTCGCGCGCTCTCGGCTGGGATACGCCGTCCGGGGATTCCTCGTCCGGCAGGCACTTCTCCCGACACTCAATTGGCCATCTTGGCTACAGCGGCTGCTCGCTCTGGATTGATCTTGACGCTGCAATTGCAGTCGTGCTTTTGACCAATCGCACATGGCCTGATCGCCAGAACCAGTTGATACGCGAGGTTCGCCCGGCATTTCATAACGCCGTTCGGGAAACGCTTTAGTTTGTTAGCTAAACATAGAATCTGGTTGGATTTCATGTCGTCAGAATTCTGCCTGGCCTTGCCCAATTTGAAGATACAATAGAAGGTGGGGACAGACTCGATGCTTACCAGCACGACGACGCATGAAGGGGCCGGAGCCCAGGCGAAAGAGGATACCAAAATCGACCCGGCTTCCCTACTTCAGCAGCTCACGACAGAAAGCCAGAACGAGGCTTCTCAAGGATTCGACACAAAGTCCGCTATGGAAATCGCCCGCATCATCAACCATGAGGATGCGAAGATTGCCGGAGCGGTTAAGAAGGCCATCCCGGAAATCGCCCTCGTCATTGATCAGGTTGCGCGCGCACTTCGCGATGGTGGACGCCTCATCTACGTCGGTGCCGGTTCCAGCGGCCGCATCGCCGCTCTCGACGCTTCAGAGTGTCCCCCAACCTACTCCACGGCCCCTGGTCAGGTGCAATACATCATGGCCGGCGGCCCCAAGGCACTCGCTTCTGCCGTTGAAGTCAATGAGGACTCGGAGGAGCTTGGCCAGAGGGATATTGCCCGGCGCCGCCCCACACGCAAGGATGTCGTCATCGGGGTTTCCGCATCTGGCCGTACCCCCTATGTCGTGTCGGCTGTTGCCTACGCCCGCGCCCGCGGAGCACACACTGCGGCTGTCACCTGCAATCACGGCACCCCGCTGGGCAGCGCGGCCGATATCGCCATCGTTGCCGAGGTCGGCCCCGAGGTGATCTCAGGCTCTACCCGCATGAAGGCCGGTTCAGCCCAGAAAATGATCCTCAACATGATCACGACCGGCGCCATGACACGCCTCGGCTATGTGTACGAGAACCTCATGGTCAACGTGCATATGCAGAACTCCAAGCTCGTCGAGCGCGGAATTCGCATTCTCATGAACGCCTGTAAAATCGACCGCGAAACGGCCGTTCAGACCATTAAGAGTGCCGGCCGAAGCGTTCCCGTGGCCCTCGTGATGCTCAAAGCCAAGGTCGACAAGCCTGAGGCCGTCCGCCGTCTTGCCAAGTCCGACGGCAACGTTCGCCTCGCGATCGAAGACAACGTCCTCGAACTCTGACAAACCACCTGAGTAGCCCGGCCCGGCAGTAACGGACTCTGCTTCTTTCAGCCGCGCCCGTGATTGCGATTTAAACTTGGAAGCACAGGAGTACCCCGGCTCTTCATGGACAAGTTTGTTATCCGCGGTGGCAATCCGCTTCTGGGCACGATAAGGGCTTCCGGCGCAAAGAACTCCGCCCTGCCAAGCATGGCAGCCGCCATCCTCACTGAGGATGACGTCACACTCGAGAACATTCCCCACGTACGCGACATCGAAACCGAAAGCCGTCTCCTCGCCTCGATGGGTGCGCTGGTTCAGCTCGACCGAAGCGGGTCTGAGCGCAGCACTACGGTCAATTGCCGCACGCTCTCCGATCCCGTCGCCAAGTACGAAATTGTAAAGACGATGCGCGCCAGTTCTCTCGTGCTCGGTCCTCTCCTCGCGCGAGCCGGAATCGCCCGCGTCGCGATGCCGGGTGGCTGTGCCATCGGCGGACGGCCTATTGACCTGCACATCAAGGGGCTCGAAAGAATGGGCGCGACGATCGTCCAGGAGCACGGTTATTTAGAAGCGCGCGCAGATCGCCTCAAGGGAGCTCATCTCGTCTTTGACAAGATCACCGTCACTGGCACAGAAGATCTCCTGATGGCTGCGGTGCTTGCGGACGGGGAGACACTGATGGAGAATTGCGCCCGTGAGCCCGAGGTCACCGATCTTGCCGCCTTGCTCACCGCGATGGGCGCACAGATCGAAGGAGCCGGAACCTCAACGATCCGGGTGAAGGGCGTGACGAGTCTCCACGGCGCTCACTATCGCATCAATCCCGACCGCATCGAGGCGGGAACATTCCTGATTGCAGGAGCCATCACCGCAGGCGATCTCACCGTCGCCGACTGCAATCCTGACCACCTGCGCGCAGTGATCGCAAAACTCGAGGAGACCGGCGCCACGATCGACTTCCCCGGCCCCGATGCCGTCCGGGTCCGCTCCAATGGCCGGCTCAACGCAGCAGACATTGCCACGGTCGAATACCCGGGATTTCCCACGGACATGCAGGCCCAGTACATGGCTCTCGCCACGCAGGCCGACGGCGTCAGCCTCGTCACAGAAAACATCTTCGAGAACCGGTTTATGCACGTGCAGGAACTGGTCCGCATGGGAGCCAACATCAAGGTCGATGGCCGCACTGCCACGGTTCGAGGTCCTGCAAAACTCTCTGCGGCCGCTGTCATGTGTTCCGATCTTCGGGCCTCTGCATCGCTCGTCCTTGCCGCGCTTGTCGCAGACGGCGAGTCAATCCTCGACCGCGTTTACCACATGGATCGCGGGTACGAGCGGATCGAGGAGAAGCTTCAAAGTGTCGGGGCCGAGATTCAGCGCATGGGAAACGTCTTCGCCCCTCGACAAGTTGAGCCCGTAGCCGGCTGACAGTGAGCGTGTCCCGGTCCACCTTGTGAACTCCGTCACGGACCCACGCCGTGATGCCAGTGAAAAGATCTTCGAAGAGGGCTTGCGCTGTGCTCGCCAGAAAGACCGCCGAGCTTATCGCCAGCTGACCGCCAAATGCCAGCGAACCTTGTACTTTGCCGCCTTTTGCAGAACCCGCTCGTACTCGCGCAGCTCGCTCAGTACCGGCATCGTTTCGGAGCCGAATGAAACAGGCGTCGACGACAAAAAATCCGCCAGCGCCCTGACCGTCGCGAGGCCTTCTTCCGGCTTAAACCATTGGGGTTCGGGCAGATGCCGCGCCCATGCCGGGTTCCCGGCTCCCTGCTCCAGCAGCAGGCACATTGAGTTCTCGTCCGCAGAAAAGAATTGCAACAGAGGAGTCACGCCGAGAGCCTCCGCCAGCCGCTCAAGGGCATCTTCGTTGCGGGCAAGGGCCTGACCGTTCACGAAGATGTCAAATCCCGGGTCTTCCCCTTCCACGACGATGTAAAGGCTTGCAGCCATCGCTCTGAGTCTAGTGGAGATACCGCCGTGCGCACGGTGAATAATTCAGCCCGAACCCAATCAGACAACGAATCGCGACGCCGGGCAATATTACACAAGTTTGAACGGGACTCTCCCGTGCATACAACGCAAATGTCTCGATACGTATCAACTCAAAATGACCGCCTGACCCTGCTTTGCGCAATTTGAGTGCCTGGGTAATCTTGTGGATTGGACCAAACTTCCTGACCTCGTTGCAGTCGCGCTCCTGACCTGTGCGTTCGCCTCGGTGGCTCGTCGAGGGCCGACCACAGGCTCAAAGCCATGGCTCGTCGGCTGGGTTCTGATTACTCTTTACTTTGCTGCCTTGCTGCTGATCGGCGTGCCGGGGTTCCTTGGAGACATCGCCTCGGCAATTGCTCTCGCCTGCCTGACAGCCGGCGGCGCGCTCTTCATGTGGGCCATGGTTCCATACCGAAATGAGCGCTCCAGTCAATGGATGCTGATTGCCCAAATCGCCACAAGCACCAGCTATGTGATCTTGATCAGTTCAAACAGTGTGTCGCTGTGGGTCCTTGATGGGGCGGCCATCGTCCTTGGCCTTGCACCGCTCGTCATTACACTGGCTTCTCTCAGGCGATTCAATCACCCCTTACGTTGGGTGCTTGTTGGAATCTACATGGCTCTCGCCACCTTCTTGATCATTGTTCAGCGACTCCCGCACATCGGCCCATCGCTTGGATTGAATGGCGTTCTCTTCACCATCTTTGCAGGTTGCTGCATCAATGTCTGGTACAGCTATCACCGGGCCACCGCTGGTGCCCTCATCACGATCGTCGGCTTTTGCGGCTGGGCCGCCATGTTTCTGATTACTCCCCTGGCTCGCGCGCTGCTGCCTGACCAGCGAATTCAGACCGCATTGTTTCACCTTCCCAAGTATGTGGTTGCTGTCGGAATGATCCTCCTTCTTCTTGAGGATCAAATCGAGCACAACAAGTATCTGGCTTTGCACGACGAATTGACCGGGCTTCCAAATCGGCGGCTCTTCCTCGATCGCCTCGCGCTCGCGCTCGAGCGATCGCGTCGCGGGGAAGCTAAATCGGCGCTCCTCGTCATCGACCTCGACCACTTCAAACAGGTCAATGACACCCTGGGACACCATGCCGGTGATCTACTGCTGCAGAAGGTGTCTTCCCTCTTCTCAAGCCGCGTCCGCCGCTCCGACACCGTGTCCCGCACCGGCGGTGACGAGTTCTCGGTCATCCTTGAAGAACCAACCAATCGCACGAACGCCAGACTGGTTGCCCAATCACTCCTGAAATTGCTGGAAGAGCCTATCCAGATTGCCGATCAGTTCGTACGAGTCGGGGCCAGCATCGGTATCGCCGTCTTCCCTGACGACGCTACGGACATCGAGGCGCTGTGTATTGCTGCAGATCTGCGGATGTATGAGAACAAGAGATCCATCCAGGATCGCGATCGAACGCCAACTCTCGTAACACCTGCGCCGTCGTCCAAGTCCGGCTCCGGTCCGAGCGTCAAGATTGCCTCCGGCTCTCCGAAATTCTGAGAAATCGACGGATACTGTCGTGATCTTACCTCTCACGCAGGTTCAGACGCTGCAATGCTCGCCAAGGTCTGGAGATCGAGGTCCCGCTCTGTCGTAGGAGCGGCTGCTTCCTGTTCCAACTCTGCAG
>Ga0335069_10009447_pt1 | contig 13880 bp, 15 predicted proteins | sample Lox_Sample_11_FD_206714 | JGI IMG/M metagenome (GOLD analysis project Ga0335069, IMG submission 206714) | Soil microbial communities from Loxahatchee National Wildlife Refuge, Florida, United States - Lox_Sample_1.1 | ecosystem: Environmental > Terrestrial > Soil > Wetlands | place: USA... | reverse complement strand
TCGGCGACGCCATCGCCGCGAAGAAGAGCTCAGGCGAGGCGGCCGAGTCGCTCGAGGTCGTCGACGTGGCCCAGCTGCTGGCCCGTTCGGTCAAGCCGGTCGCCGTGGCGGGGAGCACCGCCGCGGCGGGGAGCGCTGGCGCCGGGGACGGCGGGGCCGGGAGCGAGGGAACCGCAAGCGGGCCGGGGGCCCCGGACAGCTGACCGCCCTGTCTGCCGCCCGGGCCCCCCGTGGCCCTATCCAAATGGCCTGTGGTGCCCCAGCCCGTAATACAAGGCAGGATCCTCGGGATCGGGGTCGTCGGCGCCGTCCGGGTCCCGGTACGGCCAGGCCGGAACCGGCCTGCCTTCGCCGTGCCGCCCGGGGGGAAGCCGGCGTATCACCTCGAGCACGACGATGTGGCTGCGGCGATCGTTCAGCACCACGCGGACGTCGCTGGCCCAGCACGCGGACCGCAGGATATCCCGGGCCGCCTCCAGGTCCCCCGCGGTTATCCCGGCGCGGCACCACAGCCATACCCGCTCGCCGAAGGCCGCGGTCGTGGTGTCGAGCACGGTCGGCAGACGGCCATCCCTGGTCTGGATCCAGGCGTGCGTGCAGCCGGTCCTGACCCGGTGCGGCGTGATGACGCACCAGGCCCTGGCGGCGATCCGGCGGCGGGAGGCCGGCCAGGCCAGCGCGGCGGCCACGATGACCATCGCCGCCGCCGTGGCGATGAGCCAGCCCGGGCCGAGCGTGTAGCCGATGGCGATCGCGGCCAGCAGTACTCCGGCGATCAGCCCCAGCTCGTAGCGCCAGTGCCACAGCCGGGAGACGATGCCCGGCCGGGCGACCGGGCTCAGGGCGCTCTCCAGGCTGGCGATGATGCCCGGGTCGTGGGGCTGCCGCGGTCGTCCGGACGCCATGGCTAGCCCGCCTCCCCGGGCGTGTCGAACCGCGGGTCACGGTATCTGCGGGCGAGGCCGCCGTGCGTCCTGATGGTCTGCCAGCTGCGCCAGTAGGCCTCGGCGTCGTTCATGGCGAACAGCCGGTCTCCCAGGCGGCGCGGGAGGGCGGCCAGCCAGCTGAGCAGCACCCGGCTGGCGATGAGCAGGATGCGGCCGGGGTTCGGCTGCCTGGCCCGGGCCGCCGTCCTGGCAGGTGCCTTCGGCTGCGCGGACGGCGCCGGCCCGGGCGGCCGTACCGGCCCGGCCGGTTCCCCCAGCAACCACGGGGGGTTGTTTTTGCTGGTGGAGTTGGTAACGTTGATCACATCGCTAGCCCTTCTTGCTCGCTCCTGAGCCTGGGTAGTGTTTCGCTGGGTCGGTGTTGCAGCACCGGCCCAGCGGTGTGTCCGGGGTATGGCGCAGCGGATAGCCGCGGGGATCCCAGATCGTTGCGGTTGATGCCGCGGATGTAGAGCCACGGCCCGCATGCTCCGGCACAGCGGAAGCGGATGCGGTCTTCTCGGGCTAAGTGAAATGGCAGTGCCTCCCCTCCTGCACGGCCAGGGCGGCGCTTGCCGACAACTTCTGTTGTCCTGCGCCCCCTGACGCTGGCACGCGATCTGCCTTCGGCAACCCCCCGGGTCACCGCTCGACCCCGTAGTCGGCGGGTCGCTTTGAGGATGACTTCTGCGATCTGATTTCATAGTGCATCTGGGAAAGCGCGTTGGCAAGTGCCAAACTAAAGTGCGCCTTGCATGTATCATCGGCATAGTCCCAAGGGTTGGGACCATTGGTTCCAGGTTATGAGCGACCGTGCTGGTTTCCTGCGAAAGGACGCTACTTTCGTGCCTGAAGTGCGCAGCCCGACCGTTCGCCGCCGCGAACTGGGCGCCCTGCTGCGCAAGCTTCGGACCGAAAAAGGTCTCACCGTCGAGCAGGCCGCCGAGCGCCTGATGTTCTCGATGAGCAAGCTGAGCCGTATAGAAACCGGGCACGGGGTGGCCTCGCCCCGGGACATCAGGGACCTGTGCGAGCTGTACCAGGTGACCGGCCAGGCCGAGCGAGAACGCATAATGCAGCTCGGCCGGGAGGCCAAGCAGCATGCCTGGTACCAGTCGTATGACCTGCACGATTTCGAGACTTATGTAGGGCTCGAGGAAGCGGCCGTAGCGCTCGATTACTATCAGTCGACGATCGTACCCGGCCTGCTTCAGACGGCGGACTATACGAGGGCGATGAACGAGGTCGTAGTGCCAGCCCTTACGCCGGAGCAGATAAACGAGAACATCGAAGTAAAGCTAAGGAGGCAGCAACTCCTGACCCGCGACCCGCCGCTCCGGATACGGGCCGTATGTGACGAAGCGGCTCTGCACCGTATTGTCGGCGGGCCCGCGGTGATGGCAGCGCAGTTGGGGCGGCTCCTCGAGATGGCCAGCCTGCCGGCGGCCAACATAACGATTCAGGTTATCCCGTTCCGCGCTGGCGCTCACCCTGCGATGGCTGGTACCTTCAACATCCTGGAATTCTCCGAGGCCGTGCCCAGCGTGGTATACGTGGAGGGCCTGCTGGGCCGGTACCTCGTCGAACGTCCTAATGAAGTCAACAGATATGAACAAGTATTCGAGCAGCTTCAGGCCGTCGCCCTCACCCCGGGCGCCTCGGTTGAATTGGTAGCGAGAATCGCCGCAGAACACAAAAGCGCGACAGGGTGAAACCCGCTCTATCTGACCGAGCGGAAACGCTGCCCGCGGGACGCGCAGATCTCCACGAGAGAAGACGTCGGTCCGCCCATGGCCTACAACTCACGCCCGCATATGGAGGGAAGCTTTAGATGACAGTTATTAAGGCTGAGGTTAACCTTCTCGACTGGCGGAAGTCGCGCTGGAGTATGGGTGGCACGGGCGATTGCGTAGAAGTCGCTCCGATCGACGGGAAGATCCTTGTCCGGGATTCGAAGAACAGGGTCGGCCCGGTTCTGGAGTATTCCGCCGACGCATGGCGTCATTTTCTCGGCCAGGCGAAGCGAGACAGAGCGTTATGCAAAACCGGCTGCGAGTGCAGGCCTTCTGGCCTGCGCGAGCAGTCGGTGCAGGTCGCACGGGCAGCAACCTCAGCGGGTTCTTGCATAACGCGAACTTTTGCATAAGACACAGCATCGGCTAATCGCGTGGTGGCATGCCGTGCCTGGGAGAATCGCTGTCCCTGGCCGGAGAGCTTCCCCGGCTGTTGCTTGTCAGGGCCTGGTCAGAGCCGCAGCCGGGGTCAGTACGCGCCAGCCAGCGTTAAACCCTGGCTCGGTAGAAGTTAAGGTACGAGCGGGACGGGGTCGGTCCGCGCTGGTCCTGATACCTGGAGCCGTAGACGGGCGAGCCGTACGGGTGCTCGGCGGGGGAACTGGTCCGGAACAGGCATAGCTGCCCGATCTTCATCCCGGGCCACAGTTTGATGGGCAGCGTCGCCACGTTGGAGAGTTCGAGCGTTACGTGCCCGGAGAAGCCCGGGTCGATCCAGCCGGCCGTGGAATGCGTGAGCAGCCCCAGCCTGCCCAGGCTGGATTTGCCCTCGAGACGACCCGCTATGTCGTCGGGAAGCGTGACGATCTCGAAGGTCGACGCCAGCACGAACTCGCCGGGATGCAGGACGAAGGGCTCTTCGCGGTCGGTCTCGACGAGCCTGGTCAGGTCGGGCTGTTCCACCGCCGGGTCGATGTGCGGGTAGCGATGGTTCTCGAAGACCCGGAAGTACCGGTCCAGCCGGACGTCGATGCTCGACGGCTGGATCAGTGCGGGATCGTACGGATCGAGCTTGACCCGGCCAGATTCGATCTCGGTCTTGATGTCACGATCGGAGAGGAGCACCCTGGCAACCTACCGGGTCCGGTACGATGTCTGGGCGAACACAGCACGGTTCGGTGCCGGGACAGTGCAGGTGCGCGGGTGTAGTTCAATGGTAGAACGTCAGCTTCCCAAGCTGATAGTGCGGGTTCGATTCCCGTCACCCGCTCCGTTTCCTCCCTCTTCGGCGACTAATTTCGATCACCTGTTCGATCGATTGCTGCCTAGTGTCGTTTACTTGCGCGCGGGCTCCGGGGCGGAATCTTCACCGCCTCGATACCAGTATCGGCCAGGACCGCGTCAAACGACGCGGTGAACTGCCCGGCCCGATCACGGACCAGGAACCGGAAGTCCGCGGCGCAATCACCCAGATCCATCAGGAGATTGCGGATCTGCTGCACGGTCCACAGCCCAGCGGGATTGGCGGTGATCCCGAGGATGCGCACGTAGCGGGAGCCGACCTCGATCACGAAGAAGCAGTACAGGCGCCGGAGGGTCACCGCCCGGTCGGCCCAATCGAGCCGGGCCCGGGGATTGGCGCGGCGCAGCACGGCGACCTCGTGCCCCAGCACGAGCAGCTCCGCGTCCTTGGACGCCGTCGAACGACCGAGCAGGACCAGCCAACTGCACAGCCGCGCGAAGATGAGATAGAGCAGACGAAGGGACACGGTCGATCATCATGCCCTACGGCTGACCCTGACCCATCGCTGCAGCTCACAGGCCACGCAGACTTCTGGCACCCCACAGGCTCGGCCATGCGCCTGGGGATGGTACTGCGGATAATCGTGGTTCACGCAGTACAGGGGTCAGATGGTCCGCGAAGAGAGATCAGCCGCGCCTCACGGCAGGGCGTGTGACGGCGCGAACGCCAGGCAGCGAGAGGGATGTGAGGTCGCGCGACACTCGGGTAGGGCACTATGGCATTGGTGCTTGCTTTGCGGCCGGACATGGGCGAACATGTGTTCTACTAGGCACCGTGGGGAGTAAGGTGACAGAGCGCGCGGCCCTTCTCTACCTGCTGCGTCACAGCGGCAGGCGATGGTCGGCTGTCGCGGAGGAGGTCGAGGAGCGGGGCAGTGCGCTGAAGGTCGTGCACGATGGGCCACGCGGCCAGTTGGACCTCCTAGCCACGGACCCGACCGATCAATCCCTGGTTGCGATCGAGCACGAGATCGCTGAATGGGAGCAAGAGGGGATGCGCTTCGTCACCCTGCTCGACCGGGAGTATCCCGGCCAACTCCTCTTGATCCATCAGCGGCCACCCTTCCTCATGTGGCGAGGGAGTTCCAGCGACCGCGATGCCCGCGGTGTGGCGATCGTCGGAACCCGCAAGGCGACACCCCAGGGCCGCGAGCGGGCTGAGGAGCTCGCCGCAGGGCTGGCGCGCAGGGGTATCACCGTGGTGAGTGGGCTGGCTGCCGGCATCGACACCGCCGCGCACCTCGGAGCGCTTGATGCCGGCGGGCGCACCGTGGCTGTCATCGGGACCGGGCTCCGCCGCTGCTACCCACAGGAGAACGCGGAGCTTCAGGGACGCATTGCCGCCGAGGGGATGGTCATCTCTCAGTTTTTGCCGGACGCGCCTCCCACCAGGACCAGCTTTCCCATGCGAAACGCGGTCATGTCGGGATACGCGGCGGCGACCGTCGTCGTCGAGGCCAACTGGAAGAGCGGCGCCCGGATGCAGGCGCGACTAGCGCTGGAGCACGGACGGCACGTCTTCCTCCTCGAATCGTTGCTCGAGCTCGACTGGGCGCAGGATTACGCGCGCCGGCCCGGAGCGACTGTCGTGCGTGACGTCGATGACCTGGTGCAGCAGCTGGAGGCGATTACGGCTCCCCGTGACGAGCTCGTCTGGGCGTAGATCGCGTGCCCACTGTCTGGGAGCTCAGTGCACCATACGAGAATTTCCTGGTGCCAGTCCTTCCGCTGGCACCCGCCGTCTGCGCGGTCTGTCATACGAGCGTGGTCGGCGGCTGGCAGCTGTGCTCACAGTGCTCCCGCGCCCGCTCGATGCTCGCGGCAACGGCCAGCGCCGTGGGCTTTACCGCCCTTGCTGTCAAGGGTGAGCAGCTCGCGCGAGACCTCTGGGTGTACAAGAACGGCCCCTCCGATGGCATTCGATGGCCGCCGCGACTGGGTCTCGCGGCGGTCCTATGGCGATCGATCGACATCCACGAACGCTGCCTCGCCGCTGCTGCCCGAGTCCCAGGTTTCTCTGTCGTCACCACGGTTCCAAGCACAAGCGGGCGCGCCGACGAACCGATCGCGGCGCTGGCCGGGATGATCGGTGCGACGCAAGGCAGGTACCAGCGTCTGCTCTCGAGCAATCCGCAGGTCCCCAACACCCGTGATCCTCGGAGCGACCGCTATGTCGCAGTCCGCTCTCTCACCGGTGAGTCCGTGCTGCTCCTCGATGACACCTGGACTTCCGGCGCGCATGCCCAGAGCGCAGCGGCAACATTGCGGGCAGTGGGCGCACAGGCAGTCGGAATCTGGGCGATCGGGCGACACTTCAACCGTGAGCAACCCGGCGAGTACGGAGAGGCAGCAGAGAGATATTACCGACATGCCCGAGCACTCGGCTGGGCCTGGGAGCGCTGCTGTCTTTGCGACAACAGGCCAACGTAGTCATCGTTAGCACCGTTGGCGGTACTGCGGATAATCTCAGCTCACGCAGTACCGTGGGCCGGACCCGGGCCTAATACGGTCCTCAGTCAACACACCCAGGAGGCGTCTCCCCCAGCGATGAGCGAGACCTGCCTGGTGACCTTCGGCGACCCGCAGACCGCCGACGACCTGGCCGCCGCCCTGGATGCGATGGACGACAGCTTCACCCGCGCCGAAGCAGGCCTGCGCTGTGACCTGGCCGCTGCCCTGCACGTCCGCGGCGAGCAAGACGAAGCCAAGCGCCATCTGAAGAAAGCCCGGGAACTTGCCCAGCTCACCGGATCGGCCCGCCAGCGCCGCCGCGTTCGTGATTTGTCCAGGCGGATCGCCAGAGCCGCCTAACCCTGCGGCATCAGCAGCCGCAGCAACGCGACCAGCGTCCCCGAATTCCAGATCTCCCCGGCCGCGATCAGCCCGGGCACCGAGGCCAGCGGCACCCACTCCATCCGCTCTACCTCGGTCGTCTCGGTCGGCTCCCCGGCCTTCTCCGGCTCCCGGCCAACAAACACGACGTGCTCGGAATCCACCATGCCGACCATCGGCTGGAACGTGATCAGGTGCTCTACCCGGCCCGCCCGGTACCCGGTCTCTTCCTCCAGCTCCCGCGCCGCGGTCTCGGCTGGCTCCTCGCCCTCATCAATCAGCCCACCCGGCAGCTCCCACCCCCACCGGTCCTGCACGAACCGGTGACGCCACAGCAGCAGCACCCGGTCCTGTCCGTCCACCAGCACCATCATCGCCGCCCGGTGCAACCGCACTACGTGATGCCAGAACCGCTCCCCGTCAGGCAGCTCCACGTCCACCTGACCTAGCCACACCCACGGGTTGTCATAGATCACCCGCTCGCCGACGGTCTTCCACCGGCTCGCCTCGCCACCCGTCGCACTAGTCACCCCCCGACGCTAACGCGTCCAAGGTATGAACCAGTGCTGTGAGCCGGGTTGTTACGACTTCTCCATGGCTCCGAAGAGCCCTCAGACAGCCGAGCGGAAGTCCGCGCCCCGACCACGGCTGGCCCACCTCGGTCGTCGGAGGGTGCGGCTAAATGACGGAACCCTAGGCTATGCTCCCAGCGACTAGGATGTCCCAGCTCAGAAACAGTATCCAACGGAATGGAGGAATCTCATTGGAATACGTAAAGCGCACATTTGCTATAGCTTTTGCATTCTATGTTATTGGATGGCTATCCATACCAATACCGCACGCCACGGTGCTGAGCGCCACTGCAGGAGGTATCAGCATCCTTCTGTTTGTTGGGGGTGCTATCGCTTGGATAGTAATCCAGGTCCGGGCTCGCAAGAAGCCAAGCGCGATCAATGTGATACGCGCCTCTATTTGGGTTGTGATGAGCCTCATATTCCCTTTCAGCGTAGTGGCACTCGCTTCCTCGGGAGATACCCTCAGCGAGGCATTTCGAGGTAATGGTTACAATTGGTAACCCTGGATAGTCCACCTTCTTATTAGCGGCGTGCTGTTGATGCTCTACTGCACACTGATTGAACTGCCCCATTATCTGTACAGATATGCGCCATCGAATCAAGTTGGAAACGAAACCCGCAGTCTGCTGCCCTCGTGGGGGGCGAGTGCTGCGGCTTTGCTCACAGCAATACTCGCTAGCCCGGCGGCGGATTGCCGGGGTCTTGTTCGCCGCCAGGTTGTCCATGATCACGAACAGCCGGTACCCGCCCGGGCGGGCGGCCCGGATCGACTTCAGCGCGGCCAGGGTGTGGCCGCCGCCCTTATGCTCGCGGGTCACGCCCCGCAGCTGGTCATCGCCGATGCCGTAGCAGCCGTGGAAATACCGGATGCCGTGGGTGCGGTGGCAGGTCGCGCGCAGCCGCACCGGGTGCTTGCGCGGCGCCCAGCAGGCGCCGTGACATGGGCGGATGGACAGCGGCCCGAACTGGCCGGAGGCAAAGCAGCGGTCCGGGTAGGCGCTGGTCACGTACTCGATCCGGTCCAGCTTGGCGTCCCGGTCCGGATCGCGGGACTCCTTCCAGGTCCGGGTCCGCTGGAAACTGATCCCGCGGGCGTGCAGGATCTGCCGCAGCCGCTCCCGCCCGATGCAGACCCCGGGACCCTCCGCTAAGCAGGCGGCCAGCTTGCGCAGGCTCCACCGGGTGAACGGCTGGCCGAGCTTCTCCGGCCGGGTCCTGGCCGCCGTGACGATGACCTCGATGTCCTCATCGCTGATCAGGCGGGGACGGCCTCCCGCCCACTGAGGGTCCAGCGCGGCCAGGCCCTTGGCGTTGAACGCAGGGTTCTGTCGTTAGCCCTCTGCGAAGCTCCACCGCATTGATAATATTCGATTTACTGTTCACCTGATTGCCGCCTGAAGCCGCCCCTCGGCCGGAACGGCACCCATTCTGATGTTCTCCCTGTTTGTAATAACATTTTCGAACTGAGTTATGCTGATGTGAGGGCCCGGCCGGAAACCTATTTTTCTACCCAGAAGTGCAGGGCTCTGAAGCTGGTCGCACAAGTTCGATTCCACGCCCGCTCCACCGTCGCCCGCTGCAACGTGATGTCCAAGACATCGGAATGGCCATGAATCCTCACCGGTTACAGGGCTTCCCTCGACGGCCGCGACGCTGGCGGGACCGTCCGGCCCGGGCTGGAGGTACCGAGGAGGTCAGCTGGTCACGGTGTGTATCAGATCGGCCTGCCGCTCCTCTGTGCAACTGAGCGGCAAGGGCCGCCGGGGTACGCATCCGGCGCAGGGCCGGGAAGACGGGGGAACCAGTGCCTGCGAACAAGTTCGTGTTCAAGCCTCACCAGATCCAGGCCGGCCGGCCGCCGGCGTCGCGCGCGGCTGAGCCCGCCAGCCAGGCGGCCAGGTCAGCATGAGCGCGAGCATGGTCCCGGAGCCGGGGCTGCTGTCATTCCGGCGGGTCGTGGACGTCCCGTTCGGGACCTGCGTGGCCGCACTCGACAGCTGGCAGCGCACGGGACGGGGCGGCAAACCCCGACCCGCCGGAAGCCAGCTGCTCGGGCCGGTGGAGCACGATCGCGACACGGGTACGCGCCGGATCCGGGTCCGCCTGGCCCGGGGACCACTGCGCCCGCTCCTGCGCATGCGCCTGGACATCGACCGCTGGTCGTCCACGTCCACCGCCTTGGAGCTCATCCCCTGCGGGCGCGTCCGGCCCACCGCGGCTTACTTCCGCGCCGGCCATCTCCTGCTGGACTGGCTGACCTGCTCGCTGCCGCAGCAGCTGGCTCCGGCCCAGGCCCGGGACACGGCGAGCCAGCCACAGGTGCCCATCGGTTCCGGGCGCCCTTAATCCCGCCGGCCGCCGCGGTGGCAGCACGCCGCAGGCCGCCCTCCGGCAGCGGTGATCATGCCCCTCGCCCAGCGGCCATCTCAGCCGCCGCGCAAGCACATACAGGCCGGCGACGGCGGGCAGCGAGGCGGCCGGGCTGCTGGCCAGGTTCGTGTCCGGCCAGCGCGGTCAGCACCGGATCAGGACCGGCCCGGCGGCCGCCAGCAGCCAGGTTATCCGCAGTTACGCCAAGCCGAGATCCCGGCCCGCCGGTGTCATGCGCCAGTGCGAACGCGGCAGCGATGGCGGTTTCGATGACGGGCTGCTGATAGGTCTCCTCGCGACGAACTGACTCACCACTGGCAACGACCGGGCCAGGAAGGACATCCGACCACTCCGTAACCACCACCACATCGTGCTACCCGGCAGACAGGCATAAACGGATCCAGAACCGGACGCCCGCCCATGCCGAAACGAGCTAATTCACCCAACCGATGGCCCTGTTGGCGGTCTGTCGCCAATCGTCCCATTCGGCATCGGTGCTGAGTGCAGTCGCCTTCAGGCCCCTCCACGGCTCGATGACTGCTATGGTTGCCCGTGTGCAAACCTCGATCTCCTCCGGCTTGTTCACGGTTATACCTGCCAAGCCTTGAGCGCTTTTCCACGCTGCGATTCACGCAAGCTCAAATGCCTCGATATATCCGCGATTCCACGCTTTCTCAGTAATCTCTACAGGGCGCTTCTGGTATTCTGGCCGTTTCCGCACTGGATTCTGCTCCCTATCAGTGGCCACGATGACAATGCCGACAGCTACCATCAGATCCAGCGTAGCCAGGTCGGTGGGGCCAGCCCTGGCCCCCGAGTCGAGCCCAGCCTGACCGCGCGGGCGGCGCAGTCGGGCCGGGCGCTGGCCGCCTAGCCGGGCTCAGGGCGCGGTGACGACCTTGAGGTGCCAGCTGACCCAACCGGCGATGGTCGTGAATGTGTGGGTGCCCGCGTCGTTGTAGACGTGGGTGGACCCGCTGCCCCCGGTGCCCAGCTCGTTGATGCCCGAGAAGTTGGGGTCGCCGAGCCCGGGGGCCATCCTCGCTGCGCGTGACTGGTGCGTCGTTGGGAAATTTCCGCGAAGGGCAGTCTGCCTGATCCGGCTTGACGGATCACGACGGTCACGTTCCCGCCGCCTGCACGGTCCCGGCAGCAGCGGCCAGGCATGCGCTCGCCAGCTTCAGGGCTGGTTCCCCTGGCCCGGTATGGACACTGCCCGGAGGTTACGTGTTTCTTCGTCGTGCATGAGCCGCGACGCGGCGAGCAACTCCAGCAGGTCGTTCATCCGCGTCGGGTCCAGTCCGGTCAGCTCGGCGATCCTGCGAAGCCGGTAGCGCAGCGAGTTCGGGTGCAGGTTCAGTCGTGCGGCCGCCTCGGCGATGTTGAGGTTCGCGTCGACGTATGCATCGAGCGACAAGCGGGTCTCGGGCTGAGTCAGTGTCTCGCGGACCGCGACCGGGATGAGATCGGAAGCGTCGTCGCGAGCGAGCGTCAGCTCGTCGAAGAGGCGCAGGTCCTCGGGGGAGACGACCGGACGGTCGTCCTTCGCATGCCGGAGCGCGCGCCGCGCGTCGCGGTAGCTCGCCGGCATTTCCGCTAGGCCGACGAACGTGCGCCCGATGCCTGCCTGAGGCCGGAGGCCTCTGGAGGCGACCGCCCGGAACGCCTCGTCGAGCACGACCGCAGCTCGGCGCGACCCGTGCGCCTCGAGTACCGCGAGGATTTCCTCGTCGTGAAGGATGACGAACGCGGTTCGCTCAGCGCGGCCGGTCGCGCGTGCGATGGCGCGGGCGACATCGCCGATACCGTCGGCCGTGTCGCCCAGTCGGATGACAGCGAGGGCGCAGCGACGGTCGGGCGCGAACCCGAGCGCCGCTGCGCGGCGCGTAAGCTCAGGTATCCCAGCCGCTCCGGCAACGGCGGCGTCGATGACGGCGCGGCGGGCCGCATTGAGGTCGAGCATGTCACCCTGGACGATATCGAGGTAGGCTTCGGCTGTCGCTGAGGTGACAGCGATGTTGTAGTCGAAGGTCCGGGCGATCAGTTCGAGCGCGATACCACGTGATGCCGCGTCGCGGTCGGCCGAGTTGGTCAAGGCGGCCGAGATGATGCGCTGTGCGATCAGGTGGGAGTGCAACATCGCCGACAGCGGCACCATCTGGCGAGCCCGCATGACAGCGCGCTCGCGCGCTGCGGCCAGCACCTGAGCAGGCGGCGGCATGCCGGTCCGGGCAGCCAGCGTAAACGCGCGGACGTGCTGCGCGGCCAGAGCACGGATCTCCTCGCGCAGCCGGGCGTCGTCCATCGCTTCGAACGCCGGAACCTCTTGCATGCTGGCCTCGGCGATCTCGTCAGCGATGTCGTCTGCGGCGGCAGCGAACCTGTCCAGGAGTACCTCGGGCGCGGATGGGCTGGTCCTTTAAGTGGTTCTCCAGCGGCGACAGCACCTTCAACTACGACTTCGGCGTATCGTTCACGGCGGAGCAGCAGGACAAGCCGGTGTTCAACTACGGCACCGTCGTCCCTGGGATGCCTGACCGCGAGGGTGCCAGCGCCTTCTTCCGTGACAACAGCGCGATCTACCACACCTACTCGACCTACGGGCGCGGCATCGACCTGCTCAACGGTGCCTACAACTTCATCGACGTCAGCCCGCTGGGGCGCAACGAGGACCCCGGCCACACCCAATCGTGGGTGCGCCGCCACGACGAGTATGAAGACACGGAGGGACTGAGAGGTCATCCCGAGGTCAGTTGAACTTCGGTAGCGGTCCCGTTGATTATCAGGCTGCTCTTTCCATCGTGTTCCGCGGACGCCGAAATTTCCCGCGAAGGCCGCTGCCAGCGCGGCCCCGACACCCACTCATCCCAGAGAGCAGATGAGCCATGCCAAGCTGGTGCGCAGGTTCACCGGGGAATTAAAGAACCACAGCTATTTCGACGTCGTTGACGAGGTTTCTCGGAGAACTTCGTTCACCACCTTCCGATTCCTGGCATCCCCGAAGGCCGAGCCGGTTCAAGGCGCTCGGGCAGTTCGTCACGGGGGCGATCGGCGACATCACCATCACCATCACCATCGAGTTGATCGTCGCCGACGGCGGGCTCGTCGCCAACCGTAACCGGGCCCACGGGACCCGAAAGGCCGACCAGGGCAGCCAGGCGGGTTCCACCCCAGGCCACCCGGCAGCCTCGTCCGCGGTGAGCTGGTCAAGGCCCGGATCTGATCCGGTCCGCCAGACCCGAAAGCGGCCTAACCAGTGATCACGGAATGATCGAGGCGCCGAGCTTCCCATTGCAGCGCCGGGCTTGCCGATGGTCACGCCCGTTCCGGCGACCCGGCCCTGCCCGCCACGTTGTGGGGTCAGCGTGCGGTCGCGGGCGCGCCTTATCGCCGTTATAGCGGGCGTCGAGGGCTGATCATGTAGTGGTTTCCGCTGGCCATTTCGGATGTCACTGGTTAGCCGGACTCGCCGGGCCGCACTATGCCGGTTTCGTAGGCCAGGACGACCACTTGGACCCGGTCGCGCAGTCCGAGTTTGGCCAGGATGCGGGCGATGTGGCTTTTCACGGTGGCATCGCTTAGGTACAGCCGTCCGGCGATCTCGGCGTTGGACAGGCCCTTGGCCACCAGCTTCACCACGTCAAGCTCGCGCACGGTCAGCTGCCTGGCCGTCTCGGCGTCCGCGCCGTCCGGGGCGGGCCTGCGGCAGAAGTCCTCAACCAGCCGCCGGGTGATCGAGGGGGCCAGCAGGGCCTCGCCCGCCGATACGGTGCGCACCGCGGTGGCCAGCTGGTCGCGGCTGGCGTCTTTCAGCAGGAAGCCGCTGGCGCCGGCCCGCATCGCGCGGTAGACGTACTGATCAAGGTCGAACGTGGTGAGCATCAAGATCCTGGCGCGGCTGCCGGCCCGGATCAGATGCGCGGCCGCCTCGATCCCGTCCATGCCCGGCATCCGGACGTCCATCAGCACGACATCGGGATCAAGCTTGCGGGCTGCGGCGATCGCCTCGCTGCCGGTAGCTGCCTCGCCCGCTACCGTGATGCCCGGTTCGGCCTGCAGCAGCATCCGCAGGCCCTCACGGACGAGGTCCTGGTCATCAGCGATCAGCACGCTGATGACCGGGCTCATTTCACGGGCCGTGC
>Ga0335069_10009446_pt1 | contig 13881 bp, 11 predicted proteins | sample Lox_Sample_11_FD_206714 | JGI IMG/M metagenome (GOLD analysis project Ga0335069, IMG submission 206714) | Soil microbial communities from Loxahatchee National Wildlife Refuge, Florida, United States - Lox_Sample_1.1 | ecosystem: Environmental > Terrestrial > Soil > Wetlands | place: USA... | reverse complement strand
CCGAAAACCGCCCCAAGGAGCACCAACAGGATTATTCCTACTGTGAAAGCTGGCAATAGAGAACGGACAACTGCGGCAAAGCCAAGGGCCCTCTTCCTTTTAAGATCCGCAACTATCAGAACGATCAGCAGGAACCCGTAAACGTAAGCCATTACAGGCTTGGCCAGACAGGCCGCAGTTGTAAGGGCAAGAGCTCTATCGCGGCGGCCGGCAGCTTGCTGAGCCAGCGCGAGCGACAGCAGGGCGCCTTCAGCAGTTCGGTAATGAACCAGGGTGAAGGGCATCGTTACTAAAAAGAGGTAAAAGCCCAACTGCCCGATTTTCATTCTTGAGGCGAACACCGCGAGACCCGACGCGATCGCCAGGCTGAAAATGATCGAGAGCACTTCAACTGCGCTGCAATCCGTCGGTCCCGAGATGGCGAGGCACAGCTCCTGCAAAAGCAGGCCCAAAAGGCCGTATTGATACCCAAAGTTAATGTTGACCCGATACCCCTGCGAGAGAAGGTGATGAATCGATAAAACCGCGGCCGGGTCACGCAGGAGGTAGGAATCGAACCAAAGGTGTGTTGGGAGTGCAACCAGGTCGAGGATTAAAGCCGCACTACAGAATATTAGGATCAACTCGGCGGTGGAGAAGTTCTCCCCAGGGCGTATGTTGAGAAAACGACGGGCAGACAATCCACTTCCCCTCAGTTGGTCGCGCGACACAACGATCTCCCGCTCAGCGCGCACTTGAGAGCAAAAGGCTAACTCTTGGTTTTAATGTGGCAGACGTCCTGCGGTTTTCTTATCAGAAGATCTTCATCGTGGAAAAACGCATGGGGTGGACTCGCCATGTATTCAAGGTTGCACAAGGTGCGACGCCTTCGACACACGCTTGTTTCGCGCCGGGCCGGAAATTCGACGGTCTGCGAAGAGGGCTATCGCTCTCGCGGGTTACGTCAGCGGCCGGATACTGAGTCGATATGCGCATATTCGAAATCGGGCGAAGAGAGCTGCGATCGCGAGCCTTGAAACGACCGGTCTGAGGCAGCCTTCCGACAAAAGTCTCCGTGCCCGGACACGACGAATCCCGAACCGTATGTGACGACCCCAGGAAAAGTCCTCAATTGATTGCCGAATCATTGGTGGAGCTGACGCGGATCGAACGCGCGACCTCCTGAATGCCATTCAGGCGCTCTCCCAAACTGAGCTACAGCCCCACCGTCGGGAGGATGTTCCAAGTAATATTATCAAGCGCGCGGAGTCAATCTAACACTGCAGACGGCGCACTTTCAGACCAGGTCAAGCGCCCGATGCGGCCCGTTCAAGGAGTTCTTTCGCCGCGCGACGAAACTTGTCCGATTCGCCTCCGCCGAGCATCCGCGCCAGTTCCCCCGCACGCGCGTTTTCGTCGAGCCGGCGCACCCGGCTTCGGGTCGAGCCGCGGCGCTCCTCTTTTTCGACAATGAAATGGCGATCGGCGAACGCAGCGATTTGTGCGAGATGGGTGACGCACAACACCTGATGGAATTGCGCGAGCTGCTTGAGCTTGCGTCCGACGACCTGCGCGATTTCGCCGCCGATTCCGGCATCGACCTCGTCGAAGATCATAGTGCTCAGCCCGCGCTGCTGCGCTTCCAGACGCTTGAGCGCCAGCATCACGCGAGACAGCTCTCCGCCCGAGGCGATTCTTCCCAGCGGCATCGGCGGCTGCCCGAGATTTGCAGATAGATAAAATTCCGTTGCGTCGCACCCGTCCGGGCCGAGCGCCACACCGTCGCGGTCGAAGCCCGCCTGTGCAGAATCGAGCGCAGCGACGCGCGCCTCAAAAACCGGATTGCGCATCCCGAGCGTCTTCAGTTCCGCCTCCATCCGACCCTTGAGGTCAGCAGCCGCGCGTTTGCGATCGGACGAGAGTTCGCGAGCCGCAGCGACGGCCTCGTCGAGCGCGCTGTCGAACGCCGCCTGCGCCTCATCGCGAGCTTCTTCGAAATGTTCGAGTTCCATGATTTCGGCGCGCGATTTTTCGAGCGTCGCGATCGCTTCGTCGAGTGAACCTCCGTACTTGCGCTTGAGTTTCGTCAACTCCTGGAGTCGATTGTCGACCTGTTCGAGACGGGCGGGGTCCGCTTCGATCTTGTCGGCATAGGAGCGCAACGCGCGCGACGCTTCCTCAAGATTGGCTCGCGCAGCCTCTAGCATCTCGCAGGGCTCTTTGAGCCGCGGATCGATCGCGAGCGCATCCGTAAGGCGCGCCGACGCCCTGGCAATCAAATCGAGAGCCGCGCCTTGCGCGCCGTAGAGCATCTCCTCGGCATCGTTGGCGGCGCTCGCGAGTTTGGTGGCGTTGACCAGCCGCGATCGTTCGAGCGCAAGCTCCTCGTCCTCTCCCGCGATAAGCTGTGCGCGTTCGAGCTCGGCCACCCGAAAGCGCGCGAGCTCAAGCAGATCGGTGCGCTCGCGTTCCCGTCTGACCAACTCGTCGAGACGCGCCTTGAGCTCGCGGGCGCGATCGAAGAACGATCGGTAGCGTGCGAGCTTCTCGTCGAGTCGTGCGTAGCGGTCGAGAACCGCAGGATGGCTTTCCGCGCGCATGAGCGAATGCTGCTCGTGCTGGCCATATACCTGCACCAGCGAGCCGCCGATTTTCGCCAGCGTCTGCACGGTCGCGAGTTCGTCGTCGATCGACGCGCGCGAGCGTCCCGCATCTGCGACGACGCGGCGGACGAGGAGCTCGCGATTTTCGGGATCCCGATTCGCCAATACCACCGGCGCCATTTCACCCTCGAGATGAAAGACAGCTTCGACGACCGCTTCGGAAGAACTGGACCTGACGACATCGGAGGTGGCTCGCGCGCCAAGTAGAAGCCCGAGCGCGCTCAGGATGATCGTCTTGCCCGCGCCGGTCTCTCCCGTCAGGACGTTCAGCCCCGGTGCGAATTCGAGCGATGCTTCTTCGATAATCGCGAAGTTGCGGATGCGGAGCTCGACAAGCATCGCGGCGGATTATCCCCAGCGGAGCTTGTTGCGCCAGATTTCGAAATAGGGATGGGCCGAGCGGATCAGCATCACCGGATTGCTTCCACGGCGCACGATGACGCGATCCTCGGCGGTCAGCTGGGCGGATTCCTGGCCGTCGACGCTCACCATCGCGTCGTGGTCGGAAACCCGCACTCTCACCTCGATCGCGAAACTGTCCGGCAGTACTACCGGGCGGTTGGTCAGCGTATGGGGGCAGATCGGCGCGAGCAGGATCACGTCGAGGGTGGGGAAAACGATCGGACCGCCGGCGCTCAGCGCGTAGGCCGTTGATCCCGTGGGCGTCGCGATTATCAAGCCGTCGGAGCGGTAGGTGCAGAAAGGTTCCCCATTTGCGATCACATCAAGCTGCATCATTCGCCCGAGCGGTCCCTTGTTGAGCACCACGTCGTTGACAGCGCGGAATTTTTCGACCTGCTTGTTATCGCGCGGCTGTCGTTTGTCGGATTGTGCCGGGTGCGATCCGTGCTCGACGCGCGCTTCGAGCGTGATACGTCGGTCGACTTCGTAGTCGCCTTCGATCACGCGCTCGAGCGCGCTGGTTGCTTCTTCTTTCGGGACTTCGGTCAGAAAGCCGAGTCCGCCGAGATTGATGCCAAGTATCGGGATTTCGCGTGCGCCGACACTGCGCGCGATTCCCAGCAGGGTGCCGTCTCCGCCAAGAACGATAATCAGCTCCGCGCGTGAGAGGATTTCCTCGCGGGACGCGGTTTCGGCTCCGATCGCCGCGGCGATTGGCGGCTCCGTGAGTGCGATGCGGTTGCGCTCTCGAAGCCAGTTGGAAAGCGTCTTTGCGAGGCGCACGGCTTCGGGGCGATCGCGCTTAACGATCATTCCGACGGATTTTATTGGGCGCTTCGCCACCGCGCTTTGGCAATTATCACGCACATCGCGATGCCGCAAATGAACTCGCGAGCAACGCTTTGGCGGCGCCTGGTGTGGTCTCGCTAATGGACCGAGGTTGCCGGAGATGGCGAGCGTTTGCCGTAAACAATTGCGACTGCGTTGATGTAGTAGCCGGTCATATCTTCGCCGGTCTGCGACTTGCTTGTATTTACGACGATCGCGTCGGCTCCGGTCTCGCACGCCTTCCCTTTTACGACCGGCAGCACCCTGTCTTCATTCGCGAAGACATTTCCCAGCGCCTCGACGATCGCGACCTTGCGGAAGGGGCGCGTCGGGTCGGCCCGCAATACGGGCATATCGCAATCCGGCGGCTTCGCGCTGTGGCCGGACGGCTCGATTTCCGTAAGCGATACGCGCGGCGGCAACGAGCTCACCTGCGCGCATCCCATCGCCGATACCGCCGCTATCAGCGCCGCGATTACTATTGTGGCCTTCACGCGAACATCAATACCGATCGCGAGGCGTTGCGGGAAGATCGCGAGACAGCCGTTGCGCTCCCCCCCGGTGGAATCGCGCCATGATCGCGGATTAAATAGCCGTCGCAGGAGCCACAATGTCGAAACCGTCAGCATCGAATCGCCCGCTTCTGGGAGCACATATGTCGATCGCGGGCGGCGTCGGCGAAGCGATCGTTCGCGGCGCGTCCATCGGATGCGACAGCGTACAGATTTTCACCAAATCTTCGCGTCAGTGGAACAATCGTGCTTATACCGACGAGGAAATCGGCGCGTTCAAGCGCAATTTCAAGGAAACTCGTATAGCAACTGTAGTTGCGCACGACTCGTATCTGCTCAACCTCGGCGCTCCCGACGAGTCGCTGCGCGACAAATCGATCGCCGGATTGATCGACGAGATCCAACGATGCGAGACGCTCGGCGTTCCGTACCTGATCGCACATCCGGGCTCCCACGTTGGCGCTGGCGAGGACGCGGGAATCATGAGGATTGCGAAGTCCATCGACGAAGCGCATCACGCATGCAAAGGCTTCAAGACGAAGATCGCACTCGAAATCACAGCCGGGCAGGGCAGCAATCTCGGATGCACGTTTGAGCAGATGGCGCGAATCGTTGAAGCGGTGAAGCAAAGCGACCGCATCCGCATATGCTTCGACACCGAGCATGCATTTGCGGCCGGCTACGACATCTCGACTGCGGAAGGATACGAGCGCACCTTTGCGGAATTCGACAAGCATCTCGGCGTCAAGAACATCGCCGCGTTCCATCTTAACGATTCGCTCAAGCCGCTCGGTTCTCGCGTCGATCGCCACGAACATATCGGCAAAGGGCATCTCGGCGTGGAAACTTTTCGCCGTATCCTGCACGACAAACGCTTCTTCGGAATTCCGATGTGCCTCGAAACCGATCCCGGCCCCGACATGAAAGACATCGCCGCCGATCTCGCAAACTTGAAGTCGCTGCTTTAGAAAGCTTCCGATGCAGAAACGAATCCTCACCGGAGATCGCCCGACCGGCCCATTACATCTCGGGCACTATGTCGGCTCGCTCAAGAACCGCGTGCGTCTTCAGGACGAGTATGACACCTACATCCTCATCGCCGATGTTCAGGCGCTGACCGACAACTTCGAGCATCCCGAAAAGCTCGAAGCCAACATCATGGAGGTTGCGCTCGATTATCTGGCGGTCGGAATCGATCCGGCGAAGTCGAAAATCGTCGTGCAGTCGATGGTCCCGGAGCTTACCGAGCTGACCATCTACTTCATGAATCTCGTTACCGTTGCGACGCTTGAGCGCAATCCGACCGTCAAGGAGGAAATCAAGCAGCGCAATTTCGTCAAAGGCGTGCCGGTGGGATTCTGGTCGTACCCGATCTCGCAGGCGGCAGATATCACGATTTTCAAAGCCGATTTAGTGCCGGTGGGCGAGGATCAGCTTCCGATGATCGAGCAGGCGCGCGAGATCGCGCGGCGCTTCAACCGGCTCTATCGCAAGGTCTTGATCGAGCCTCGCGCGATGCTTGGTGAGATGGCGCGGCTGCCCGGCACGGACGGCGGCGCGAAAATGTCCAAATCGCTCGGCAACTGCATCTACTTGAGCGACTCGGCCGAAGCGGTGCGAAAGCGCGTAATGTCGATGTTCACCGATCCGACGCGAATCCATCCGACCGATCCCGGCCATGTCGAGGGAAATCCGGTGTTCATCTACCACGACGCCTTTAATCCCGATAAAGCCGAAATCGAAGAGCTGAAAGAGCGCTATCGCAAGGGGACAGTCGGCGATGTCGAAGTCAAAGAGCGCTTGTATCGCGCGCTGGAGAATTTCCTTGCGCCGATTCGCGAGCGTCGTCTGGCGCTCGCCTCAAATCGACCGCGGGTGCGCGAGATCGTGATGGAAGGAACGCGCAAGGGACGTGCACTGGCGCAGGCCACGATGGAAGAAGTCCGCGCCGCGATGAAGCTGAGTTATCGGTTCGACTGAGCCGACTTCTCCCGGACCCGCCAAATTTCCAGTCGCTCAGCGGCGACCTCCGAACCCCGGTGCTTTGGTTATGTTGCGCTCGGTCGGCAAACGGTTTAGCGCATCAACCGAGCCTGGATGGGGCGCGTTTTGCGCTCAGCGAACGAGCCAGCCAAAGCGGCAGGAACGTTCTCAGAAGGCGAAGCCAGCGATGCAATCCGTCGGGGCGATATCTTATCGCCATGACAAACGCGCGGCGTGCCTCGCGCTTGTCCCCGCGAGCGAGGGCGTCCAAGCCGGCGCGACCCCATGCGCTCGCGAAAAAGCGCGCGCAGCTACGTATCAAGGGTTGTGCCGCGGGTCCGTAGCGCGCCAGCACAAGCCTTTTGAAGGTCGCGAAACCACTCGCGTACTTGCTGATTCGTCCCGTCGCCGGCAAGACACGATAGAGGATGAGCGGTTCGGGTACGTAGCGGAACTCGCCCTGCTCGCGCATCCGCAGCCAAAGAAAAACGTCTTCGTGCCCCTGTGCCGTGGCCGGTCCGTGGGCGGTGGCGCGATTGGGCTGAAAATCCTCTGCAAATCCGCCGGAGAGCATAAACGCATCTCGTCGCAACAGCGCGGCGCTGGGGAGTATCGGCCACCACTTTTTGAGCAATTCATCCATTGACGGCGCGTGGGTTCGATCGCTGCGTATAAAGTTTGCGCCCAGTCTCGTGCCGGACACATCGGTCAGAGCAGCGTCGCAATAGGCAAGTACGGCTGGAGGCGCCGATTCCAGAGCCGTTGACAGTTTGCCGAGCATTTCCGGAGTCAGCGCGTCATCGGCGTCGAGAAACAACAAGTATTTGGATCGTGTCGATACGGCCGCCGCTCCCGCGTTGCGTGCGTTTGACGGCCCCCGATTCGGCTGGCGCAATACGGCGATTCGGTCGCCATACTCTTCCAATAACTGCGCCGTTGAGTCCGTCGATCCGTCATCGACTACGACAATCTCGAGCGGCTTGACTGTTTGTGCAAGAACGCTGTCTAGTGTTTGGTTAATGGTGGCGGCCCCGTTGTGTACCGGAATTACGACTGAAGTCGCACATTTGCCCGCTCCCGCTTGAGCGAACTCCGATTGCACGCGCGGAGACTCCGCTTGCATAACTCGCCCCGTCCGGTTTCCTGTCGGCTGCGCAGAAGCGCCCGAGTTGTCGCCGATACTGTAACCGCTGATCAATAGGCTTTCGCGAAAAAGGCGCGCTCGTGCGACGGCGATGCGCATACGATGCATTTGCCGTCCGCGCCCTGCTGAACCAGTGGAATCGCGCGGCACGTCGCCTTGGTTTCCTCGCGAATCTTTGTTTCGCACTCAGGGTTGCCGCACCACGCGAGGTCAGCGAATCCTCCTCCGCCTTCACCCTCCATCTGCTTGCGAAACTCTGCGTAATCGTCGAACCGATGCGTATTCCGATCGCGCATCGCGTGCGCCTGCTCGAAAAGACCCTTCTGCACGTCCGTCAGCGTCGTGCTGATTCGCGATGCGATTTCTACGATCGGCGCTTTTGATTTCGCCTCAGGCCCACTGCGATCACGACGCGCCAGGACGACCTCTCCCGAGGCGACATCGCGCGGTCCGATCTCGATTCTTATCGGAACGCCGCGCATCTCCCAGTCGTTGAACTTGAATCCCGGCGTCACGCCCTCGCGCTCGTCGAGTCGGACGCGCACGCCGGAGTTATCGAGCTTCGCATAGATCTCGCGCGCGGCAGCGATCACTTTCTCGCCCTCGTCGGCTTTGCGCCAGATGGGTACGATCGCGACCTGCGTGGGAGCGACCGCAGGCGGCAACCGCAGTCCCTGATCGTCGCCGTGCACCATGATAATCGCGCCGAGCAGGCGGGTCGAAACGCCCCAGCTCGTCTGCCACGCGTATTGCATCTGATTGTTGTCGTCGAGGTATTGGATTCCGAACGGCTTGGCGAAATTCTGCCCGAGAAAATGCGAGGTTCCGCATTGAAGCGCGCGACCGTCGCCCATCAGGCCCTCGATAGTGTACGTCTCGTCCGCCCCCGGGAATCGCTCGGCGGCGCTCTTGCGCCCGACGATCAGCGGAATGGCTAGAAAATCCTCGACGAACGCGCGATAGACCTCGAGCATCGTCAGCGTCTCGCGCTGCGCCTCCTCGCTAGTGGCGTGCGCGGTATGACCTTCCTGCCACAGGAATTCCGCGGTGCGCAGGAACACGCGGGTACGCATCTCCCATCGCACGACGTTGCACCATTGATTCACCATCAGCGGGAGATCGCGATGCGAGTGAATCCACTGCGCGAACATATGGTTGATGATCGTCTCCGAGGTCGGACGCACCACCAGCGGCTCTTCGAGTTCCTTGCCGCCCCCGTGCGTGACGACCGCGACTTCGGGTGCGAATCCCTCGACGTGTTCGGCTTCCTTGCTGAGAAAACTCTGCGGGATAAAGAGCGGAAAATAGGCGTTGCGCGCGCCGGTCTTCTTGATGCGCCGATCGAGCTCGTCGCGCAATGCTTCCCAGATCGCGAAGCCGTCGGGCCGGAAGACGATGCATCCGCGCACCGGCGAATAGTCGGCGAGCTCCGCGCGGAGCACGATTTCGTTGTACCACGCCGCGAAATCCTGGCTTCGCGGAGTGACTTTCTTTTCATCGGGTTTGTTCGCCATTGGGCAGGCCGTGTCGTCTCCGTCTCGTCAACCGATACAGTCTGGGGATATTATCCAACGGAATCAACGCGCCGTAGAGGGGACATCATGTTTTTCCGAACTCGCGTTCTTGTTCCGGCGTCCGTGCTCATATTCGCGCTGTCGCTCGTCTCGGCGGCTTCGGCCCAACCGCTGGCGCCTATTGCCGAGACTCCGACCATTGAAGTGAGCGGAACCGGCGAGGTGCGCGCGGCTCCGGATGTCGCGTTTTTGAGTCTTCAGATCGAAACGCGCGCCACGACCGCCGAGCAATGCTCGAGTCGCAACGCCGCGCTTGCCCAGAAAGTCGTTGCGGAATTGAAGAACCGGCTGGGCGACAAGGGGCAGGTCTGGACCGGAGACTATTCGCTGTCTCCCGATTACAGTCAGCCGGAGCCCCATCAGAAGCCCTCGATCGTCGGTTACGTCGCGCAGAACTCGATCAGCGTCGAGACGGGAGAACTCACGATTCTCGGCTCGCTGATCGACGGCGCGATCGCCGCCGGCGCCAACCGTATCAACTATCTCAATTTTTCCATCCGCGACGACACCAAACCACGTGGCGAAGCGATAGCAAAAGCGGCCAACGACGCCAAGGCGCAAGCCGCCGCGCTCGCCGCAGCGCTCGGCGTGAAACTCAAACGGGTGTTCAAGGCCTCGACGCTTCCGCAAGCGCGCCCGATAGTGCCGGTTCCCGCAATGGCGCGTGCGATGGCGGCGGAAGCGGCGCCCACACCGATCGAGCCGTCGCAAATTACGGTGTCAGCGACGGTGATGCTGACGTACGAGCTTGAATAGCCAACCGCACTTTTCATCTACCACCGCGTTCGTCGCGCTGTATGAGGCGCTCCGCAAGAGCGTGCATAGAAGCGAAACCGAAGAGGCATTATTTCGCGCGCTCGTTGATGTGCTCGCATCGATGCGACCCGAGGAGCGCGCGGCGCTCGATTCCGCGTTGGGTGACCCGGCTACGAAGCGTCATCGCGAGCGAGCGATCGCACATCTCGAACGCGAACTCGCGATACGTGGAATAATCGACCGCTGAAATTCGATGCTGACCTATCTTGTCCGTCGAATTGTTTTCGGAATTGTCGTTCTGATCGGAACCTCACTGATCACGTTTGCGATCGCCTTTCTGATACCTGCCGATCCTGCGGTCGCGATGGCGGGGGCGAAGGCCGATCCGCAAACCCTCGCGACGATTCGCCACGAACTCGGTCTCGATCGGCCTGTCTACATTCAGTACGCGCGCTACGCGTTTCGCGCCGCGCACGGCGATCTCGGACGGTCGTACATCCGGCGCGAGAACGTGATGCATTTGATTGCATCGCGCTTTCCCGCAACCGCGATTCTTGCGGCTGCGGCGATGGTTGCGTCGCTAATTCTGGGAATCCTGATGGGAGTTGCGGCGGCTGCGTGGCACGGGCGTGCTCCCGATCATCTACTGCTCGCGCTGTCGCTCGCGATGGTATCGATTCCGGTGTTCTGGCTCGGGACTCTGCTCTTGATGGGTGCGGCGGCTATCACGCGAACGTTTCCGCTCGGCGGATTTGACGGATGGGAGAGTCTGATTCTGCCGACCATCACGCTCGCGCTCGGCTCGGCCGGATACTATTCGCGTATTCTGCACACGAATCTGTCCGATGCGATGCGCCAGGATTACATCCGGACCGCGCGCGGCAAAGGCCTTTCGCAACGCGAGGTGATGACGCGTCACGCGATGGCGAACGCTCTCCTTCCGCTAATCACGCTGGCGGGGCTCGATCTCGCGGGAATGCTGTCCGGCGTGGTGCTCACCGAAACCGTTTTCAACTGGCCGGGAATCGGACGATTGGCGTTCGAGGCGATTTTCAATCTCGATATCCCGCTCATCATGGGCACCGTGCTGTTCGCCGCATTCCTGGTCGTGATCGCCAATTTGATCGTCGACATTCTGTATGCGTGGCTCGATCCGCGAATCAGGCTTGAGGAAATCGGGTGAAGCGCTACGCTCGCGTGATGGAAGTCGTTGGTCTCGCGATGGTCGCGAGCCTCGTCGTCGTTGCGATTTTCGCGCGCCAACTCGCGCCGCACGATCCGACGCGCGCTGTGGCGCAAACTTTTGGCGACCCCGCGCCGCCGTCGTGGGAGTTTCCGATGGGCACTGATGCGCTCGGGCGTGACGTGCTCTCGCGCGTGATTTACGGCGCGCAGATTTCGCTCACCGTCGGAGTCGCCGCGATGCTGGTGACGATGACGATCGGGGTGCTGTTCGGCCTCGCGTCGGGGTTTTTCGGCGGCAAGGTCGATTTCATCCTGATGCGCATCACCGACGTTATGCTCACGCTGCCCGGGCTGCTGCTCGCGATGGCTTTCGTTTCTGTGCTCGGACCCAGCCTGGTCGTTCTGCTTTTCGTCATCGGACTGGTATCGTGGACGGGGATCGCGCGCGTCGTCCGCGCCGAGGCCCTCTCGGTATCGCAGCGCGATTTCGTTACGGCCGCGCGCGCGTTGGGCGCACCGTCCCATCGGCTGATCGCGCGCCACGTCCTGCCCAACGTGATGCCGCTGATAATCGTGATGGCGGCGCTGGGAACTTCGGGAACGCTCCTGCTCGACGCTTCGCTGAGCTTTCTCGGATTGGGCGTTCCCCCGCCGACGCCGAGCTGGGGCCGTATGATCGAAGAGGCCACGATATATTTCCGCGTCGCCCCGTGGCTCGCGACATTTCCGGGACTCGCGATTTTTTACGCAGTGATGGGATTCAACCTTCTCGGTTACGGCGCAATCGCCCGACGGCGGCAAACGTGAAAAAATTCCGGCTGGCACTGATCCACGCCATCGCAATCGCCGCGCTGAGCGCGATCATTCCGGGATGCAGCCGGGAAGATAATCAGGACTACGGGCTTCCACCCGGAAGCGCGATACTGAGAATCAGCGATAGCGACGACGTTCCCACGCTCGATCCCGCGGCGGGTTACGATACGCAGTCGTGGGAATTTGAACAGATGTTTTTCAGCACGCTGCTCAAGTACGGCGACGCCGACGTCGAGTTGCATCCCGATATCGCTACTTCATGGGAACAATCTCAGGACGCGACGGTTTACACGTTTCACCTCCGCACTGACGCGCGATTCAGCAATGGACGCGTGGTCGAGGCTGATGACTTTCGCTACGAAATCGAGCGCGTGTTGACGCCGGCGACACGCTCGAAAGGAATTGAGTATTACAAGGGAATCGTCGGCGCTTCCGAATTTACGGCGCATGCCGCGGCGCATGTTTCGGGAATCGAGACGCCGGATCCGGCGACGATAATTTTCCATCTGACGAAGCCGGATCCGCTGTTCGCGCACAAGATGGCGATGCCGTTTGCGTCCGCCGTTCCTCGCGAAGTCGTCGAGAAATGGGGCGAGGATTTTTCCGCCCACGTCATCGGCAGCGGACCCTTCATGCTCAAGGAGTGGATACCCGGCCAGCGTATCGTCGCGGTCAAAAGCCCACTCTATTTCGTCAAAGGGGAGCCGCGCCTCTACGCTATCGTCGATCTACTCGGCGTCAATCAGGAACTCGCATGGCTCAAGTTTCAATCCGGGCAAATCGACGCAGGCGGAATTCCCCCCGCCGAATTCCCATACGTGATGAAGAACCCGGAGCTGCGCAAGCTCGCGCTCAAGCAGACGACTGTTACAACTCACTACATGGGGATGAACTGTCAGATGCCGCCGTTCGACGATGTAAGAGTTCGTCGCGCGTTCAACTATGCGATTGACAAGAACAAGCTCATCGCGATTCTCAACGGACGCGGGATCGCAGCGCGCGGCGTGCTCCCGCCGAACCTCCCGGGCTACAACCCCGACCTGAAGGGATACGAGTACGATCCCGCGCGGGCGCGGCAACTTCTCGAAGAGGCGCATCTTCGGCATGATTTCACACCCCAGCTTTGGCTTCGTGCGGACGAGACGCTGATGCTGCTCTGCGAATCGATTCAGCAGGATTTGGATTTGGTAGGCGTGCATGTGAAGCTCAAACCGCTTGCATGGGGTCCGCTGCTCGAAGCGATTCGGCAGCCGCACAACGTCGAGTTGTTCATGAACGGATGGGAGGCCGATTTTCCCGATCCGGAAAACTTCCTGAGCGTGCTTCTATCGCGCAAGCAGTGGGGCGCGAACAACGATGCCTTCTACGAGAATCCAAAAGTCGAGGCGCTCCTCGCGCAAGCTGCGCCCGTCACCGACATGAAGCTGCGATTCGAGCTATACGACGAAGCGGAGAAGATAGTCGTCCAAGATGCCCCATGGGTATTTCTCGACTACCCAGTCACATACACACTCGTGCAGCCGTGGGTGCACGACTACGTACTCAATCCGATGCGCCCGACGCGATACGAAAAGGTCTGGGTCGAACCGCACAAGTGAGTCGACGCCCGTTTCGTTGAACGCTGCTATTCGGCGCGAATCGCAGTCAGTTCGCGCGAGGCGCGCGGCAGGAAAAACAGGCCGATCGCACCGTTGCAGAACATGAACGTGAAATGCGCTGCGAGACTGTAGGCGAGAATCGCCGGCTCGGGCGCGTTGCCTGAAAAGAACAGCACCCAGGCAGCCTGACTTGTCCCCAGATGCGCCACCGCGATCGGTAGGGCCGCCGCTAGAAACACCAGCGGCAGAAACAGGATCAGCTTAACGAACGGGATAGCGATCCCAAACAGCGACAGCGCAAAATATTGCGCGACCACGGAGCCGAGAAAGCTTGGCGCTTTGATGGCAAGCACCACAAAATAGTCGATCGGGCGCGCCGCCATAAAGGTCCCGGCGATCGCGCCAACGCGCGAATTGACTATCCCAAAGCGGATGCTTTCTCTG
>Ga0335069_10009445_pt1 | contig 13883 bp, 13 predicted proteins | sample Lox_Sample_11_FD_206714 | JGI IMG/M metagenome (GOLD analysis project Ga0335069, IMG submission 206714) | Soil microbial communities from Loxahatchee National Wildlife Refuge, Florida, United States - Lox_Sample_1.1 | ecosystem: Environmental > Terrestrial > Soil > Wetlands | place: USA... | reverse complement strand
GCGCTATTTCGCCGCCCAGTCCAGGCTCAACAACGAGACGATCGACCGGGCGCTCACCCGGCTGAAGGCGCTCAACCAGATCAGCCCCACCGCGGACGAGCCGTTCGTGGTTCCCGGCGTCGTCAACACCGCCGACGTGGCCGCCCTGCACCACGCCGATCTGAGCCTGCTGTCGCAAACCAAGGCGCCGCACATGTTGCTCAAGGCCGACGGCACGACGCCGGTCGAGATCATCCGTTCGGTGCGGCCCGCCAGCGGTCCGGTGGGCGAGGCCGCAATCCAGAAGGCAGTGGACCAGGACCTGCACCCGCGCGGCGTCACCACCGTGCGCGGCTATTTGGCCAACGACGCGGTGCGTACGACCAAGGACCTCAAGATGACCGCCGACGACGTCACGGGCATCGACTGGAGCACCTCCAATGACGCCTCGCCTTACCAGGCCGAGGGCATCCGCGTGCCGGCCCTGGTGCTGACCAACAGCTGCTTCCAGTTTGTGACGCCGTCCGAGATGGTGTTCGACCACCTGGCCAGCAAGGACAAGACCTACGTCGGGGTCGAAGGGTCGGACCACTTCCTGGGCCCGTGCCAGCCGCAGTATGGCGACACCAAGAAGCGCATGTTCGATTTCATCGGCGGATGGCTCAGCAAGCCCCAGCGTTTCTGATCCGGCTCCCGGCGTCGCAGGGAGCGTCTCGCGCGGCGGACGCTCCCGCTCTCGCGCGGCGGCCTAGGACCAGAACAGCCCCGGCCGCCCGGATCTGCGCCGGTTGGCCCAGAGCTTGAGGTAGACCGCCGCCCCCGAGATCGCCAAGTAGAGCAGACAGAAGCCCGAGATCAGGTCGATCCACCGGCCGGTCAGGCCGAAATAGTCGCCGCGGTGGATCATCTTGACTGTTTCGTCCACCTGCCAGCCGAAGGTCTGCCCTGGCGCGGGATAGTTGGGCTCGGTCAGGCTGACGCGCCGGCCCGTCTGGGCGTTGAACACCCGTTGTTCGGCGTCGCCGCCGGTGACCACCACGCCCTGCGGCATGCCGGCGTAATAGCGCAGGCGCAGCACCCGGATCTCAGGCTCGCCCCCGGCCGCGCGGTTGGCGGCGAGGGTGACGCCGAGCAAGCCCGGCAGTTCGGCGTCGGTCAGGGGCTGGGACAGGTCGTTGGTGATGCCGGGCCTCTTGCCGTGGTTCAACACGCCGTTGAGCGTCACGCCCATCGAACTGACCGACAGGATCGTGCCGCTGGTGGCCATCACCAGCAGAAACAGGCTGGCGCAGATGGCGACGCTACGGTGCAGGCTGCGCCACACCCCGCCCGCCGACCAGAACGGGCTGGCCTGGCCCGACTTCGCCCGGGGCTGGTATAACCGCAGATAGAGGGTCAAGCCCGTCAGGATCATGGCGATCAGCGTCAGGCCCACGGTCATATCGAGCAGGATCAGCCAGCCGTTCAGGCCGCGCATCCGGTGATAGTCCTTGAGCGTGTTGCGCAAAGAGGGCGTGCTGATCGGCTCGAACTTGAACTTGACCGGCGGGCCGAGCTGGGCCCCGCTGACCGCGTCGAAGGCCAACCGGGTCTTGCCGGTGGCGACTTCTCCGACGGGCTTTCCGTCGGTCATGCGCCATTGCACGAAGCTGGCCGGCCTGCCCTTGAGCGCTGTGCGCGCAGAGGCCATCACCGTCTTGAGCGACGCCTGATAATCGAAGTCGGCGGGCAGGGGCTGGGCCGAATAGTCCGCGTCACGGATCACTTGGAAGTTGGGCGGCCCGTTCAGGCCGGCGTGGATCGCCTGGATCGTCGGGTCGGCGGCCGGCGCGTGGCCCAGCAAGGCGCCCAAATCCATCATCTGGATCGCGAGGCCGGTGCACGCGACGAACAGGGCGAATAACACCGCGAACACCGCGATGGCCCGGTGCGTTCGGCGCATGACCGGCCCGCTGGTCAGTGTGTTGGTCGCCAAGTCATCCTCCCGCGATGGTGTCCCATCGTCTGGCGCGGGCCGCGCCTGGGCCCCTGATCGATGGCCATGGGTTCGCCGCTGATCTTCGCGGTCAGCGCCGATCAGTCAACAATGTTGTTGACGATTTGTCGGGCGATTGGGGCGGGCGCGAACGAAAGCCGTCAGAACCGCGTGCGGCCTGCGCGCACCGGCCCGCTCGGCGCCTTGAGCACATTGACCACATTGGCCAACTCGCCGCGCAGCACGATCAGCACGCCGTCGCCGGCTTCGATCTTCACGTCGGGGCCTGGGCGCGTATGGGTTTCGCCGCCATGCCGGTCGAGCTGGACGATGAAGAAGCCGCCGCGCGCCTTGTTTTCCAGTTCGCCCACCGTCTGGCCCACCGCGCCGGAGTTGTTGGGCACGGTGATCAGTTCCAGCTGCAGGCCCAAGTCGCGCAGGGTCTTGTCGAAGTCGAGCATGCGCTCGGAGCCGCGGATGAAGCGCGCGGTCTCGGGGAACAGGATCATCTCGGCCATGCGCTCGGCCCCGATGTGGGTCGGCAACACCACCTTGTCGGCGCCGGCGTAGACCAGCTTGCTTTCGGTGGTGGGCGCCTCGCCGCGAGCGATGATCTGGATCTTGGGATTTAGTCGCCGCGCGCTGAGGGTGACGAACACGTTCATCGAGTCGTCGGGCAGCACCGTGGCCAGGGTCCAGGCGCGCTCGACTCCGGCCTGCAATAGGGCGGCTTCGTCGGCGGCGTCGGCCTGCAGGCAGAGATAGCCCAGGGCCTCGGCCTGGGCGATGCGGCTCTCGTTGCGCTCCAGGATCATGAAAGGGGCGCCGCCGTCTTTGAGCTCCTTGGCCAACATCACCCCGATGCGGCCGAAGCCGCAGATGATCACGTGATCCTTGAGCTTTTCGATTTCGCTGTTCACGCGCTTGAGGCCGAGCAATTGGGTGATCTGACCTACGGTGAAGACCTGCACCAGGGCGCCGGTCAAGAAGATCATGCCGGTGCAGCCGAACACGATCATCGACACCGTCAAAACGTGCAGCGCCGGGGTGTTGACCGGGCGAACTTCGCCGTATCCCACGGTGAACACCGTCAGGATCACCATGTAGAAGGCGTCGGAGAAACTCCAGCCGTTGGCCATGTAGCCTGCGGTGCAGGCCACGATCAGCACCAGCATGAAGACGACGACCGCGATCAGGTTGCGCAGAGGCGAACCGAACAGGCCGGAGACGTTAGTGTTCATCACCGTCAAGCTGGCGCGTGTGGGCGCTCGCGCCTAGCGCAATGTGCGCGCTTCGGCGCTTTTGCCTAAAATCACGCCGCCTTGTGGACCACCGTCACGGGCTCGGGCGGCGCCGCGGGCCGTGGCCTCAGGCGCACGCCCTTGATCAAAAGCTTGAGCGCTTCCCAATGGATGCCCGCCACCACCATCAGCGTCAGCAACGGATGACCAAGCAGGGCCGCCACGATGGCGCGATCGCTCAGCTCCCGACGGCGGCCAATGAAGCTGGCCACGATCAGGGGGCCGTCCGCGTCGTCGCCGTCGATCTTTACCCGCACCGTCTCGCGCGGCGGCTCGATGCGGAAGCGGTAGCGCATGTCCATGCCCATAAACGGCGAGACGAACAGACGCTTGTCGCAATCCTGCTCGACCACGAGGGTGCCGTCGGCCGCCACCGGAATCAGATAGCTGTGGCGCTGGCCGAAGGTGTTGTTGACCTCGTACAACATGGCGGCGAGCCGGTCCTCGGCGTCGTGGCAGAAATACAGGCTGATCGGGTTGAACACGAAACCCAGCACACGCGGCATGCACATCAGCTGGATCCGGCCGTCGGCCGGCAGGCCGGCGTCAACCAACACGGCCCGCACCCGCGCCTTCAGCGCCGGCCCGCCGTCGAGGTGATCGCGCTCGTAAAGGCTGAGCAGGCCCGGCCGATTGATCTTGAGCAGGGCCAGATCTCGGTCCAGCCGGTCCAGTTCATCGAGGTCCAGCAGCAGCATGAACACCCGGTAGCGCAGGGCGTGGCGCACGGGGCGCAGGCGGACGTGGCCGACCACCCCGGCGTACAGGCCCGAGACGAACGCTGGCGCACTCACGCCGCGGCCTCCGCCGGCGGGCCCGCGGCCGGGCCCACGTGGATGCGCCCGGATTCCTCGGCCACCGTCCACGGCCGACGCACGCCGCCCAGTTGCTCGGCCACCGCCAGGCCCGCCTGCAGGCCGTCCTCGTGGAAGCCCGCGCCGAAATAAGACCCACAGAACCAGGTGCGATTGACGCCCTGCAGGTCCCACAAACGGGTTTGGGCGGCCATGGCGCCGGCGTCGAACAGCGGGTGTTCGTAGAGCTCGCTGCGGATCAGGGCACCTGGACGCGGCGGGTCGGTCGGGTTGAGCGTAACGAACAGCGGCCGGCTCTCGGGCACGCCTTGAAGGCGGTTCATCCAGTAGGTGACGCAAAGGCGCCGCCGATGGTCGCCCGTGTCACGCGCTGCGCCGATGTAGTTCCAACTCGACCATACCGCGCGCCGCGCGGGCATCAGGCCGGCGTCGCTGTGCAGCACCGCGTGATTGCGGGTGTATCGAAACGCGCCGAGCAGGGCGCTCTCCCGCTCGCTCGGGTCGCTCAGCATGCGCAAGGCCTGGTCGGCGTGGGCCCCGATCACGACGTGGTCGTAGAGCCGCGTCTCGCCGCGCGCGTCGATCACCTGCACCCCGTTCGTCAGTCGCCGGACGGATTTGACCGTACAGCCCAACCGCACGCGGTCGGCGTAGGCGGCGGTGAGTTTTTCGACATAGGTGCGGCTGCCGCCCTTGACCGTGCGCCAGATCGGTCGGCCTGCGATCTTGAGCAGGCCGTGATTGTGGCAGAAGCGGATGAAGGCCGCGGCCGGATAGTCGCGGATCGCCTCGACCGGCGCCGACCAGATCGCGGCGGCCTGGGGCAGCAGGTGATCGTCCTCGAAGGCCGCGCCGAACCTATGCTGGCGCAGATAGTCGCCCAGGCTCTGGGCGCTGTTGTCCAGGGCGCAGGCTTGACTGGAGGCCAGGCGATAGAAGCGCACCAAATCGCCCAGCATCGACCAGAACCGCGGTTTCAGCAGATTGGCCGGTTGGGCCAGCCAGCCCCGCAGATCGCTTCCGCCGTATTCCAATCGCCCGCCGTCGAGCGAGACGGCGAAGGACATGTCCGAAGCCTGGGTCTCTACGTTCAGGTGGCGGAACAGGGCGGTCAGATTGGGATAGGCCGGCTCGTTGTAGACGATGAAGCCCATATCGACGGGGTCGGCCCCGTGGTCGCCCCCGGCAGGCGCATCGACCGTATGGCTGTGTCCGCCCAGCCGCTCCTCGCCCTCATACACCGTGACGTCGTGGGCCTGACTGAGCAGCCACGCCGCGGACATGCCGGAAATCCCCGCGCCGATCACCGCGATCCTCAGCGGACGGTCCGTGTGGGCTGGTCTCATGACGGCGGGCGCCTTGCGTTGCGGCGAGAGGTCGGCCTCGCCCTTGGTCTTATCCTCGTCTACGCTCCAGGCGGAGGCACGGATCACCCCAGCATATCCAGGGATCGTCCATGCCGCGAAGGCGTAAGTGATCCGCACGGATCGGCCCGACGTATTAAGGCCTATGAATGCCCCGGAACCTGCGATCGTCGCCAAAGGGAGGCCGCTTCCCTTTATCGTTCAGCCGATGAGGTTGGGGGTGGAGCTCGACGCGCAAGCCAACGCCGATCCCGGCGCCCTGATCGTGGCGGTCGCTCGCGAGCGTTCGCGGGCCAGTTTTGCGGCCCTGTTCAGCCGCTTCGCGCCCAAGGTGAAGAGCTATCTGATCAAACAGGGCTGCCGGCCCGAACAGGCCGAAGAACTGGCGCAGGAAACCCTGCTGACGGTGTGGCGCAAGGCCGAATACTTCGACCCGTCCAAGGCCGGCGCCTCGACCTGGATCTTCACCATCGCCCGCAACCTGCGCATCGACGCCCTTCGCCGCGAGCGCCGCCCCGACGACCTGCTCGACGATCCGGCGCTGCGCCCGGTCGAGGCGGCCAGCGCCGACTCGGTCGTGGTCGCCGCAGAGCGCGAGGGCCAACTGCGCATCGCGCTGCGGTCCCTGCCGGAGGAGCAGGCCGAGGTGATCCGGCTGTCGTTCTTCTCCGACAAGCCGCATTCGGAGATTTCCCTGCAACTCGGGCTGCCGCTCGGCACCGTCAAGTCGCGTCTTCGCCTGGCCATGGCGCGGCTGCGCGCGGCTCTGGAGGATCGGGCATGACCCTTCAACATCATCCTTCGGAACTGATCCTGACGGCCTATGCCTCCGGCGCCCTGGCCGATGGACCGGGGCTTGGCGTGGCCATGCATCTGGAGCATTGCGCTCAATGCCGCGCCGCGGTGGCGGCGATGGAGGCGGTCGGCGGGAGCCTTCTGGACGCCCTGGACGATGCGGCCATGGACGGTCTCGCGCTGGACCAGATCATGGCGCGCATCGAGCGGCCCGCTCCGGCGACGCGGCGGGCTGAGCCGGCCTCCGATCGCCGGGACCTGGGCATCGATGTCCTGCCCCGCGCGCTCCAGGGGCGCCGGATCGGTCCGCGCCGGTTCGTGGCGCCCAACCTGTGGGTTGCGCACGTTCATTCCAACAAGCCCGACGGTTGGCGCACCTATCTGCTGCACGCCGCGCCCGGCCAAGGCCTGCTGGAGCACGGCCACAAGGGGGCGGAGCTGACCACCGTTCTCACCGGCGCCTTTCGCGACGAAACCGGCGTCTATTGCGCCGGGGATTTCATCGAGTGCGATAGCGAGGTCGAGCACCGGCCGATGGTTGAGGGCGACCAGGCATGTCTGTGCCTGATCACCGCCGAGGGCAGCGTCGAGGTGCGCGGCCTCGGGCGCCTGCTCCAGCCCTACCTGCAGGTCTAACCCATGCCGATCCCCGACCTGGTCCTCGCCGGTTTGTTTCTTCTGGCGACGATGAGCTGCGCCTGGATCGTTCAGCGGTTCACCCGCAACGTGGGCTGGGTCGACGTGTTCTGGACTCTCGGCGTCGGCGTCGCCGGCGCGGCCCTGGCCCTTTTTCCCAAGGGCGACGCCCCGTTCGCGCGCCAGGCGCTGGTCGCGTCGATGGCGGCCGTGTGGTCGCTGCGCCTGGGGCTGTTCGTCGCCTGGCGCGTGGCGACCGGGCCTGAGGATCGGCGCTACGTCGAGATGCGCGAGGACTGGGGCGGCGACTTTCAGGCCAGGCTGGCGGGCTTCGTTCTCATCCAGGCGCCGGTAGGCCTTATCCTTGCGGTATCGATCATGCTGGCGGCGCGCAACCCTCGCCCCGGCCTGGGTCTCACCGATCTCGCCGGCGCCGCCCTGTGGCTGCTGGCGGTCGGCGGCGAGGCCCTGGCCGACGATCAGCTGCGCCGGTTCAAGGCCGATCCGGCCTCTCACGGGCGGATCTGCGACCGAGGGCTGTGGGCGTGGTCGCGCCATCCCAACTATTTCTTCGAATGGCTCGGCTGGCTGGCCTATCCGGTGATCGCCTGGCCATCCTCGGCCGTATATGCTTGGGGCTGGGCGACATGGGTCGCTCCGGTCCTGATGTTTCTGGTGCTGGACCGGGGCACCGGCGTTCCGCCCTTGGAGGCCCACTTGGCGAAAAGCCGTGGCCAGGCCTTCGCGGACTATCGGGCGCGCGTTTCTCGGTTCTTTCCGGCTCCGCCGAGGAAGCATCCCACCTAGATCGTCTGATAACGGACGACGAACCGGGAGTGTGCCTGATGACCGCCCTTGCCAGCGCCATAGACCTGTTCGAACGGGCGCCCGCGCCCGACCTGGTGACCCGATTGGGCATCGATGTCCTGGTCGGCGCCGCCCGCCGTCGGCTGGCCCAGGCGCGAGACGACGTGGAGCGGACGTTCGCCCGGCAGATGGCCGCCCGCCCGATCGCGGAGAACACCCGCGAGGCCAACGAACAGCACTATGAGCTGCCGGCGGCCTTCTTCAGTTTGGTGTTGGGTCCGCGTCGCAAATATTCCTCGTGCCTCTATGTGGCGGCGGACGACACCCTGGCCGACGCCGAGCGCAACGCCCTGGAGGCCACCTGCGGCCACGCCGCCCTGGTGGACGGCCAGGATGTGCTGGAGCTGGGTTGCGGCTGGGGCTCGCTATCGTTGTGGATGGCCGAGCATTATCCCCGCTCGCGCATCGTGTCGGTGTCCAACTCCGTCTCGCAGCGCGCCTTCATCGAGGGGCGGGCCAAGGCGCTCGGCCTGAACAATCTGCGCGTGATCACCGCCGACATGAACCGGTTCGCGCCCCCGGCGGACCAGCCGTTCGACCGAATCGTGTCGGTGGAGATGTTCGAGCATATGGCCAACTGGCCGGCGCTGCTCGCGCGCGCCAAGGGTTGGCTTAAACCCGACGGGCGGCTGTTCCTGCACGTGTTCACTCACCGCGACACGCCCTACCGCTTTGACGCCAACGATCCGTCCGACTGGATCGCGCGCTACTTCTTCACCGGGGGCGTCATGCCCAGCCATGGCTTGGTGCACCAGTTCGGCGACATCTTCGAGGTGGAGCAGGACTGGCGCTGGGGCGGCGAGCACTATCGCCGTACCGCGGAGCATTGGCTGGCCAATTTCGACCGCAACCGCGCCCAGATCGACCGGGTGCTGAAACAGGTCTATGGCGGCGAGGCGGCGCTATGGGCGCGGCGCTGGCGACTGTTCTTCCTGTCTGTCTCGGGCCTGTTCGGCCATGCGGGCGGTCAGGTGTGGGGCGTCAGCCACTATCTGCTTCGTCCGATGGAGGCCTGACGACATGCTCAAGCTCGTGATCGCCTATGGCGCGACGGCGGTGGTGTTTCTCACCATGGACGCCTGTTGGCTGACGCTGATGAACGCACGCCTCTATCGGCCGGTGCTGGGGCCTCTGCTGTCGGACAAGATCGACATCGGCGCGGCCCTTGCGTTCTACGCCATCTACATCGCCGGCCTGGTCGGGTTCGCGGTGCGTCCGGCCTTGGCCAGGGGCGAGTGGCAGACCGCCGCGCTGTCGGGCGCCTTGCTGGGTCTGTTCGCCTACGCCACTTACGACCTGACCAACCAGGCCACCTTGCGCCTGTGGTCGCTCAAGATCACCCTGGCCGACTTGGCCTGGGGCGTGACGGTCAGCGCCGTCGCCTCGGCCGGCGGGTTTTTCGCCGCCCAGGCGCTGGGCCGGGGCGGTCGCTGATGGGGCCTCATGTGATGAGCCACGCCACGCTCGACGCAGCCAGCCAGGCGGTCCTGCGCCAGACCCCGCCGGTGTTCCGCGCGGCCGCGGGGCTGCTGGCGCGCAATTGGGAGTTCGGCGCGCTTGAATTTGTGCTGCCTTCGGGCCAGTCGCTGCGCCTGCACGGCGCCGAGCCCGGCCCTGAAGCGCGCTTGTCGGTCCGGCATTTCCGTTTCATGCGCCGGGTGTTCGCCTCGGGCGCCATCGGGTTCGCCGAGGGCTACATGGCCGGGGAGTGGGACACCCCTGACCTTGCCCAATTGCTCGAGGTGTTCTCGCTCAATTTCGACCGGCTGCAGCAATTGGTCGACGGCCAGCCCCTGATGCGGCTGGTCAACGGCCTGCTGCACAGCAAGCGACGCAACACCCGGGCCGGCTCACGCCGCAACATCCACGCCCACTACGACCTGGGCGAGGCCTTCTACGGCGCCTGGCTCGACCCCAGCATGACCTATTCCTCGGCGGTGTTCTCTTCGCCAGGCGCGTCGTTGCAGGCGGCCCAAGAGGCCAAGTACGCCGCCCTGGCGCGCTCGATCGATATCACGCCGGATCACCATGTGCTGGAGATCGGTTGCGGCTGGGGCGGGTTCGCCGAACACGTCGCGGGCCATGTCGGCGCGCGCTACACCGGCATCACCATATCGAAGGCGCAGCACGAGTACGCCCGGAAGCGGGTGTTCGAGCAGGGCTTGGCGGAGCGGGCCGAGATCCTGCTGACCGACTATCGCGACGTCCAAGGCCGTTTCGACCGAGTGGCCTCGATCGAGATGTTCGAGGCGGTGGGCGAGGCCTATTGGCCGAACTATTTCGCCAAAGTGTCCGACGTGCTGACGCCGGGCGGTATGGCCGGCCTGCAGATCATCACCATCAAGGACGAGCTGTTCAGCCACTACCGGCGCAACACCGACTTCATCCAGAAGTACGTGTTTCCCGGCGGCATGCTGCCGTCGGAAAGCCGGCTGATGCAGGAGGTCGACCAGGCGGGCCTGGTCTGGCGCTCGGCGGCGCGATACGGCGAGGACTACGCCCGAACCCTGGCCCAGTGGGCCGACCGGTTCCAGGCGGCCTGGCGCGCCATCACCGACCTGGGCTTCGACGAGCGCTTCCGCCGGTTGTGGCTGTTCTATCTCAGCTATTGCGAAGCCGGTTTCCGGACCGGCCGCTGCGACGTGATCCAGGTCAGCCTGAGCAAGGCCTGACCCGGATCTGAATGTCGCAAGCTAGATGTAGCGGCGCAGCGAGCGGGCCAGATCGGAGGCCGAGGCGCGGCCCTTCTTCTGCTGCGGCTGATAGGCCACCCGGGCGTGCTCGACGCAGTAGGGGCCGTCGCTGCTGCGGCGACCGCAGAAGGTGAACCCGTCCGTCGAGGGATCGCCGATCGGCCATTTGCACATGTGCGCGCCCAGCGTCAGCACCGTGGCCGAGCCCGGCTCCTCAGCGTAGAAGGTCGGGGTCACCGTCACCGGCAGAGACGGAGCCTCGCTCGGCGCGCGTCGGGGAGCCGCGACGGCGGGGCGCGCCGGACGGGGCGCCTTGAACACCGGCCGCTGCGGTTGCGAGGGCGTGGCCCGGCCCGACAGGCCCAGGCGATGCACCTTGCCGATCACGGCGTTGCGCGTCACGCCCCCAAGCTGCTTGGCGATCTGACTGGCGCTAAGGCCGTCCAGCCACAGCTTCTTCAACATCTCGACCCGTTCGTCGGTCCAGCCCATGTCTGCCTCCAACCCCGCTTGGGACGCCGCGTCACCCGAGACGCTACATGTTGCGTCCAACAGATAGGTCACCGCTCCCTATCCACAACATACAGTAACCCAACGTCGGCAACACACAATAGGCGCCACGGGCTCTGTCCACAGGATCTAGATGTTGCGTATGTCGCAGGCGCGCGTCGCCGCACTCTTGCGCACGCGCGCCAAGCGGAGCACATCAGGGGCCATGCGAGACCTGATCGAACCCGCGCAGAGCCTGGAGCCGCGCCGATATCGCGGCGCCAACTGGCTGGGGCTTTGGGCCCTGTATCTGAAGGAGATTCGCCGCTTCTGGAAGGTCGGCGGCCAGACGGTCGGCGCGCCGGTGATCACCTCGCTGCTCTATATGATGGTGTTCGCGGTCGCCACCACAGGCGCGCGGCCCGCCGCGGCGGGCATTCCGTTCGTCACCTTCATGGCGCCGGGCCTGATCATGATGACCATGCTCAATAACGCCTTCGCCAACTCCTCGTCCTCGCTGCTCCAGGCCAAGATGCAGGGGCTGACCCAGGATTTCCTCACGCCGCCGCTAAGCCCAGGCGAGTTGACCGCCGGCTTCGCCCTGGGCGCTGTCACCCGCGGCGTTCTGGTGGGCCTGGTGACCTGGCTGTGCGTGCTGCCGTTCGCGCACCTGGGCCTGGCTCACCTCTGGGCCGTGCTCTATTTCGGCCTCGCCGCCTGCGCGGTGATGGCCTGCGCCGGGGTGCTGGCGGCCTTGTGGGCGGTCAAGTTCGATCACCTGGCCACGGTGTCCAACTTCGTAGTCATGCCCCTGACTTTCCTGTCGGGCACCTTCTATTCGGTCACCCGGTTGCCGCCGGTGTTCCGCGCGGCCTCGCGCCTCAACCCGATGTTCTACCTGATCGACGGTTTTCGTTACGGCTTCATCGGCCATGCCGATGGCGACCTGTGGACCGGCGCCGCGTTCGTCGGCGTCCTCGCGCTGGGCCTGACGGTGCTGGTGTGGCGCCTGTTCGCCATCGGTTACCGCCTGAAGACCTAACCCGCGTTCGCCGCAAGGCTGCGCTCGGCGCCGAGGTCGGCCCAGTCCGCACCGGTCGCCATGTACAGACGCACCACGTCGGCCAGCTTGCGGCCCTGGGCCTGGGCCAGCGCGATGCGCGCGCGGCTGAGGCCGCGCTGGGCGTCGGTCACGTCGAGCAGCGTGCCCCCGCCGTTGGCGTAGGCGAAGCGCATATTGTCGAGGTTCTTCTGCGCCTGGGCCCCCGTCTCGGTCTCCGCCTGGATCGTGGCTTCGTCGCTGGCCAGGGCCTGCAGGGCGTCGGCCACCTGGCCGAAGGCCTGGAGCACGGTTTGCTGGTAGCGGGCGAAGGCGACGCGTGCGTTCGCCTCGGCGGCCTTCTTCTGATCGCTCAGGCCCTCGCGGCCCAGCACCGGCAGGCTCAGGCCGGGCCCGATATTCCAGCCGGAAAAGCCGTAGTCGAGGATCTTGTCCGGCGTTAGGGCGGTTTGGGTCAGGCCGGCGCTCAGGGTGATGTCGGGATAAAGCTTCGCCTGCTGCACGCCGATCTCGGCGGTCGCCGCGTGCAGATCGGCTTCGGCCGCCAGGATGTCGGGCCGGCGGTGGGCCAGTTCGGACGGCAGTTCGACCGGAAGGCTGGCGGGCGCCTGTATCGCCGTCAGGTCGAAGGCGGGCGCGTCGTAGTCGGAGGGCGCACGGCCGACCAGCACCGCCAGGGCGTGACGCGCCTGGGCCAGGGCCTGAGTCAGGGGCGGTACGGCGGCTCGGTCCTCGGCGAGTTGGGCCAGGGCGCTGACCTGAGCGGCGGGCGGGGCCGAGCCGGCTTGCAGGGCCTTTCGCACCAGATCCAGGTTGGACCGGTCGTCGGCGATCACCGCGTTGGCCGCCGCGATCTGGGCGCGCAGGGCGGCGATCTGCACCGCCTGCAGGGCCACGTCGCCGGTCAGGGTCAGGTAAGCCGCGCCGGCGCGATAGGCTTGGGCTTCCGCCTGGGCCTTGGCGCTTTCCAGCGCCCGCCGCCGGCCTCCGAACAGATCGAGGTCGTAGGAGACCGTCCCGCCCACCGAATACAGGCTGACGGTCGGATTGGGGAACGAGGTGAAGCCGTAGGCGGCCAGATTGATGCGATCGCGCGAGGCGGCGGCGGTCACGCCGCCCTGCGGACCCAGCTGCACGCCCGCGGCGGCGGCGTTTTCGGCCGCGGCGGTCAGGGTGGCGTCCGCCTCGGCCAGGCTCGGACTGTCCTTCAGCGCCTGGCGAATGGTGTGGTCCAGGTCGGGCGAGCCGAGGCTCAGCCACCACGCGCCGGCGGGCGCGGCCGCGCCGATGGCCGCTGCGGGAGAAGCGTCATCGCCCTTCATGGCCAAGCCTGAGGCGGCGGGCGCCGCCGGCGCCTCGAAATCAGGGCCCACAGCGGCGCAGCCGCACAGCAGAACGGCGGCGAGGCCGGCTGCAAGGGTGGGGGCGAGCAGGATGGAACGGCTAGTCAACGATCATCTCCGCGGGTTCGGCGCGCGCCGTCTTCTTCTTGGGCGCGCGCAGCAGAAGGAGCAGGGGCATGGAGGCCAGCGACAGGAAGATCAGCAGCTTGAAGTCGTCGATATAGGCGACCATCGCCGCCTGGCGGCTGATTTCGGCGTTGAGGGCGGCTAGACCCGAGGTGGTGTCGATCTGGCCCGGCATATAGGCGCGCAGCACCGCGTTGGTCGACGAGATGTGCTGGGTCAGGTCCGCGTGCGCGACCTCGGTGTTGTGGGTCTGCAAGGCCTCGATCACCGAGATGCCGGCGCTGCCGCCCATGTTGCGCACCAGGGTGAACAGGGCCGAGCCCTCGTTGCGCAGGCTGGGGTTCAAGGTGGCGAAGGCCAGGGTCGACAGGGGCACGAAGATCAGACCCGTGCCCAGGCCCTGGAAGACGCCCGACACGATCACCAGCCGCGAGTCCATC
>Ga0335069_10009444_pt1 | contig 13883 bp, 15 predicted proteins | sample Lox_Sample_11_FD_206714 | JGI IMG/M metagenome (GOLD analysis project Ga0335069, IMG submission 206714) | Soil microbial communities from Loxahatchee National Wildlife Refuge, Florida, United States - Lox_Sample_1.1 | ecosystem: Environmental > Terrestrial > Soil > Wetlands | place: USA... | reverse complement strand
GCTGCTGCGCCGTTTCACCGCCTCGTGGGCCGCGTGAGCGGGGGCGATTTGTGACGCGGCCGGCTTTGCTCTAAACCCCGCCTCATGTCGTACAATTCCTTCGGCCATCTGCTGCGCGTGACCACCTGGGGCGAGAGCCATGGCCCGGCCCTCGGCTGCGTGGTCGATGGCTGCCCGCCGGGCCTTCCCCTGACCGCGGACGACATCCAGGTGTGGCTCGACAAGCGTCGGCCGGGCACCTCCAAGTTCGTCACCCAGCGGCAGGAGCCCGATCAGGTGCGCATCCTGTCGGGCGTGTTCGAGGACGCGCGCACGGATGGCCAGGTCACGACGGGCACGCCGATCAGCCTGATGATCGAGAACGTTGACCAGCGTTCCAAGGACTATTCCGATATCGCCCGCGCGTTCCGGCCGGGCCACGCCGACTATGCCTATTTCGCCAAATACGGCGTGCGCGACTATCGCGGCGGCGGACGCGCCTCGGCGCGTGAAACGGCTGCGCGCGTGGCGGCGGGCGCGGTGGCGCGCAAGATCCTGGGCGCAGGCGTGATCATCCGCGCGGCCCTGGTGCAGGTGGGCGAGATCGCGATCGACCGCGGCCGCTGGGACTGGTCGCAGGCCCCCGAGAACCCGTTCTGGTGCCCGGACCCCGAGACCGTTTCGGTGTGGGAGCAGTACCTGGGCGAGGTGCGCAAGGCCGGCTCGTCGGTGGGCGCCATCGTCGAGGTCGAGGCGGTAGGCGTTCCGCCCGGCTGGGGCGCGCCGATCTACGCCAAGCTGGACGCCGAGCTGGCCTCGGGCCTGATGTCGATCAACGCGGCCAAGGCGGTGGAGATCGGCGCCGGTTTCGCCGCCGCCGCCCTGACCGGCGAGGCGAACGCCGACGAGATGCGCCTGGGTCCGGGCGGCGAAATGGTTTTCGGCTCGAACAACGCCGGCGGCATCCTGGGCGGCATCTCGACCGGCCAGGCGGTGACCGCGCGCGTGGCGTTCAAACCCACATCCTCGATCCTCAACCCCCGCCGTTCGGTCGACGAGAGCGGCGCCGAGATCGAGGTGCTGACCAAGGGCCGCCACGACCCGTGCGTGGCCCTGCGCGCCGCGCCGGTGGTGGAGGCGATGATGGCCTGCGTCCTGGCCGACGCCCTGCTGATGCACCGCGCCCAGACCGGCGGCGGGGCGTTCGCGCCAGGCCGCGACGGGCGCCGGTGACCTACAGCAACTGATACTGTTGCAATAAGACGCCGCCCTCCCATATCTCCGCCAACAGGAGGTAGCACAATGATCGACGTCCGCCCGCGCGATGGCCTCGGCCACGCCCACCACGGCTGGCTCAACGCCCGCCATCACTTCTCGTTCGCCGACTATCACGAGCCCGGCCGTATGAGCTGGGGCGCGCTACGCGTATGGAACGACGACGAGATCGCCCCGCAATCGGGCTTTCCGCCCCATCCGCACCGCGAGATGGAGATCGTCACCTATGTGCGCGAGGGCGCCATCACCCACCAGGACAACCTGGGCAACACCGGGCGCACCGCGGCCGGCGACGTGCAGGTGATGTCGGCCGGAACGGGCATCCGCCACGCCGAGTACAATCTGGAGGACGGCCCGACCCGCATCTTCCAGATCTGGATCCTGCCAAGCGAACGCGGCGGGGCGCCGACCTGGGGCGCGCGGCCCTTTCCCAAGGACGATCGCGCCGGACGGTTCGTGACCCTGGCCTCGGGCCATGCCGAGGACGCCGACGCCCTGCCGATCCGGGCCGACGCGCGCGTGCTGGGGGCGACGATCGAGGCCGGGGCGAGCGTCGCCTATGACGCCCCGCCCGAACGCCATCTCTATCTGGTGCCGGCCAAGGGCGTGGTCGAGGTCAACGGCGTGCGCGCCAACCTCGGCGACGGCGTGGCCATCACCGGCGTGGCTCAGGTGGTGGTGACGGCGTTGGAGGACGCCGAAGTGGTGCTGGTCGACGCCGCTTAGAGCGACAGCACGCAGCTCTCGCCCACCGTGGGGCGCGAGACGACCACGCGGCTGAGGCCAGGGTATTGCGCCTTCAGCCGCTCGGCGAAGTACAGGCACAGGTTCTCGAGCGTGGGGCTTTCCAGGCCAGGCTTCTCGTTGAGCAGGCCGTGGTCGAGTTCCATCGCCAGGGCTTTGAGCGCTCCGTCCAGGGCGCCCAGATCGGTGACCCAGCCGACCTCGCCCTGGCGGCAGCCGCGCACGGAGGCTTCGACGCGGAACGAATGGCCGTGCAGCCGGCGATAGCGGCTGTCGGCCGGGCCGTCGGCCAGGGAGTGGGCGGCGTCGAACTGGGCCGCCTTAGTGATTTCGAATACGGGTTCGGTCATAAAATCGGTCTTGCGATGGTCGCGCGCCGGCGCGCGCGTCAGGGAATGCCCAGATATTTGTGGGTTTGCACGCTTAAACGCCAGCGGGGGCGGCTAAGGCAATAGGCGATCGCCGCCTGGGTGTTCCGCGCGCGGTCGGGCCCGTCCATCGGCTGAAGGTAGAACCGCTCGAAATCCAGGCCCTCGAAGCGGGCTGGATTGACCCCCGCCTGAGGAAAAACCAGCTTCAGTTCTTGTCCTGTGGTCTGGGCCAGGGGCGCCTCGGCCTTGGGGCTGACGCAGAGCCAGTCGATCCCCGGCGGGGCGGCGATGGTTCCGTTGGTCTCGACAGCAATGGCGAACCGCGCCGCGTGCAGGGCCGCGATCAGGGGCGCATCCAGTTGCAACAGGGGCTCGCCGCCAGTGATGACCACCAGGCGCTGGTCCAGGCCCGGCCCCCAGGCGGCGGCGATCGCGCCGGCCAGGTCATCGGCCGTGGCGAAGCGTCCGCCGCCAACCCCGTCGGTTCCGACGAAATCGGTGTCGCAGAAGGTGCAGACCGCGTCGGCCCGGTCCGCCTCGCGCCCCGACCACAGGTTGCAGCCGGCGAAGCGGCAGAACACCGCCGGCCGACCGGCCTGGCCGCCCTCGCCCTGGAGGGTCAGGAAAATTTCCTTGACCGAATAGGTCACGGGACGAACGCCAGCGGCGGGGCGCCCTCGGCGGTCCAGGCGGCGAAACCCGCCGCGCGCAGCTCGCACGCCGGACAGGTTCCACAGCCGTGGCCCCAGGCGCTGCGCGCGCCGCGCTGGCCTAGGTAGCAGGTGTGGGTCTCCTCCACGATCAGGTCGCTCAGGGCCTCGCCGCCCAGGGTCTTGGCCAGAGCCCAGGTCTGCGCCTTGGTCAGGGCCATGAGCGGCGTCTCGATGACGAAGTCGCGCTCCATGCCCAGATTCAGCGCCGCCTGCATGGCGTCCAGCGTGGCCCGGCGGCAATCGGGATAGCCGGAGTAGTCGGTCTCGCACATGCCGCCCACCAGCCGGGTCAGCCCCCGCCGGTCGGCCAGGGCCGCGGCGTGAACGAAGAAGGCGAGGTTACGGCCCGGCACGAAGGTCGAGGGCAGGCCGCGCTCGGTCATTTCGATGGCCCGGTCTTCGGTCAGGGCCGACTGCGCCACGGCGCCGAAGCCGCGCAGGTCGAGCCGATGGTCAGGCCCGAGCCGGGCGGCCCAGCGGGGAAAGCGCGCCAGAATCTGCGCCCGAACCTGCTCGCGCGCACTCATCTCGACCGAATGGCGCTGGCCATAGTCAAAACCGACCGTTTCGACCCGCTCGTAACGCTCAAGCGCCCAAGCCAGGCAGACGGTGGAGTCCTGACCGCCGGAGAACAGCACCAGAGCGGCGGCTGGCGAGGCGTTGAGAGTCATGCGACTTTTTGTCCTGTCCGTCGACTGATAGCCCGCTGAAGCCTCGCGGCGGACGGGATCGGAGCCGATTATGGAAGAGATGGCGCTTGTCTACACCACCTGGCCCGACGCCCAAACCGCCGAGGCGGCGGCGCGCCAGGCAATCGCGCAACATTTGGCCGCCTGCGCCAATATCCTGGGCCCGATGCACTCGATCTTCCGGTGGGACGGCGGCGTCCATACGCAGGACGAAGTGGCTATGATATTGAAAACAAGAATGTCTTTGTCGGATCCACTGCGTGACGCGTTGGTCGCGCTGCATCCCTACGAGACGCCGTGCATCGTCCTTATGCCAATCAATCGCATCGGGTCGAATACGGCCTTCCTGGCGTGGATCGAAGAAGAAACGACGCCGACCGCGTCGGTAACCTGGCCAACAACCGTATAGCGATCGGCGGCGCTGACATTTTTCCGTCGCACGTCTGATTATCGCCAAAACGATGACAGCGCTTAACGTCTCCTCAAATGTAATTCGGGCAGATTGCCGGTCCAGGCCGCGTGAAGTGACCCATGACCTTTATTGCAAGTTTTGCCGATCAGACGCTTCCAGCGCTCGCCAGCGCCTCAGTCGCGGACATTGAGGCCCGTTTCCAAGCCTGTCCCGAAGCCCTCGCCTTCGCGGTGTGCGCCGACGGCCGGGTGGTAGGCGCGATCGAACGCGACGCTGTGGCCAAGGCGGTGCGGGCCGGCTTCGGGGAAAGCCCGATCAGCGCGCTGGTGCTGTCCGACCCCCTCGTGGTCGACGCTTCGACCTCCGCCGACGAAGTGTGCCGCGTCCTGCTCAACAACCGGGATCTGCGCCGCGACGTGTTCGTGGTGGTCAAGGACAACGCCTACCTGGGCGTGGGCTCGCTCGCCGGTCTGGTCGATCGGCTGTTGCAGGAGCGCTCCAGCCAGGTTCGCGGCATCGAGCAGGCGGTCAAGGCGGTTAGCGACGCCGAGCGGGCGTCCGCGGCGGTAAACGAATATAAGCACCGCTGCATCGACATGCTGGGCGCCGAATTCCGCACGCCTCTGAACGGGGTGGTGGCGATGGCGGAATTGCTGCAGCGCCAGCCGCTGGGTCCTGACGCGCTGGCCCAGGTCGGTTCGATCCGCGCCTCCGCCGAGGCGCTGTTGCGACTGCTGTCGGATTCCATCGACCTGACCCGAGCCGAGGAAGGCCTCTTGGAGCTTCATCCCGAACCGGTGCTTTTGCGCACCGTCGCCGACCGGCTGCAGGATTCCTGGGGCCTGCAGGCGCAGCAGGCGGGCGTGAGCCTGCTGGTGTCCTACGATGGCGATCCCGACCTTCAAGCCGAACTGGATGCGGCGCGCCTGCACCAGGTGTTCGACAACCTGATCGGCGCCGCCCTGGTCTATACCCGATCGGGCGCGGTGGAGGCCTGCCTCAAGGCCCGCCGCGACGGCTCGGACGTGGTGATGGAAGGCCGCGTGCGTGACACCGGCCCGGGCCTGGCGCCTGACCAGCTGGCCCGCATCTTCGACAGCGCGCGCGAGCCCGACGGCAGCCGCGCCGCCTCGGGCCTGGGCATGTCGCTGACCCGCGAACTGGTGGAATGCATGCACGGCTCGATCCGCGCCGAGAGCAACGTCGGCCATGGCGTGACGGTGACCTTCGACCTGCTGGCGCCGATCGCCCAGGTCGCGGCCACGGCCGCAGTCGGCGCAGCCCCAGTGGCGGCCCACGTGCTGGTCGTCGACGACAACGCCACCAACCGCATGGTGGCCGAGGCCCTGTGCGAAATGTTCGATTGCACCTCCGAATGCGCCGAGGACGGCGTCGAGGCGGTGGAAGCGGCCCAGAGCGGCCGGTTCGACCTGATCCTGATGGACATCAAGATGCCACGGATGGACGGCATCGCCGCGACCAAGGCGATCCGGGCGCTGGAGGGCGAGCTTGGCGCCATCCCGATCGTGGCCCTGACCGCCAATGTCGATCCAGAAGACGCTCGCAGCTATCTGGCCGCGGGCATGTGCTGCGTGGTCGAAAAGCCGATCAAGCCCGAGCGCCTGCTGCAGGCGATCAACACCGCGCTCGACGCGCGGCCTGTCGCCTCGGGACGCCGCACCGCGGCGGCCTAAGCCGTTTCGTCCACGCTGAAAGACGAGGGCGCGCGACCCGCCCGCCACGCGTCGGCCATGGCCGTGTACGCCGCCTCGATCCGGCGGGTGTAGAGGGCGGTATCGAACAGGGGCGCGCGAGGGCTCTGGGTTCGGTTCTCGGTCAGGCGGCGACGCACGGCGGTCAGCCGATCCGGATCGGACGACAGCGCCACGGCAAGGGCCTCGTAAGCCTCCGCATCCTCGGCGACCAGCTCCGGAACCCCCGCCGCCTTCAGCAGGCTGGCGGCCACGCGTCCGGAAAAGGCCGAACCCTGGCGCGTGATCAGCGGCAGGCCCATCCACAGGGCGTCGCTGGCGGTGGTGTGGGCGTTGCACGGCCAGCTATCGAGGAATAAATCGGCCAGGGGCTGGCGGGCCAGGTGCGCCTGGTGCTCCAGGCTGGGCGCGAACACCAGGCGGGCGGGATCCACCCCGCGCGCGGCCGCCTCGTGCCGCAGGTTATCGCTAGACGGCGCCGGCCCCTCCAGCAGCCACAAGACCGAGCCGTCCACGCGCTGAAGGATGCGCATCCAGGCGCCGAAAACCTCGGGAGTGATCTTGTAGGGCGAATTGAAGTGGCAGAACACGATCCCGGCGGGCGGCAGGCCGTGGGCGGCGCGGTCAGGATCAGGGACCGGCAAAGGCCGTCGGTCGTCGTTGGGCTGGTAGCAGTCGGGCAGCCACGCGACCGCCTCGTCGTAGAACCCGGCCTCGACCTCGGGGATCACCGTGCGGTCGGCGACGATGTAGTCGATGTAAGGCGCGCCCAACGTGCCTGGAAAGCCCAGGAAATTGACCTGCACCGGCGCGGGGCGGCGCGCGAACAGGTCCATGCGCCCGGCGCCAAAATAGCCATTGAGGTTGACGAGGATATCGACGCCCGCCTGGCGCACCGCCTCCGCCGCCGCGTCGTCGTCCAGGGCGCGGATCGGGATCATCGCGTCGAACGCGCGCTCCAGCCGTCGGCGCATGACGGAGCCGTCGCTGTGGCCGTTGTCGAAGGCGATCACCTCGAACCGCGTGCGGTCGTGCCGTTCGAACAGACCCGCGGCCAGATGCGCTGTGGCCTGTTCGCGGAACTCGCCGCAGACATAGCCGAGCCTGATCTTGCCGGCCGGCTCGCGGCGGGCGATGGGCGCCGAGGGCCGGGCCGGATGGCGGCTGGCCGCGTAGCCGCGCGCGCACGCCTGCAGGTCGGCGGGCGAGGCCGAGACGCCCTGATAGGCGAAGGGCTCGATCACGCGCTTGCCCGCGCGCACCGCCGCGTCGATCGCGTCCAGGGCTGCGTCAAATCCGGTCCAGTCGCAGGCGTAGCCCATGACGTGCATCAGCTCGCCGCGCGCCTGGGGATAGTCGGGATCGAGCTTGAGCAGATGGTCCAGGTCGCGGCGAACCGGCTCATAGGTCCGCTTGCGCGCCCAGATCATGCTGGCCCGGTTGTAGAGCGCGGGGGCCAGATCGGGATCGAGGGCCAGGGCCTGATCAAAGGCGGCGGCCGCCTCGTCGATACGGTCGAGCGCCCACAACAGCGCCCCCTTGTTGGCCCATACCAGGGCAGAGTCCGGCGACAGAGCCAGGCAGCGGTCGAAACTGGCCAAGGCCTCGTCCGACCGGCGCAGGTCCCAGTGCAGCACCAGGGCCCGGTCGTTCCACGGCTCGGCCCAGTCCGGCTGCAACCGCACCGCCGCCTCCAGGCTGGCCAGGGCCTCGCGCGGACGGCCCAGGGCGCGCAGCGCCAGACCGCGGCCCAGATGCGCCGGGGCGTGATCGCGCGCCAGCGCCAGGGCCTGGTCAAACACGGCCAGCGCCTCGCCGCATCGGTCCTGACGGAGGAGCATCAGGCCTTTCAGATGCAAGCGCTCGGGATCGGGACCGCCCAGTCGGATCGCCCGATCGAGCCCCGACCAAGCGTCGTCCGCGCGGCCCATTTCGTTCAGCAGGCCCGCGCGCGCGGTCAGCAGGGCCGGATTGTCCGGCTGGATCGCCAGCGCCCGCTCGTAAGCCGCCAGGGCCTCGGTCTTGCGCCCCATCATCATCAGGGCGCCGGCGCGGTTGGCCAGGGCGTTGAGCGCCTGGGGATTGAGCGCGATCACCCGCCCGAAGTCGTCGGCCGCCTCGGCCCAGCGACCCCGTTGAGCCAGGATCGCGCCGCGGTTGTTGAGGGCGTCCAGGCATGCGGGATCAAGCGTGATCGCCCGGCCCAATTGCGCCAGGGCCTCGTCCGCCCGGCCCAAGGCCAGGAGCGCCAGGGCGTAGTGCGAAAGCAGGCCTGCGTTGCGCCCTGTGGGCGTTCCGGCGCGCTGCATCAGGGCCAGAGCGTCGGCCGGCCGTCCCTGCTGGTAGCGCAGCAAGCCCAGGAAGTGCTGGGCCGGGCCGCTGGTCGGCTCAAGCGCCAACGCCTGGCGATAGAGCGCCTCGGCCTCGGCCGCGCGCCCAGCCTGATGCGCCGCCAGGGCCTGCTGCAGGAAAGGACTCAAACCGCTCCGCGCCCTGGCGACCCCGCCATCCTCAGCCTCCCTCGCTTCGCCGCGCAGCGCCGCGCCGCGCCGCGCGATCAACAGGCCTTATGGCGCCGGGTGAAGGATCAGGCCAGGGGGCGGGAGCGTCGCCGGCGGACCGTCGCCCCGGTTAGCGCCGCGGCGCTGTACGGCGACAGCGCGCACGCTATGATGGCTTAGCTGAACACATGCCGATCGCCCCCTCCGACATGCCCTTGAGGGCCCGAGCCCCCTGGGCGCCCTTAGGCGCGGTCGGGGCGCCGCTGGCGCTCGCGGTCCTGCTCAACCTGGTGGTCTGGGCCGCGCTCGGCGGGCGCGCCTTTCAGGGGCTGGTCCTGGTCTCGGTCATCCCCTCGCTGCTGATCTCGGCGGCGGTCGGCGGGGTGATGCAGACCGCGATCATCGCCTTGCTGGCCCTGGCCGCGGCGGCGCTGCTGGGCCAGGGCGAGCCCACGGTGTTCCTGCTCGACGCGGCGATCTTCGTGGTCATCGCCGTGGGCGCGGTGCTGTTCGGGCGGCGGATGCGCGCCAACCGCGATAAGCTCGAGGCCGTGACGCGCGAGGCCCTGGCGCGCGAGGCGCACATCCAGTCGATCCTCGACACCGTGCCCGACGCCATGATCGTGATCGACGACGCGGGCCTGATCCAATCCTTCAGCGCCGCCGCCGAGCGCCTGTTCGGCTGGACGGCGGCGGAGGTGAAGGGCCGGAATGTAAGCTTGCTGATGCCCGAGCCGTATCAGGACCAGCACGACGCCTATCTTGGGCGGTATCGGCAGACCGGCGTGCGACGGATCATCGGCATCGGCCGGGTGGTGGTGGCGCGCCGGTGCGACGGGTCGGACTTCCCCATAGAGTTGGCGGTGGGCGAGATGCGCTCCGGCGAGCGGCGCTTCTTCACAGGCTTCATCCGCGACCTGACCGAACGGCGCCGGACAGAGACCCGGCTGCAGGACCTGCAGGCCGAGCTGATCCACATCGGCCGGCTCTCGGCCCTCGGCGAGATGAGCTCGGCCCTGGCGCACGAGTTGAACCAGCCTTTATCGGCGGTAGGCAACTATCTGAACGGGGTTCGTCGCCTGATGGCGGCCGGCGCGGAAACAGCCGCGCTCGAGGAAGGGCTCGACAAGGCCGCGGCCCAGGTGATGCGGGCCGGCGAGATCATCCGGCGCCTGCGCGACTTCGTGCAACGCGGCGACACCGACCGGCGGATCGAGAACCTGTCCAAGCTGGTCGAGGAGGCCAGCGCCCTGGCCATGCTGGGCGCGCGCGAGGCCGAGATTCACGTGTCGATCCGGCTGCAGGCCTCCACCGACCTGGTGCTGGCCGATCGGGTGCAGGTGCAACAGGTGCTGCTTAACCTGATCCGCAACGCGATCGAGGCGATGGAGGGCTCGGCCCTGCGCCGCCTGACCATATCCAGCGCCGATCAGGGCGACGACATGGTGCGGGTGACGGTCGCCGACACCGGCAGCGGCCTGTCCGACGCGGTGACGCGCACCCTGTTCCAGCCGTTCATGACCACCAAGACCCACGGCCTCGGCGTGGGTCTGTCGATCTGCCGCACCATCATCGAGGCGCACGGCGGGCGCATCTGGACCGAGCCCAACGTCCCGCACGGCGCCCTCTTCCATTTCACCCTGCCGGCGGTGACGGCCGAAGCGGAGGCGCCCGATGGCGGCTGAGCCCCAACAGCGCAACGTTCAGGTTCACATCGTCGATGACGACGCGGCGGTGCGCGACTCGCTCGCCTTCCTGTTCGCCTCCTCCGGCCTGGCCGCGGAGGCCTACGCCTCGCCGCTCGGACTCCTGGCCGCCGCTCCCAATCTGACAGAGGGCTGTATCGTCACCGACGTGCGCATGCCCGAGATGGACGGCCTGCAGCTGCTCGCCCGCCTGGCCGAGGCCGGCTGCGCCCTGCCCGCGATCGTGATCACCGGCCACGGCGACGTGCCGATGGCGGTGGCGGCGATGAAGGCCGGCGCGGCCGACTTCCTGGAAAAGCCGTTCAACGACGAGGACCTGATCAAGGCGGTGCGCGCGGCCCTGGCCAGGAGCCAGCCCAAGGCGCCAAGTCTGGATGCCGAACCCCCGGTGGCGCCCGAGATCGCCCGCCGCCTCGCCTTGCTGTCCGAACGCGAGCGCCAGGTGCTCGACGGCCTGATCGCGGGCCGGCTGAACAAGACCATCGCCCACGATCTGGGCATCAGCCCTCGCACGGTCGAAGTCTACCGCGCCAAGCTGATGGCCAAGATGGAAGCCGCCACCTTCGCCGACCTGATCCGCATGATGCTGACCGGCCACGAATAGGCGAGGCTTGGAAAGCTGGGCGGTATGTTCGCGCGCCGATTACCGCGAACCCTACGCCGTTGGTGCCCCAGGCCGGACTCGAACCAGCACGTCTCTCGACAATAGATTTTGAGTCTACCGCGTCTACCATTTCGCCACTGGGGCCCGCTTGCGGCGGAAGGGGCGTGAGGGCGCGCACTCTAGTCAGGGGCGGCGGTTCGTCAACACGCTCAAGCCCGGGCAGGCGGACGATCTGGCGCCCGGCGCGCCCATCGACGCCGTGACGGACCGGCCGAACCCTGCTAGGCGCAAGGCCTGGGCCGCCGAGGGAGTGTCATGCTGCGTCCGCTTTACGACTGGGCCATGCGCATGGCCGCCGGGCGTTTCGCCCTGCCGGTGCTGGCCGCGGTGGCCACGCTGGAGGCGACCTTCCCCTTCGTGCCGCCCGACGTGATGCTCGCGCCGATGGTGCTGGCGCGGCGCGAGCGGGCGTGGCTCTACGCCGGCGTATGCACCCTGTGCTCGGTGCTGGGCGGGTGCATCGGCTACGCGCTGGGCTATCTGGCGGCGCCCCTGGCGCTGAAGCTGCTCGCCATGAGCGGGCGGGCCCAGGGCCTGGCGGATTTCCAGCACCTGTTCGCCCAGGTCGGACTGGCGGTAATCCTGATCAAGGGCCTGACGCCCGTGCCCTATATGATCGTGACCATCGCCTCGGGCCTGGCGCACTTTTCCCTGCCGGTGTTCGTCGGCGCCTCGCTGGTCACGCGTGGGGGCCGGTTCTTCCTTGAGGCGGCGCTGCTGCAGCATCCGCAGGCCAAGACCTTCGTCGACAAGCACTTCGCGGTGCTGGCGGCGGCGGGCGTGGCGCTGATCGTCGCGGCGCTGGTGGCGGTGAGGGTGCTGGAGCAGCACGCGCATTAGCTCTATAGGGCTTCGCCTTTGCCGTGAGCGAGGATATCACAGGCCTATGTCGTCCGTGCTCCGATCGGTTCTGAAATTCTGGCCCTTGGCGGGGGCGTGCGCCTCGGCCGCCATGCTGGCCATCGCCCACGCGTTCGAGACGTTCGGCGGGCTGGCGCCGTGCACCCTGTGCCTCTACCAGCGCAAGGTCTATTGGATCGCCCTGGCGATCGGTCTGATCGGCTTCGCGCTCGGCTATGTCAGGCTGCGCTGGGCGCCGCGCACTGCGAACGTGCTGCTGGCCCTGGCCTTCCTCGCGGGCGCCGGCATCGCGGCCTATCACGCCGGAGCGGAATGGAAGTGGTGGCCGGGCCCGACCACCTGCAGTGGCGGCGGCGTGGTGAGCGCGGCGGGCCTGTCGGACTTCATGCATGGCGCGCACTACGCGCCGCCGCGGTGCGACGAGGCGGCCTGGCGCATGCTGGGCCTGTCCATGGCGGGGTGGAACGTGCTGATCTCGCTGGGTCTGGCGTGCCTGAGCCTCATGGCCGCCCTCGGCAAGGGACGCGACGATGTTTCCGACGACTGACCCGGCCAAGCCCGCGCGCCCCGCACGCAAGCCGGTCCCGCCCCGCCCCGGCCCGGGCGCAGACAAGGCGCGGCTGGACGAGATCCTACGCGTGGACCACGCGGGCGAGACGGCGGCGGTGCACATCTACCGCGCCCAGGCGGCCGTGTTCGCCGCGGCCCCCTCTACCGCCGCCCTGTCGCGGCGGATGGCCGCCCTGCAAGCGCAAGAGGCCGAACACCTGGCCGCGTTCGACGCGCTTTTGACCCAACACCGAACCCGGCCGAGCCTGCTGTCGCCGATGTGGCGGCTGGCGGCGTTCGCGCTCGGCGCCGGGACGGCCCTGCTGGGCGAGAAGGCGGCCCATGCCTGCACAGAAGCGGTGGAGGCGGTGATCGAGGCCCACTACGCCGGCCAGGTGAGCGAGCTGCAGGACAGCGAGCCCGAGTTGGCCGCGACCCTGGCCCGTTTCCGCGACGACGAACTGGCGCACCAGGTCGATGCGGTGGAGCAGGGCGCGCGCGAGGCGCCGGCCTATCCCCTGCTCACCGCCGCCATCCGCGCCGGTTGCCGCGCGGCGATCAAGACCGCCGAGAAGCTCTAAACCCATGGGCCGAGCGGCCGGCTTTTGGTGTGGCCTGGCCCTGACGCTCACGCCACTGAGCGCGGGACTGGCGCAAGGTCAGGCACAGGCTCCGCCCACGCCCGACGCAGTGCCCTATCCGCCGAGCTCGACCGCACAGGACGATGTCCAGGCGTGGATCGGCCGCTACCTGCCAGTCCAGGGCTATGTGGTGGGGGCGTGGTCGGCCAATGTGGTGATGCTGGTCTCGATCGGCGGACTGGACGCGCACCGGTATCCCTTGGTCACGACCAAGGTGCTGAGCGAGGTGCTCAACGCCCAGGCCGCCGCCGGCGCCGGCTGGCGCGCCGCCGAACAGATCGAGACCTTCGATTGCGACCACAACGTCTATCAAGTGGTCGCCAGCCTCTATCACCAGCGCGGCGACCGCCAGGACCCGCCCGAGCGTGAGCCGGGTGACGGCGCCTGGCGCGCGCCCGACCCGGGGGCGACCATGGACACGGTGGAGCGGGCGGCGTGCTTCTACGGCGAGCGCCAGAAGCCCGCCGCGCTGGAGGCCGGCTCCGGCGCCGCGGCGGCGGCCGCGCCCGCCAGATCGCCGGCCCAGGCCCGGCCGGCGCCCAAGCCGCCGACCGTTCGCGCCAAGCCCGCGCGCAACGACAAGGGGCGCGCCAAGCGAACCCGCCATAAGGGCGGCAAGTCTTCGAGCAGGCATAGGCCCGGCAAAGGAAAGACAGCCAAGACCGGCGTCGTGCAACATTCTGGCGGGGGCGCGCGTTGACTTGACCGTGGACGCCGCGCCGCATGATTGCGCGGCTCGGTTCAGAAGGAAACGAACCATGCGCAAGCTCATCCTGTTCGCCGCGGCCGCCAGCGTGCTGGCCGCCTCCGCCGCCCCGGCGTTGGCTGGACCCGCCTCGGGCGCCGCGATCGGCGCAGCCTCGGGCGCGGTGGTCGCCGGTCCCGTCGGCGCGCTTGGCGGCGCGGCCATCGGCGCGGTCGTCGGCGGCCCCAACATCCATTGGTACCACCACCACCGCGTCTACTACGACCACGGCCGCCGCTATTACCGCGACCACGGCGCGGCGGTTTACTTCTGACCCCACAGCCTTGATCGAAACGGCGTCCGGCCCTGGCCGGACGCCGC
>Ga0335069_10009443_pt1 | contig 13883 bp, 13 predicted proteins | sample Lox_Sample_11_FD_206714 | JGI IMG/M metagenome (GOLD analysis project Ga0335069, IMG submission 206714) | Soil microbial communities from Loxahatchee National Wildlife Refuge, Florida, United States - Lox_Sample_1.1 | ecosystem: Environmental > Terrestrial > Soil > Wetlands | place: USA... | reverse complement strand
GACCTCCTCGACTGTACCGCTGAGTGAATGCCCTGTAGGACTCCCAAGTCGCGTCCAAAAGACAGCAATAAGAAGGTCGCAATTTTGTAGCACCTGCTTGCTGATGATCGCTTGCGCCCGATCGCCCATCGCCGGTGAAGCGTGAGTCTCCCAGGCCCACGGCAGCAAGACCAGCTGCCGATCCTGCGCGTGCATCGCGGTCCATGTGTGAATGACATCTCTGATAATTTTGCGCTCGGTCGCGACGTCACTGGGGGACGCGATCATTACATTGACGACAGTGGCATTGAATGGCATGTCTCATCGGAATGTTAGCAAATTCGCCTTGTGTTCGCCATGTAAATGATCAGAGTAATGGAGAGCAGCCTAGGACCGCTAGTTGCTATCAACGTAATACATTTCTCGGCGCTCTCGGCATCTCTGCGGTGAAAAGTCACGGGTACAGGCGATACAGCATTCTCGGGAACGGAATCGTCTCCCGCACGTGCTCCAGGCCGCAGATCCAAGCGACGGCTCGTTCGATACCCATGCCGAAGCCGGCGTGGGGGACACTTCCGTACTTACGCAGGTCGAGATACCACTTGAAGGCTTCTTCGGGTAAGTTGTGGTCTTTGATTCGTTGCAGCAGTAAGTCGTGGGAGGCCATGCGTTGGGAGCCTCCGATGATTTCGCCGTAGCCTTCGGGGGCGAGGACGTCGACGCAGAGGGCTAACTCGGGACGCTTGGGGTCGGGCTCCATGTAGAAGGCCTTCACGCCGGCAGGATAGCGGTGGACCATGACCGGGCGGTCGTATTGTGACGAGAGGTAGGTTTCGTCGGGGGAGCCCAGATCGCCTCCGTATTCGAATTTGTTTTCGAGTTTGCCTTGGGCGTGGCCTTCCTGCAGCTTGGCCACTGCTTCGTCGTAGGTGATGCGGGGGAAGGGGGCATCGATTTTTTCTAGTTTGCTCAGGTCGCGACCGATTGTGGTCAGATCGGCGCGGCGGTGCTCTAAGCAGCGCTTGACGATGTGGGTGAGGAAGTTTTCGGCCAGGACCATGAGGTCGTCTAGCGTGGCGTAGGCCATTTCGGGCTCGACCATCCAGAACTCGGTTAGGTGGCGTCGGGTTTTCGACTTCTCGGCACGAAATGTCGGGCCAAACGAATACACCTTGCCTAGAGCCATGGCTGTCGCTTCGATGTAGAGCTGTCCGGACTGGGTCAGGTAAGCCTGTTCCTCGAAGTAATCTACCGGAAACAGCGTGGTGGTGCCTTCGCACGCCGCCGGCGTAATGATCGGCGGGTCGGTGAGGGTGAAGCCGTTGGAGTCGAAGTAGTCGCGGGCGGCGCGGATGATTTCGGCGCGGACGCGGAGAATGGCCGCCTGGCGCTGGGAGCGGACCCAGAGGTGGCGGTGCTCCATGAGGAAGTCGGTGCCATGGTCTTTGGGCGTGATGGGATAGGGCGTGGATTCGGGGACACGCTGGATGACCTGGACGTTCGAGACGTCGAGTTCGTAGCCGCCGGGGGCGCGCTTGTCGGCGCGGACCTTGCCTTCGACGATGACACTCGATTCCTGGGTCAGGCCTTTGATGGCGTCGAAGACTTCGGGCGGGACGGCATTTTTGGGGACTACTCCCTGGATGATGCCGCTGCCGTCGCGGAATTGGGGGAAGAGGAGCTTGCCGCTCTCCCGGAGGTTGTAGAGCCATCCGCGGATGGTGACGGACTGGCCGTCGTGCTGGCCGATTTGTGCGATGGTCGATATGGGTGCTGACATAAACCTTTTCACCGCCGAGACGCCGAGGGCGCCGAGAAAAGCAAATTCAATATTCTTGTTCGGGAGCGTCCGATGGAGCGTCTCAGCGACGCACATCCGGAAATTCGTTCACGATTCGCTTCAGGCCGCTTTTCAAAACGGGGACATGAAAGTTTATCAGGAGGCCGACTCTCTTATGAGCTAGACGGAGATACGATAAAAGTTGGGCTTCGTGAATCGGCAGAAGTTTTTCCACGGCTTTGATTTCCACGATGATTTCACTTTCAACGACAACGTCCAGCCGATAGCCGCAATCCAGCTTGACCTCTTTGTACGTAACCGGGAGCGCTTCCTGCTCCTCGATCTGCAGGCCTCGTTGCTTGAGTTCGAATGCCAGGCACGATTGATAGGCTGATTCGAGAAGCCCCGGGCCGAGATGCCGATGAACTTCGATTGCGGCGCCAATGATGCGGCGGGAGATCTGATCGAGCCTGTCTGCTTCCTGCATATGGCAACTGACTTTTCACCGCCGAGACGCAGAGGGCGCTGAGGCTAAGGACTCTTAACTACCTTCTCGTCGATTAGCATTTCCCCAATCGTGCCATGCAATCGGCCCGTTCGCGCTCTTTCCAGGGTCAAACGCCAACAAAAAGTATCGTTCTCGACCTTCATCTCAAATTCAAGAGTGTCGTTACGCAGCTGTACATTAAGCATCTTTGACTCAATCTCACTTGCATCGGGATTGACAAGAACGACCGTACCACTCGCCTTACCATCGTTCACCGCGATGTTTACGGTAATGGAATGTTTGCCCGTTGCGGAGCTTTTCTTCGTCTGCCATTTGCCTGCGAACTGGGACTGAGCAATCGCCACGGACGAAAACCCTATAAGAAAGGCGATCAAGAGCAAACTGCGGGTTTTTTTTCAGCCAGAGCATTTCTCGGCGTACTCGGCGTCTCGGCGGTGAATCAGCTTGTTTCTAGTTTGCGGAACGTTGCGCTCACATCTTCGCTGGGGCTTTTCTTTTCTTCGCCTTCGATTTCTAGCAATAGCGGGGGGGTTTGGGGGGCAGCGCGTAACAGGTCCATCGTTTCCTTCCAGTTGATGGAACCTTTGCCGGGCCAGAGATGCGAGTCTTTGTCCTTGTTGTTGTCGTGGAGGTGGGTGGAGCAGATGTGGTCTTTGAGGATGCCGAATGACTCGGGGATGCCGCCCATCATATGAGCGTGGCCGCAGTCGAAGCAGACTCCGATGTCGTCGAAGTGCATGGTTTTGATGAACTCCACCAGGCGGTCGGGAGTGGAAAGCTCGTTGGGGATATTTTCGAGCAGAATCCGGACGCCTAGCGGCTTGGCGAAGGCGCGCAGGTGCTCAACCGAGGTCATGGCCGCTTCAAACTTTTTTTCGTCGTAACCCTGGTCGGGCGTGCCGATGTGCTGGACTAGAAAGCGAAATGGAATGTGCTCGGCGATTTCGAGAGCGCGCTTGATTTCGTCCATGGCATCGACGCGGTGGGCGCGGTCGGTGGAGGCGATGTTGATGGGCGGCGAGCCGGTGCGTCCCCATTCATAGTCGGAGAAGAGCGGGGCGTGAACGGAATTGAGCGGGATGTTGTTGGCCTTGAACCAGTCGGCAATTTCGCGGACGTGCTGCCTGCGGTTGGCGTAGTCGAAATGCTGGCGGGCGGCGAAGATCTCAATGGCCTGCGCGCCCGATTTGACGAGGTCGTCGAGCAAGCCGGGGTGCAGCCTTTCTTTCACATAAATATATGTGGAGACCGCTCTGAGCATCAGTAGCCTACCGCCTTCCCGTTATTGCGCCCGTCACTGGCGCCGAGCCGTTCGCCGGTTTTGGGGTCGATCATGATGCACTCGGCATCGCCCCAGAAATGCTCAACTTGCAATTTGTGGCCTTTGGACCGGAGAAGATTCATTGTATCGGGAGAAAGGCGGTCTTCGACATATATCTGGTCGGGGAGCCACTGATGATGAAACCTGGGGGCATTGACGGCGGTTTGAATATCGAGGCCGAAGTCGATGACGTCGATGAGGATGTTGGCGACCGTGGTGATGATGGTCGGGCCGCCGGGGGAGCCGAGAACTAAGAAGAGCTTGCCGCCTTTGAGGACGATGGTGGGGGTCATGGCGGAAAGCGGGCGTTTGCCGGGAGCGATGGCGTTGGCTGGGCCTTGAATGAGGCCGTAGGCGTTGGGCACGCCTTGCTTCGAGGCGAAGTCGTCCATCTCGTTGTTGAGGAGGAAACCGAGGCCGGCGGCGGTGGCGTGGGAGCCGAAAGTGTCGTTGAGCGTGGTGGTGACGGCTACCGCGTTACCTTCGGCGTCGACGATGGAATAGTGGGTGGTGTTGTGGGACTCGGCGCTTGTAGCGGGGTGGAGGCTGGCATTGCGCTCGAGGTCGGCAAATGGCGGACGATGGAGTTGCTTGCTGGGGCTGGCGTGGTCTGGGTCGATGGACTGGCGCCAGGCGTCGGCATACTTTTTGTCGATCAACTGCGGGACGGGAATCTTGCCGAAATCGGGATCGCCCATGAGGTCGGCGCGGTCGTAGAAAGCGCGGCGGAAGGATTCGGCTGTGAGGTGAATTGTCGCGGCGGTGCGGTTGAAGGATTTTTGCAGGTCGAAGCCTTCGAGAATGTTGAGGATTTCGACCAGGGCTGTGCCGCCAGAGGAGGGTGGCGGGGCGCCGATGATGGTGTATCCACGGTAGCTGCCGCGTATGGGCTCGCGTTCTTTGACTTCGTAGGCGGCGAGATCCGCGGCGGTGATTAGGCCTCCGCCTTTTTGGATGGCAGCGGCGAGTTCGCGGGCGAGAGTGCCGCGGTAGAAGGCGTCGGGATCTTTGGCGATGCGCTCGAGGGTGCGGGCGAGTTCGGGCTGTTTGAGCATTTCGCCGGGCTGATAGAAATTGCCGTCACGCTGAAAAATGCGTTTGGATTCGGCGAACTTGGTCAGGTCTTCATCGCGCAGATCGTGGGCGTCTTCATAGGCGAGGGCAAATCCGTCGCGGGCGAGGCGGATGGCGGGCGCAATCACCTTTTCGAGAGTCAGCTTGCCGTATTTTTTCTCCGCATAGACGAGACCGGCAACCGAGCCGGGAACAGCGACGGATTTGTAGCCGACTGTGCTGAGGTCGGGGATGACGTTTCCGCTGGGGTCGAGATACATGTTCTCGGTTGCGGCGGCGGGGGCTTTCTCGCGGAAGTCGATGAAGTGGGTTTCGCCGCTGGCGGTGCGGAGAAGAAGAAAGCCTCCGCCACCGAGGTTGCCGGCCTGCGGATGGACGACTGCCAGGGCAAAGCCAGTGGCGACGGCGGCGTCGACGGCATTGCCTCCGGCCTGCATGATTTCGACGCCCGCGCGGGAGGCGAGTTCGTGGACACTGGCGACGATGGCGTGGGGAGCGTGGGTGGGGCGGAGCGGGGCGGCGAGCAGAGGCAAGGCCAGAGTTGCCGTCAGGACCAGGGTTAGGAATTTTCGACGAATGGGCATGGGGAAGTTGAATAACGAGGCTAGTCGAGGGCGTGGTTGGGAGTCAAACGTCTGGGAATCCACCGCCGAGGCACCGGGGAGACCATGTCAAAATCAGTCTTGTCATCCGCGGCCGTGGCGAACTCGAGAGTCCTCTTCGAAATGAGTTGCGTTCTGCAATAGTCGGTGTTGCGAGTTACAACATCCATCTCGTCGCTGCTAAGTGATTGAGCGTCAATGGCAAGAGCGCAGAATCAATCTCTTATGTGGCATTTCTCATCGAAAGGCCCGATGCGAATCTCATCAATTCGCTGTTGAGCATTGCAGCGCTGCGCACGCATGCTGCACGTTTTCGCAAGAAAGAACCGTCACATTTTCAGCCACTTGTCGGCAATCCCGGTGGCCGAGTCACAAAACTCCGAACTTTGGTACGGCGCATGCCTTTAGGAAAAGTGGCGAGCGGCCTCAAAAGTAAAGAGCCCTCCGACAAAGGTGAGTTATGACAGTCCTTCTGGTTCTCTTCACATTCGCGACGTTCCTGGCGATCGACTACTTTTACAGTCACAAACAGATCGTGGCGCAGACCGCGGTAGCGCCCGTGAAGGCAATGCGGCGTGAGCTGCCAATACCCGAAATCGTCAACGGTTTCAAGGTTCCCGCGAATCTTCGCTATCACCCCGGACACACCTGGGCACAGACGGAGGGCCCGAGCCTGGTGCGTGTGGGCCTCGATGACTTTGCCTCGAAGCTGATCGGCAAGGTGGATCGCATGACGCTGCCGCAGCGCGGACAGTGGATCCGTCAGGGCCAGAAAATCGCCACGATTTTCCGCGACGGCGCGGCCGTCGATATGGTTTCGCCGATTGAAGGCAGCGTGGCCGACGTCAATGACAGTGTGGTACGCGATCCGAAGCTCGCGCAGAACGATCCCTACGGCGAAGGCTGGCTGGTCACGGTTCAGTCTCCCGATGCGAAGACGAATTTCCGCAACCTGCTCGGTGGAGCGCTGGCGCGGTGGTGGACGGAAGAGTCGGCAAGCCGCTTGCAGCAGAAGATGCCGACGCTGTGCGGAGCGCTGGCGCAGGATGGCGGCCTGGCGGTTCGCAGCCTAACCGATCAGATTCCGAACGCGGAATGGGCCACGATCACGAAGGAGTTTTTCCTGTCATAACGAGTATGCATTCTGTGAAGTAGGCACGCTAGCCAAGACCGCTGGAAGGGGAAACGCCGCCCGGGGATCAGAACCCGGGCGGCGATTTTTGTCGGTGGTAATCCATTGGGAACAGGCGGGATATCGGAGATACCGCGGTAAAAGTCAAATTCCGAGTGCTCGATCCGGCCGTTACGGAAGTTTATCTCCTAATCTCCTAAAGCTTCTCCCCTTGACCCCGCCCTGCTATCAATAAATCGTGCCCGGATAGGCTCCGGGAAAACGCCGCCAGGCAGTTACGGCAGGAGTGTGCGAGAAATGGCAAAAGACCCTCAATCCTGGAGGGGAATGACCGCCGCGCCGCGAGCGTATATCGCGGTCGTAGTTTTATGCGGGACGCTAGTGCTCTGGTACACGGTGATGCACGGCCGGAGCCAGAATACGCTCAAGTTTCTCTGCTATCTCGCCATCGCCCTGGCAGCGTCGCGGCTGAAAGTGAACTTGCCCGGCATCACGGGAACGATGTCGGTTAATTTTCTGTTCCTGCTGCTGGGCGTACTGGAGCTGAGTTTTTCCGAAACCATGGCCATCGGTACGGCGGCGGTCGTGGTGCAGTGCCTGGGAAGGGACCGGCCGGTTCCTGTTCAGGTGGCGTTTAACGTCAGCTCGACGGCGCTGGCGATCGCCGCGACTTTCGTTTCCTATCAGTATTCCCTGCAGCACAGCTCGATCCACAATCCGTCCACGCTGCTTTTTTTTGCGGCGTGCGTTTATTTTGTCGCGAACACGCTTCCGATCGCCGGGGTAATCTCCCTCACGGAGAGCCGCTCGCTCCGCAAGATCTGGCTGGAATGCTATTTCTGGAGTTTCCCGTACTACCTGGTCGGCGCCGGTGTTGCCGGCATGATGAGCTGGCTGCACGGCTTCACAGACTGGCAGACTTCGCTGCTGACGCTTCCCGTGGTTTATTTGATCTACCGCTCGTACCGCCTTTATCTCGGCAAGCTGGAAGACGAGAAGCGGCACGTGGAAGAAATGGCCGAGCTGCATATGCGCACGATCGAGGCGCTGGCGCTCGCCATCGAAGCCAAGGATCAGACGACGCACGACCATCTGCAGCGGGTGCGTGTATACGCGCTCGAAGTCGCCAAGGAATTGAAGGTCAGCACGGAAGACATGGAAGCGTTGCAGGCGGCCGCGTTGCTGCATGACATTGGAAAGCTTGCCATTCCCGAGCACATCATCTCGAAGCCGGGGCGCCTGACGCCGGAAGAATTCGAGAAAATGAAGATTCATCCCCTGGTGGGCGCCGAAATTCTGGAGCGGGTGCGCTTCCCGTATCCCGTCGTCCCAATTGTCCGCGCACACCACGAGAAATACGACGGGACGGGATATCCGATGGGGCTCAAGGGAGAACAGATTCCCTTGGGCGCGCGCATTCTGGCGGCGGTTGATTTCCTCGATGCGTTGGCCTCGGACCGGCAATACCGCAGAGCTCTGCCGTTGGACGAATCGATGGCGCGGCTGGTGGCAGAGTCGGGAAAGTCGTTCGACCCGCAAGTGGTTTCCGTGCTGAAGCGGCGCTATGTGCAACTGGAGCAACTAGTCCACGAACGCACCGACAACCACGGAAAACAAAAACCGGCGGCCGAAACAAAAGAAGTGGAGCATGACGAAAGACCGAAGCAAATCATCGAGCCGGCGGCTGGGTTCGAGGGACAGGGGAAACGAAATCCCACAGACAGGAACTTCCTGAGTTCGATCGCCGCCGCGCGCCAGGAAGCCCAGACGCTGTTCGAACTCAGTCAGGATCTGGGCGCGTCGTTGATGCTGGGCGAGACTCTGTCGGTCTTCTCGGTAAAACTGCGGCGGACTGTTCCCTACGACGCCATCGCAATCTATGTGCGGCGGGGCGAGGAGTTGGTCCCCGAGTATGTGAACGGCGACAATTTCCGCCTTTTCGCTTCACTGCGGATTCCGATTGGGCAGGGGCTGTCCGGCTGGGTCGCGCAAAATCTGAAGCCGATTCTGAACGGGAACCCCTCCGTGGAACCGGGTTACTTGAACGACGCTTCCAAGTACAGCACGCTGATGTCGGCGCTGGCCGTGCCGCTCGAAGGCCTGCAGGGCGTGGTTGGAGTGCTGGCGGTATATCACGCGGAGAAGGACTTTTTCACCTCGGACCACTTGCGACTGCTGCTGGCGGTTAGCTCGAAGATGGCGCTGGCGATCGAGAACGCCCTCAAATACGAACAGGCGGAAAGCTCCGCCGTTACCGACTACCTCACAGGGCTGCCAAACGCGCGCTCGCTCTTCATGCAACTGGATCGCGAACTGGCTCGCTGCAAGCGCGACAGCAAGACGTTGACCGTCATGGTCAGCGACCTGGACGGCTTCAAACAGATCAACGACCGCTTTGGCCACCTCGAAGGCAACCGCGTGTTACGGCTGTTTGCGCATTCTCTGAAAGAAACGAGCCGCGAATACGACTACATCGCGCGAATGGGCGGAGACGAGTTCGTTGTGATCGCCCCCGGTCTCACACCGGAAGCTACATCTCGCAAAGCGGAGCAAATGCGCGATCTGGCGCATCAGGCTGGCAAAGAAGTCTGCAACGAAGACATCCTGTCGCTGAGCGTAGGTAAAGCCGTGTATCCCGACGATGGACTGGACGCGGAAAAGCTGCTCTCCGAAGCTGACAAGCGCATGTACCTGCAAAAGGAGAGCCAGCGATCGAGAGTGAACCGTCGCTTATATCCGCGCGTGCGCGGACGATTGACGACGGATATCACGCCGGAAGGTCAAGCGTCGACGACCATGGGGATCATCACCAACCTGAGTCTGGGTGGCTGCTATGTCGAAAGCAACGGAATGCTGCTGACGGGCTCCCGCTTCAAGTTGTCCTTCGGCGTCGAGACCGCAAAGGTCACAATTCAGGCCGAAGTTGTCCGCATGGATATGGGAATTGGAGCGGCGATGAAGTTTGCCGAAATCTCCCACGACGTGCGCGGCGCGCTGCAGCGCATTCTCGACCAGATCGTGAACACGGAAGCCATTGCCGACAAACAGCGGAGCCAGAACGCGGCGGCGGGGCGGCTTGTGTAGGAGCATCTCTCAGCTCTCAGCGATCAGCTCTTAGCTCTCAGAAAAAATCACAGGTGTCTCCTAGAGCTGACTGCTTGGAACTGAGAGCTTGGAGCTAGTTTCGCAATCAGGCCGGAACCGCTACCGGCTGGATCTGGACCAAGGGCGCTTTTGACCGCGGTTTCGACAATCCCTGGCGCAGCATATTGGCGGTCACGACGCCGGTCCGGTAGAAAGACTTCTCGCAATCCGCGGTAGACGGCCCGCGCATATTGCCTTCCATATAGGCCAGTCCTGGACAGCGCGAGCAACTGCTCACGTGCGAGCACGACGAGCAAACCGTCAAGTCGCGCGCCCGAATCGACCGAACTTCATTCATCTGCGGCGAGTGATTCCAGATGTCGAGAAAACGCTCGCGGCGGATGTTGCCCGTCGGCAGCGGGAACTGCACGCAGGGAAAAACATCGCCATAGGGCGAGATGTAGCAAAACGAGTGCGCCGCGCTGCAGGAGTATCCGTCAAGATCGTCCTCCGTAACAGGCTTGGGCGGAGCGCAGAACTCTTCCTGGTTGGGAACGAGCGCGGGGCTGTGCATGATGTCTTCCAACTCTTTCCCGCCTACACGCAGATCGAGCACCGCTGTGTCGCCATCCATCATGGGCGTAATGGTTGGATCGAGCGTGTAGTGAACACCGAGTTCGGCGGCCAGTTGCTGCACACCGGAGTGATCGGCGATGTTGCTGGTCATCAAAACATTGGCGATGGTGACGCGCAGTCCCTGATCGCGAAGGAAGCGGATGCCCCGGACGGTGCGCTCGAATGAGTGCGGCAGCTTCGTGATGGCATCGTGGACTTCCGGGCGGTGCGAATAGAGGCTGATCTGAATCGTGTCGATGTTCAGCGCGCGCAGGCGTTGCGCCTCGGCTTCGCCGATCATAACGGCGTTGGTTTTGATCTTCACGGCAAACAGCTGGCTGCGCGCATGCTCGACGATCTCGAAGAAGTCACGTCGCAAAAAAACTTCACCGCCGCTCAAGCTGAGAAAGAAGACACCGGCCTCGGCCAGCTGATCGAGGGTGCGCTTGATTTCCGCGGTCGTCATTTCGCCGTGGTCATCGTGGTCGAGATAGCAGTGGATGCAGCGTTCGTTGCAGCGGTAGGTGACATCGAGGTGAACCGCGAGCGGCACCCCGAGATCGAAAGCCTTCTGCCCCACTTCGGCCATCAGGCTCATCGCGCGGACTCCTGCGGAAATGGGTGGTCAGAAACAAGCAGGATTCCGTGGGCCGAGAGTTCGGCAACAAATTTCTCGGCGTCCGTCTGAGCTTCGGCGGCATCGACTTCAAACTGTTCGCAGACCTGATCACGGACAATCCGGTCAAGCGGTGTGTGGCCGTCGGCGGCCTGCCAGATTACGCTCGCGACTTCGTTCAACGTGAAGAACGTGGAGTCGGCGGAATTCATGACCATCACTTCGCCAGCCAGTATGCGGGCGGCGATGGCCGTGCTGCGCGTGATGTAAGTCTCAGACATTTGCGGAAAATTCGTCACTCACACTTTCGCTTGAAACGCCCGGCTGCTCCAGGCCACAAATGTAGTCGCGAACGTCTCCCCACACCTTGCTATCAGGATAAAACGTCAGGCGCCGAATGGGAATGGTTGAAGCAAAATTACAAGCGCTCGCGAAGATTTGATCGACCAGCGCGTTGTCATGCGCAAAAAAAAGGATGTTGCGCATCAGGCGCTGCACGGCTTCGGCCAGGGGTACGTTATCGATGCGATTCTGCGGCCCTTTTTCCAGAAAGAACAATGCCGCGACCTTAGCACTCGTGTTGTCACCTGGGCGCGCGAGTTCTCCGGCAAAAGGCGTGCCAAAGGCGCGCCAGGAGCCAGTTTCGGGCCGAATATAGGAAATCTCATCCGTCAGAAGGGTAACGTCGGGCGGCGCCAGGCGCGTCATAGTCGTTTTGCCGGCGCCCGAGACTCCGGAGAACAAGCATGCCTGATGTTCGCAAACGGCGCTCGCCGCGTGGAGCAGAAAGCCTCCTTGCTCCGCGAGAATCAGGCTATGCAGGATGCGCAAAACGGAATCAAGAGAGTAAGGGTTGGAGTTCTGGCGAACCGTACCTTTGCGTGTTTGCGGGTTCCAAATGGCGCGGAAGTCACCGCGCTCGATCAGCCAGTCACGACCGTCGCGACGCACGCGGACATCGTCATCGGAAACTGAGCCGCCGGAAATGATTTCGAATTCGAGATCGATGGCAGGGCGGGAGTTGCTGAGAAACCCGTGGTAGCGTCGCCGGAGCAGATGGAAAAAGCCGGTATCGCAAGTCGAAAGCGAGATCGGGACTCCGCCGATTTCGACGCAGGCGACCCTAGCCGGCCCAGACACTAGGAGACTCCGTAGTCCATGATGTGGACGTTGGCGCCATCGGCCGGAATTTGCGCGGCCGAGTTGGCGCGGCGAGCATGAATTCTCAGCGCGAGCCGGCGAACTGGCGCGCAATGGCACATAAGGAAGCCGAAAAGCCCCGTCCAAGGCTGCAATCGAGGGACAGGGCGCGCGCCGGGAAGGCCGCTTTTCGCTACGAGCCGGCCAAGAAATGCCTCAGCGGCAAACGGCAGATCGGCGGCAGGCATAGAATCGCCGCGAAGCAGGAACGTATTCGGCTGCACTCGACCAACAAAGCGGTGCACAAAAAAGCGGCCATCCCGCATGGCAAGCACAATCTCGCCCGGGCCCACCTCGGAGAGCGCGCACCGGGAAAACTCAACGACATCCCCAGGCCAAAGCGAAGGAAGCATGCTTTCGCCGCGCACCCGCAGGCGCAAGCGCCCGTTCAAGCGCAAGCTTTCAGCAGCGACAGAAACCCGCGCGGCGGCCTCGATAGTCGGAAGCACTTCGGTCGCAGGCTCGAATCTCAGGAGGACTTCCTTGAGAACACACATTGGTGGTACGTGGGGTTGGTCTTGCCGCACGACAGAGCCTGTGTTTCAAACACGCGTTCACTCCGAAATGACGGCTTCTGGTAGGGTTTCTTGTCCTTCACTACCTTACCCGTCTTTCTGGGCTCGTCATGAGGAGCCGGGGTCTGCTTCATAAGTTAGTCAAGCGCGTGCGCCTGATTGTCCCCCAAATATGTAATTGAATCGCGTAAAGGCAGTGTACTACAGCACATTTGGCGGTGCCAGCCGCGGAAGTGCCTCTTACGATTCGATGCAACGAGCGCGGATTGCGTCAACCGAGTTAATAGAAAGAAAGCGTTCCGGCGCGGCGCGCGCGACGCAGACTGAGAGAGAGGCCGCCGAGTGCCAGAGGCAGAAGTAACGCAGTAAATGCCGCCAATGCCGTCAGCGTCGGTGCCATCGCAGAGATCGATTGGCCCTCGAGCAGTGCCGCGCGCCATCCATCAATCGCATAAGTAAATGGAACAGCCCGCGCAAGAAGAACGAGCGGCGCAGGCAGGCTCTGCACAGGAAACATGGTTCCGCTCAAGAACCACAAACCGGAACCGAGCAGCAAGATCAGAGCGGAACCTTTTTGGAAAGCGACCTGAAAGGTCGCAGCGGTAATGCCCAGAGCGAGTGCGATGGCCAGCGAAAGCACGAGCACGAGGAGACATGCGAGCAGGTTGGGATGAATCGCGGCGCGGAAGATTGCGACTCCGGCAATGAGGTAGACAAACAGATTGGCCAGGCTTCCGGCGAACGTGGAAATCGAACTCAGGATGATCAACTCGGCGGGCGCGGTTGAGGTCGTCATAAGAACTTCCATGGTTCCCGTTTGCTGCGCTTCCTGAATGGTACTGAGGAAGGCTTGGGCGCTCATAACGAAGAACGTATAGACGCCGGTTCCGACGAGAAGGAAAGGAAAGTACTCGACGCCATTGGGCCGAAAGCCGGGGCCGATGGCGCGAGAGAGATAGTAGAACGCCGCCAGTTCGACCAGGACGCCGACCATCGAGATGGCGAAGCTGCTGCGGTGGCGAATGGCCGTCAGCAGATCGCGTCGCAAGATGGCGAAGAACTTGTCGAGGGTCGAGATCACAGGCTCACCCCGGCGCGAGAAGTCAGGGTCTCGGATTCGCCGTGCGAATCCGTATCTCGAACGCACGACTCGGATGTAAGCCTGAAGTAGCCGGCGCGCAAGTCATCTGCCGTTTCGCCCGCTGCGAGGCGCCGATCCGCAACCAGTTGGCCGCGATGGAGCAGGAGCACTCGGGTGGCTAGCGCCGCAGCCTCCGCAAAGTTGTGCGTTGCCAGGAGAATTGTCGCGCTCTGGTTGGCAAGAGCGCGGACCATTGACCAGAGATGCTCGGTAGACCCGGCATCGAGACTGCGCGTGGGCTCGTCGAGCAGAAGCACACTTGGGCGTTTGACGAGAGCGCGGGCCAATCCGAGCCGCTGGTACATGCCGGCCGAGA
>Ga0335069_10009442_pt1 | contig 13885 bp, 12 predicted proteins | sample Lox_Sample_11_FD_206714 | JGI IMG/M metagenome (GOLD analysis project Ga0335069, IMG submission 206714) | Soil microbial communities from Loxahatchee National Wildlife Refuge, Florida, United States - Lox_Sample_1.1 | ecosystem: Environmental > Terrestrial > Soil > Wetlands | place: USA... | reverse complement strand
GTGGGATGGGTGTTGGGGTGTCGAACTGGCGCCTGGCGCAGGCCGTCTGCCGGCTCGGACAACTGGGCGTGGTCTCGGGGACCGCGATTGACCAGGTGCTGGTGCGCCGCCTTGCCGACGGCGACAAAGGCGGATTCATGCGCCGGGGGTTCGACGCCTTTCCTTTCCCCGGGATGGCAAAGCGGATCTGGGAAGAGTATTTCGTGCCGGGCGGGAAGGCCCGCGGGACGCCGTATCCGTCGTTGCCGATGCATCAGCAGAGCGATTCGCGCAAGCTGATTGAGTTGCTGATGGTAAGCAACTTCGTCGAGGTATTCCTCGCGAGAGAAGGGCATGGCAACGCGGTTGGCGTGAATTTTCTGGAGAAGGTTCAACTGCCGCATCTTGCCTCGATTTATGGTGCGATGCTTGCCGGTGTGGGCCTGGTCCTGATGGGAGCGGGAATTCCGCTGCATATCCCTGGAGTGCTCGACAATCTGGCAGCGCGAAGGCCGGCGGAGTACAAACTCGCCGTGACAGGGGCAGCGGCAGATCAGGACACGCAGATGCATTTTGATCCGCGTGATTACGCCGAAGGACCACTGCCCGACCTGACGCGCCCGCGGTTTCTGGCGATCGTCTCGTCAAATACGCTGGCCACGACCATGCTGCGCCGGGCAAACGGCCGGGTGGACGGATTTGTGATCGAGGGCCCCACAGCGGGCGGACACAATGCGCCGCCGCGCGGCAAGCTGCAGCTCAGCGCCGGGGGAGAACCCGTATATGGCGAGCGCGATCGGGTGGACCTCGCGGAGCTTCGCAAGCTGGGCGTTCCGTTCTGGCTGGCGGGAGGCTATGGGCGCGCAGGCAAGCTGCGGGAAGCGATCGAACAGGGCGCTGCAGGCGTGCAGGTGGGCACGGCGTTTGCGTTCAGCGAGGAGTCGGGGCTGCGCAAGGACCTGAAGAGGATGCTGCTCTCGCAGGCTGTAACGAACTCGGCAAAGGTGTTTACCGATCCGCTGGCTTCGCCGACGGGGTTTCCGTTCAAGGTGGCGCAGTTGCACGGGTCGTATTCCGACGAGGGAGTTGCGACAGCCAGGACGCGCGTGTGCGATCTGGGCTATCTGAGGGAGCCATACGCGACGCCGGACGGGAAGATCGGCTATCGCTGCTCCGCCGAACCTGTTGCAAACTACCTGGCGAAGGGCGGCAAGGTTGAGGATACGGTGGGGCGCAAGTGCCTTTGCAACGCGCTGCTCGCGAACATCGGGCATCCGCAGACGCGGAAGGACGATACATCTGAGCCGCCGCTGGTCACGGTCGGCGACGACCTGAATTTCGTTGCGTCGTTCCTGAAAGACGGGCGAGAGAGCTATTCCGCCGCGGACGTGGTGGCCTCGCTGTTAAGCGAGGTTGAAGCGGCGGTCGGGTCAGGCATGAACGGGCAACCGCGTCTTTCTTTACGCGGGCCAGTTGCTTCGTAGATTCCGCCGGTGACAAGCTGGAGCCGTCTTCAGCGAGCAGTATGCTGTCTCCGCCGCTGCTCGCTCGCCTTCACGATTTCGCTGATGTCCGCCGCTGGACGGATCTCGATGATTCCGCACCTCATGCCCGGACTTTGGGACATGAGCTGAATTGCGTGATTCAAATCGCGCGCTTCAAGCACCTGAATTCCACCCCAACTGCCAGCAGCCCGGTCCGAAGTGATCCGATATATCCACCGAAATCCCGTCAAACGGGAACTGGTCGCATCGCCCGAGCAGTACGGATGGAGCAGCTTCAACCACTACGCTACCGGAATCCGAGGAGTCGTTGAAATCGAGTCGGAGTGGACGGCAAGCACTCGCGGCCCACTCATCGCGATAAGGCCGCGATGAGTGGGGCACAGACTTCCCTATTTGCGAAGCTCAGGCGGGTGGCTGGATCGGCCGGTGGGCCACCTGCCCCACCATCCGTAAATGATTCTTAGCTGGTCAGTACCTCTATTGATGCCCCGACCATGCTCTCGTGCCTTCGATAACCAACTTGATTGCGGCATCGAGTAGCAGCTTCTTGTCAATACGCTCAGAAAGCCTGGGCTTCACCTCAGTCTTGAATGCGCTAACAACCTGTGATGTCAAATCTGTGCAGTAGTGCCGAACCGCGGCATCCATGAACACGTGATACTGCTTGGCATAAACCTCTTTGGACTTTGTGTCTCCAACTCTCATACCGCGATTGATTTCGGCTAATCTCCCGTCCAGCCCTGGGCGATTGACCAGAATCTTCAATCGATCTAAGTCGGCGGCCCTGACCGGGGCACCGTCAATGAAGAACATCTCCCCAGCATCATAGGGTTCGACGATGTCGGTCATCAGACGTTCCCACGGCAAATCCAACTGCAATAGAGGTTCGGGGCTCGATTTGCGAATAGCCAGGACAGTGAACCGACTGTTCGCGGCATTTGGTATCAGGTCTGGCATCCCATGTCTCCAACTTGAAATGATACAAGTATCCGGCAGGTGGCCTACTCATCCTGGTATAGGGTGCTGTGCCCCATTCATCGCGATAAGGCCGCGATGAATGGGGCACAGACTTCCCCTTTTGCGAAGCTCAGGCGGGCGCTGGATCGGTCAGTGGGCCACCTGCCCCGAGCAGTACCGATGGAGCAGCAGCTTCAACCACTACGCTAGCGGAATCCGAGGAGTCGTTGAAATCGAGTCGGAGTGGACGGCAAGCACTCGCGGCCCACTCATCGCGATAAAACCGCGATGAATGGGGCACAGCTCCCTATACCAGTTTGTGTGGACCACCTGCCGCCGCCTTTGGGTTCGATGCGGCAGGTCAGGCGATCTAGGACAAAGAATCCTCTTCTGCCAGCATTTTGCCGAGGCGGTCGAGGCTGAGTTCCCAGTGGGAGCGATGGTCTTTGATCCATTTTTCAAGCAGGGAGAAGCCTTTAGGCTCGATGCGGGCGGTGCGAACCCGGCCGAGTTTTTCAGTGTGCACGAGTTCGCACTCTTCGAGGATCTGGAGATGTTGAGCGACGGCCGTGAGCGTGATGCCCAGTGGCTCAGCCAAGCGAGTGACGGATGTGGGTGCGCGGCTGAGACGGTCGAGGATCGCACGGCGCGTGGGATCGCCGAGAGCGTGAAAGAGGCGGTCGATCTTGTCGTGGGTGGTCGTCATATGCGACTTGTTGGAACGTGCCTGACTCAGGCGGAAGAACGCCTGGTGGATCTGATGTCATGGTTTCCCACCCTTGACTTCGTCAAGGATGGGGCACCCTGAGAACCAGTGAGAGAGTGAAGGAAGCGGACTAGGTTGCGATCTCCTTTCCGAGGCGGTCGAGCAGCGCCCGCCAGCCTTGTTCGATCATTGCGGGGCCGCCCGGAAAATCAATGAACGCTCCCTGGTTTGTCAGCACCAGGTCGGTGCCCGTTCCCGAAGGAAGGAACTCGAGTGTGACCACGGTGATCGTGATCGGCTTGCCGTTGAGTGACATCTTTCCGGCCAGGACGATGCGCTTTTCGGGCACGATGTCCTGATAGCTGGAGACGTTGTCGATCTCGGAGCCGGCGATGGGGTGGCCTTCCTTGAAGCGATAGTGGAGCCGCTCGCTGCCTCCGACGCGAAAGTCCATCTCAAATTCCTGGATCTCGTGATCACCCTCGGCGTACCAGCGGCGCTTGCGGGCGGGCTGAGCGAAGGCGGCGAAGACGCGGTCGGGCGGTTGGGGGTAATTGCGCTCGATGACGAATGTGCTGTGAACAACGGATGGGTCTGCCATGGGGACCTCCCTGGACTTCGGAAAATACTGAAGCAACAACTTCAGTATTGAGCAGGCCTCGGAAATTGTCAAGTAAGGACTTCAGTATTTTTCCGGAAGAGGGTGAAAAGGAGGGAATGAGCGCGAGTGAAGAAGTGAATGAAGCCTCGCGCGGTTGGCGGAGTTAGAAAAAGACAGCCGCAGTCATGGATGGTCCATTGCGCCACATTCCCTTGATCCCTGTTCACTGTCTGGTGAGGACAACTTTGGGGATGCGGGCTTCGGGGTCGGGCAAGCTTGGGAACTTGGCGTGAGGTTCGGTCTGGTACCAGAAGGCCGTCGAGTAGAAGTTGTCGGCGCGATCGTTGGCGTGGCCGTGCTCGATGGTGACCCTGATGGACTTTTCGAAGGTGATGGGGCTCTCGGTATGCCAGCGGTAGAGGCAGTAGCGGCCGCCAGTGCGCTCGGGATCGACGATATAGGGCGCGCCCTGACGCAAGTTGGCGAAGGTCTGGCCGTAAAAGTCCCACGCACCGTTGTAGTAGTCCTCGGTGCCGGTGCCGTTGATGGTGGGCGCAGCGTCGCCATCGATGAAGATCATGTCGTCGCCTTCGCCGAACCAGCCGTCGGAGTTTTGCTCGACGGCATGCGTTACGCCGACGAAGTGGCCTTTGCCGGAAGCTTCGAGGAATACGTAGTTGTCTTCGCCGTTCAGATTCTTGCCGCTGGTGTTGGCGGACTTTTTGCACGGCGCGGCCTGGCGGTACTGCGCATGGAAGCGGCCAAGGCCTTCGGGAAGCTGCTGGACGGTCGTGTAGTCGATGGCGAAGTAGAGATTGTCGGTGCGGATCTTGCCTTCGTTGGTGACGGTGATTTTTGCCGCGGAGGCGAACGGCATCTGGAAGTAGCAGTTCAGCGCTTTCATGGGGGCGACGGAGAGAAGGGCCGACTGGTAGGTGTAGTACTCGCCGAGGCCGAGGCCGAAGAAATCGCCGATGGGGGACTCGACCGAGGGAGACGATTCACCGTCCCACCATGCGCGGAGCACGAGATTCTTGAGGTGCATGCGGTCAGGCGAGTTGATGGTGAACCAGATGTGCGTGATCACTCCTGTTCCCTTGAGGTCGAGCAGGGTGAAGGTCTGCCCCGGCTCGATGCGCGCCGAGTCATTGTTTCCGCCGGTGCGATCCCAGCTCGACTCGCGGTGGCACTTGTAGTCGCGCAAGCGGGCCATGGCGAAGAGCGCGTCGGGAGCGGAAGGAGGCGGAGCGGGTGGAGCGGCTCCACCGGCGGGCGACGGTGCTGCGCCGGATGCGTGGGAGGCATTGAGGCCAAGGAGCGCACCGGCGCCGGCCATGACGCCAAGGAGCTTGCGGCGAGTGGAAGCGGCATTGAGCGGTTCGGACGGATCAGGAAAGGCAGGCTTATTGACTGAATCGGGCGGGTACATCGAGCACTCCTCTCTAAGAGGGTTGTGCGCAAGCGCACAAAAGACTCTCCACTATAGCAGGAGGTGGGGTTGTTCAGAGGTGTGCAGATGGAAACTCATGAGTGGTGATTTGACGTGTACGGTTTCGCCAGAATGGGTGTCGTTTGTTATGGTCGTGGAGGCAGCGGAAATGAACCCACCATAGGAACGCGCGAGAATGCTGAGGCGTTGGAGAACCCGGATACTGCTGTTTATGGCCGTTCTCGGCCCGGGATTCATTACAGCCAATGTAGACAACGACTCGGGCGGCATCCTTACCTACTCCCAGGCGGGCGCGCAGTACGGCTATAACCTGCTCTGGACGATGATCCCCATCACGATTGCGCTCACCGTCATCCAGGAGATGAACGCACGTATGGGCGTGGTGACGGGGAAGGGTCTCAGCGATCTGATTCGTGAAGAATTCGGCCTAAGGCTGACTTTTGTGCTGATGGTCGTGCTGGTGATCGTTAACTTCACAAACGTCGTAACGGAGTTTATCGGGATTGCAGGCTCGCTCCACCTTTTTCACGTAACGAAGTTTGTTTCCGTGCCGGTGTGCGGAGCACTGGTCTGGCTTATGGTGGTGAAGGGGAACTACAAGACCACCGAGAAGATCTTCATTGTCGCTTCTCTCGTCTACATCACATACATTTTTGCCGGAGTGCTTTCGCAGCCGAGCTGGAGCCAGGCATTACATGCAACCTTCCGGGTGCCGGAAGAGTCGGCATGGCGCGACAAGGCCTATGTGTATATGGCCATCGGTATCGTGGGGACGACGATCGCTCCGTGGATGCAGTTTTACCTGCAGTCTTCGATCGTGGAAAAGGGAATCCGGCCGAAGAACTTCACCGCCCTGCGTCTGGATGTTGTTGTTGGAAGCCTCTTTCAGGACCTGGTTGCCTGGTTCATCATTGTGGCCTGCGCCGCAACACTCTTCGTTCACGGAATGGGCGCCATCCAGGTGGCAGCCGATGCGGCTGAAGCGATGCGCCCGCTGGCAGGCGACTACGCGTTCATTCTCTTCGCGTTCGGGCTATTCAATGCATCGGTATTTGCGGCGTCGATCCTGCCGCTCTCGACGGCCTATACCGTTTGTGAGGGATTGGGGTTCGAGTCGGGAGTGGACAAGAGCTTCCACGAGGCTCCGTTCTTTTACTGGCTCTACACACTGCTGATCGCCGGCGGCGGCGCGGCGGTTCTGATGCTGCCTGACGCTCAACTCATCAGCTTTGCCATTCTTTCGCAGGTGCTCAACGGTGTCCTGTTGCCGGTCATCATCATTCTCATGCTGATGCTCATCAACCGAACCGATCTGATGGGCGAGCACAAGAATTCCCGGACGGGCAACGTGATCGCGTGGGGCACAAGCATCATCGTGATCGGCATGACATTGGTGATGTTGTGGGGGCTGATTCCTGGACATTGAATTTGCCGAGAAAAGGCTGCTGGTGCTTCGATTCGGCCGATGCATCGAATGTTGAGGAGTTCGTACATGAGCAAGGTTCTGGTTACGGGCGGTTCAGGGTTTATAGGCAGTCATTGCATTTTGCAGCTTCTTGCCGCAGGGCACCAGGTGCGGACAACGGTAAGGGACTTGAAGCGCGAGGCCGGCGTGCGCGCCTTGCTGAAGCAGGGTGGGGCGGAGCCCGGAGATCGGCTGAAATTCCATGCAGCTGACCTGATGGGCGATGAGGGCTGGAGCGAGGCGGTGTCGGGTTGCGAATTTGTGCTGCATGTTGCTTCGCCTTTTCCGAGTACAGTGCCGAAGGACGAGAACGAACTGATCATTCCGGCCCGCGAAGGAGCACTGCGCGTGTTGCGTGCGTCACGCGACGCCGGAGTGAGGCGAGTGGTGATGACGTCGTCGTTTGCGGCGATCGGGTATGGACACGTCCCGCAGACTGCGCCCTTCAACGAATCGGACTGGACCGATCCAAACGGCAGCGATGTGGCGCCTTACACGAAGTCAAAGACACTGGCCGAGAGGGCGGCGTGGGACTTCATCGAGCGCGAAGGCGGTCGGCTTGAACTGGCGGTGGTGAACCCGGTCGGGGTTTTCGGGCCCGTGCTGGGCGCGGATTATGCGACATCGATTCTGTTTGTGCAGCGCATGATGGATGGAGCGCTGCCCGGCTTGCCGCGCATGAGCTTTGGCGCTGTGGATGTGCGGGACGTGGCCGATCTGCACCTGAGGGCGATGACGAATCCGGCGGCAAAGGGTGAACGGTTTCTCGCGGTAGCGGGAGACTTTCTCTGGATTGTGGAGATTGCGAAGATTCTCAAGGCGAGGATGGGCGAGGCGGCGAGACGTGTTCCGACGCGACAACTGCCGGACTGGCTTGTGAGGCTGGCTGCGCTGCGCGATCCGGCGGTGAAGCAGATCATTCCCGAACTCGGGAAGTGGAAGAATGCGACGAGCGAGAAGGCGCATCGCGTTCTTGGGTGGACTCCACGCGCGAGGGAGGACGCGATCGTGGCGACAGCGGAGAGCCTGGTGAGGCTGGGATTGTTAAAGGACAGCCCGAGACGGAATGGTTGATGGCTTTGTGTTCGTGGATTCCTACCCTTGAGTTCGTTAGGGATGGGGCACGCGTCCGAAGGAGGGAGCAGGGAGCAGGAAGTGAAGAGCCGCAGAACCTTCGGATTCCACTCATGACGCGATAACGCCGCGCATGAATGGGGCACCCGCGTTCCTTGTTTCCATCCATGACTTCGTCAAGGATGGGGCACCTAGATCGAAAAGCTCAGAGGAGCTTGCCGGCGGCGAGGTCGCGAACGAGGCCGCGGTCTGCGGTGAGAAAGTCATATTGTGGCAGGTGTTCGAGCCTGACCCACTTGACCTGGTGAAATATCTTGTTCTGGATCTCGCCCTCGAAGGCGTGGACAGCGTAGAACTGGAGGTCAACGGCACCGCCGTGACGGTAATTGTGGCGGATGCGGGTGACGCGCGCTCCGATGGTGGCGGTGATCCCCAGTTCCTCGTGAAGCTCGCGGCCAAGCGCCTGTTCCGGGCTCTCGCCGGACTCGATCTTGCCACCGGGGAATTCCCACTGGAGTGCCATGGGCTGGTCGGGCCGCCGCTGGCAAATGAGCACTTCGCCATTGCGGACCAGGAGCCCCGCCGCGACGAAGCGAAGTGCCGGTCCGGCTGGGCGCGAATTGGGGCTGGACTGCGCTTCTTCCACGCTACCAGTTTAAACGCGCGTAACCGTTGCGATTCGATCAATCTGGGGGGGCGGTTCCGAGAATTAAAACGGCAGGGCAGGCATCGTTTCCTCCCGGATGGGATGCGCCGGTTTACTCCCCGCCGACGGCGGCTTCTGTCCCCTCTGCAGCTTGCGGCCTGAAGTAGCCCCATCCGCGTTTTGCAGCGACCTCGAGCAAGGCCGGAGAGGGGTTGACCGGGAAGGCGCGCACAGCGATATCGAGCATGGCAAGATCGTGAATGGAATTGCCGAATACGGCATCGGGATGCGGTCGGGCAGCACGCTCAAGGGCAATGGCTTTCGCTTCATCGGTGGGAACGTCGACAAGTTCGCTGGTGATGATTCCGTTTTTGACCGCAACCTCGGCGGCGAGGACCCTTTCCTCAGGGATTCCGAAGTCCCGAACGCCTTCAGAGACGACCCACTTGTTTGTGGAGCTGACGGCCCACAACTCCGTTCCCGCCTGGCGCAGCGTCGCGATCAAGGCCGTCATCTCAGCAAAGATGCGCGGCCTGACGAATTCGTTGAAGTACCTTGCCGCTGCTTTGCGCAACTCGTCTTCGTGCAGACCGCCGTACATCTGCACCATCTCCGCGCAAATCTGCATTTCGGTTACAGTACCGGCGAGATAGGCGCGATATCTTGTATCGATCCAGTCACTGGTGGATCGCGAAACCAGGCCCTGTTCCAGGGTCCAGACCATGAAGCCGTAGCCGGAGTCACCGTGCCAGAGCGTTCCGTCGCAGTCAAAGACGGCGACTTCTGGCTGGCTATCCAGGACTCGCCTTCGAAACTCCTGGGCGGTCCATCTTGTTGCATCCATCTGCGCTGCTGACACGCGATATCCGATCCTTGCTTTGGGGTATCCCATTCCATTCTCTTCTACCAAGCAGCATTTTGCACGTGGCGTTAGAATGGCTGGTTAATGCTGGAGATGCCGGTGCAATTCAAATACTCGATTCGTGTCTTCATTTTTTTCATATTCCTAATGGCCGCTGGAACCAGGGTTCAGTGCAAGGCACAGTTTTCAGGGCCCGAAGCCGCTTCCTCGATTCCGGAATCGGACCGGGTGCAGCCGGCTGCATTGGCGAAGATACTCGGCGGCCATGATGCCGACAAACCGCTGATCTTGCAGGTTGGTTCGCGGGTGATGTTCGCGCAGGCTCACATTGCCGGTTCTGAATATGCGGGACCAGGATCGCAGGCGGCCGGTTTGCAGCTACTCGAAGGCAGGACGGCACAGACAAGGAAGAGCAAGCTCATTGTCATTTACTGCGGATGCTGTCCGTGGATGCGGTGCCCGAACGTTGCGCCTGCATACAAGCGCCTTCACGAGCTTGGCTTTACGAACGTAAAGGTACTTTACATTGCCAACAACTTCGGAGACGACTGGGTCGGCAAGGGGTTCCCCGTAGCGCAGGGTGAGTAGTGATGCGTGTGCTCGCGTGGGGCCTTGTTGTGGCGATTGTCTGTGCCGGCGGAGCGAAGGACGTCGCACAGCAGCCCTCGCTGATCGGCAAAGAGGCGCCGCGCTTTGCGAGACGGGATCTGAGCGGAAAGCGCATCGATCTTGCGGAAATGCACGGCAAGGTGGTCCTTCTCAATTTCTGGGCCACATGGTGTGCTCCGTGCCGCGTTGAGCTTCCGGCGTTTGCCCAGTGGCAGGCCGGCTACGAGCAAGCAGGCCTTCAGGTCGTCGCAGTGTCGATGGATGATGAGCGAACGCCGGTAGACCAGGCCGTTCTCAAACTCAAGCTGAATTTCCCAGTAATCATGGGTGATGCAAAGCTGGGAAATCACTACGGCGGAGTGCTGGGGCTTCCGGTCACCTACCTGATTGGCCGAGACGGAAAGATCGCTGCCCGCTTTGCAGGCGAAAGCGATTTGAAGCAGATGGAGAGCACTATGCGAGAGCTTCTCTCGAGGCGATGAGCTCGATGAAGGCAATGAGATCGGCGGGACCGATATCTGATGGCCCCGGAAACTGCTGCCAGGTTTCACCCCACACAATGCATTGTGTTAACAGTTTTGATTCCTTGATGAAGGAGGTTCAGTATATCCTCGATCGTAACCTTTGGCAGCGTTGTGACGCCGATAATCAAGCCTGTGGATGTTCAAGGGAATCTGCGACTTCTGAAGGACTACCGGGCCTATCTGAGCGTGGAAAAGGGGCTGCGCCCACTGACCTGCGAAGCATATGACGGCGATCTCAGGACATTCGCGGAATTCCTGGAGAAACGCCAGGGGGTTCTGCTGACGGCGGGGCAGGAGGATGTGTCGGCGTTTCTGGAACATCTTCGCATCCACTCGATCGATTCGCGCTCAATGGCGCGCAAGCTGAGCTGTTTGCGGGGTTTCTACAAGTGGCTGATGCTCGACCGCCGGATCAACCATGATCCGACCGTGAATATTGAATCGCCAAAGGCCTGGAGGGTGCTGCCGAAGTCTCTTGCGGAGAGCGAAGTGGCAGAGATGCTCGAGCGCGCTGCCATGAGCGCCACCCATCCTCAGGCGCAGGCAACGGCGCTGCGCGACCACGCGATTCTCGAGCTGCTTTATGCAGGCGGTTTGCGCGTTTCAGAGATCACATCGCTGTCGACCGGAGATCTGGCCCTGGATGCGGGCCGCGTTCAGGTGCGCGGGAAAGGTGACAAGGAGCGCATTGTTCCGCTTGGCGAAAGAGCGATCAAGGCAATCGAAGCGTACCTTCGGCTGGGGAGGCCGCACCTGGCGCGCATCAGCACCCGGCGCAAGAACGCGAATGGCCGCCACGATGCAACGCGTCTGTTTCTCTCATTGCGCGGAATGCCGCTAACGCGACAATGGGTCTGGCACCTCGTGAAAATGAGCAACACTACGGCCAGCCCGCATCGCCTGCGGCACAGCTGCGCGACGCACATGGTTGAGCACGGCGCGGATCTGCGCAGCATTCAGATCATGCTTGGGCACGCCGATATCTCGACCACCCAGGTTTACACGCACCTTGCCCTCGGGAGGCTGAAAGCGGTTCATCGGCGCCATCATCCTCGCGCCGCCTCTCGCCGGCAACCCGAGAACGCACCGGAGCCCGCGCCGATTGCACAGGAGTCCTCTCGTGTGGTTTCGATCACGAGTGGGAAGGTCCGAAAGCCGCAAGCAAGAGGCGCCGAAACCCAGAAAGGCAAGGAGCAAGTGTGAGCACTGTTTCTGAAGCCTTGGCAAATACACCGCTCAGCCCGCTTGTCGATGGCTATCTCAGTGTTCTCGCGAATGAGAGGGGCTCATCAAAGCACACACTCCGCGCGTACGATCGCGAGTTGCACGCATTCGCGGCCTATATCGCCGAGCGCCACGCTGCCCTGAAGTCCGCAGACAAGATCGAGCACACGCATATTCGCGCCTATCTTGGCGCGCTTCTCGAACGCGGTCTTTCCAAGGCCTCGACGGCGCGCGCACTGGCAGCGATCCGAAGCTGGTTCAAGTGGCTGGCACGGGCCGGACATGTGCAACAGAATGTTGCATCGCTCGTCGCAACGCCCAAGCTTCCGAAGCATCTGCCACGCGTGCCCTCGATCGAACAGATGAACCGGGTGGTCGATTCAGTGGATGAGGAAACGGCCAGTTGGCCTGCGCGCGACAAGGCCATCCTCGAGCTTCTGTATGGTTGCGGCATCCGCAACGCGGAACTGACCGGCCTCAACGTCAACGATATACATTGGGCAAATGAATCCATCCTCGTCCGGGGCAAAGGAAACAAACATCGTTATGTTCCGCTGGGAGATGCGGCCGCGCAGGCATTGCGCGCCTACCTTGCGGAGCGAACCGCGCGCCTGGCAGCGAGGGGCAAGTCAAGTGGGCACGCGACACCCGCATTAATGGTTAGTCTGCAACTGCGAGGCCTGGGAAAACTCGGCGGGGAGGCGCGGCTGACCACGCGGAGCGTCGGACGAATCGTGAAGCGCATCGCCATACAACGTGGCCTTTCGGCCGACGTTCACCCGCATACGCTGCGTCACGCATTCGGAACGCACCTGCTGGAGGAGGGTGCGGATCTTCGCGCCATTCAAGAGCTGCTGGGCCATGAGCGCCTTTCGACGACGCAACGCTACACGCAGTTGACGACGGCGCAACTGGAGAAGGTCTACGACGAGACGCATCCGCGGGCGAGATAGATGTAGCGATGCTTTTGAACCGTTGCACAATGGCGGACTCTTGCTGGATCCGAATGTGAAGAGTTCCACCCCAGACTTTGTCAAGGATGGGGCACTGTCATCGCAGCGGACCGGAGCTAGAAGCTGACCTTCCGTTCCGGATACCAGGTGAGCTGAACGGTCGTGGTGGTTACGGTGTGACTTCCAGGCTGGTAGATGGGTGCCTTCCATTGGCCGTAGTCGAAGTTGCCATTGATTTCGAAGCTCGATCCGATGCGCTTGACGACCTGGACGTTGAAGTTGTTCAACGTTGTACCGCCTCCAATCAAGCTACCGGTAGAGGGGTCGAATTCCGTTGTTGATCCTGGGATGAAATCCTTGGCGGCCTTATGTCGCCGATAGCCAGCTTGAATCCACTCATTGCCGCTCAGGTGATACGTGATCCAGGCCTGTCCGGCCTTGCCCTCACGGCCGACCCAATCGCCAAAGATCATCCCCTTGTTGGTGTAGCCCTGGCGCTGAACGACCTCCCAATACATGAATTTGCCGCCAGTGCTTGTAGACTTTGGAGGATCGGTGTAGGCAGCTTCGGCTCGCACATCAAGCTTCGGCAGGCCGGGAACATGCGAGAGGTAGAGTCCGGGCCGCCACGCGGCGCGTCGCGGCGCGTCGACGGGCGAAACGTCGTCGTGAACCTCGCCATCGGTGTAAAGCGTGAGCCAGTTTCGCACGAAGGGAAGACGATACGAGAAGTTGAATGCCCCGAAGCGCGCGCCCGGGTCATCGCGGCTGAACTTCTCCGCGGCCGAGACATTCTGAAAGCTGAAGAAGCTCTTCAGGAAGCTGTGAAGCGTGATGGGAACGTGATCCTTGCCGCCCCAGATGACGGTGCGCTCGAATCCCAATTCGAGGTTTGTCGTGGGCCGGAAGCTGACCTGTTCAGCATGGACCCATGGAGAATTCGGCTGGGTATGGCCTTGCAGGGGGCCAACCATGAAGTCATAGCGGAACGGCCCAGTGATATAGGAGAGCCAGGGAATCCGCAGAGGCTCGACGCGATTGATGCGGAAGGAATAGATATTATCGGCGTTGTTCGAGTAGGCGAAGCCGCCGCCGGCCCCGGGGCCCAGCCAGTTGTCCTGCTTCCCGAAGGATACGACGTGGTTGAGAACCTGCGCTGAAGCGTAGAGTTCGAGCCATCGACCGGAGGTTACGGAAGACAGTGGCCCGCGTGGAATCGTTGCCTGGTTGTACGGCAGGTTGGTCGTGGGATCGATGAAGGTGATGGCGTCGACGATCACGGAAAGTGTGCGCGCCAGATCGGTTGAGTAACCAGAGGAGGATGGGGCGA
>Ga0335069_10009441_pt1 | contig 13885 bp, 12 predicted proteins | sample Lox_Sample_11_FD_206714 | JGI IMG/M metagenome (GOLD analysis project Ga0335069, IMG submission 206714) | Soil microbial communities from Loxahatchee National Wildlife Refuge, Florida, United States - Lox_Sample_1.1 | ecosystem: Environmental > Terrestrial > Soil > Wetlands | place: USA... | reverse complement strand
CACTAATGAACGCTAATTCATTTCAAACCGGACCGTCGAATGGGGAGGAGACATTGGTGTCGATTCGGGTCCATTCGTGGTGAGACTCACCGGGCTTCACGGCGTCGCGGCCTCGATCTCCCGGCGCACGGCATCAGCGACGTCGGCCGGCGAGCCGGGCCGCTCCGCCTCGTCGCCCCAGCGCCATTGCGCCAGGTAGTCCTCGGACTGGGTCAGGCCCAGCCGCTGCGCCGTGGCGTCGATGCGCGCGGCGAACCGGGGCGGCAGGTCGATCTTGATCTCGTCGAATCCGTCCCAGGCCTTCACCTGCGAAGGCAGGTCGCGCCAGTAGAGGATCTGGAATTTCGACTTGGCTCCGGCGCGCGGCGCGGCCGCGGGCGCGACCGCGGGAGCCGGTGCCGAGCCGTTGCCGCCGGCCGCGGCGGGGGCCGGCGCCGGGGCGGCATCGCCCTTGCCGACGAGGCGCAGGAACAGGTCGACCGCGCTCGAGGCGTCGGCCCCGTAGCCGTCGGCGCCGATCTCGTCGGCGAAACCCTGGCTGATCGGCGCGCCGCCGATTGCGGTCTTGATCCCGGGCGCGCCCTGCGCCGCGAACCCGTCGACGACGACCTTCATGTAGGTCATCGTCGTCGTCAGGAGCGCGCTCATGCCGACGATGTCGGGTTTGAAATCCGCGGCGGCCGCGAGGAACTTCTCGACGCTCTGGTCGACGCCGATGTCCTTCACCTGGAAGCCGGCGCCCTCGGCCATCATGCAGACGAGGTTCTTGCCGATGTCATGGAGGTCGCCGCGCACCGTGCCCATGAGCAGCCGTCCGGTGGACCCCGTGTCGGCGCCGTGGGCGGACAGCAGCGGCTTGAGCACGGCCATGCCGGCCTTCATTGCGCGGGCGGCGATGAGCACCTCGGGCACGTAGAGGACGTTGTGTTTGAAATCCTCGCCGACGACGCTCATCCCGGCGATCAGCCCGTCCTGGAGGATCTCCTGCGCGGTGCGCCCCTCGGCGAGGGCGTCGCGGGTCATCTGCTCGACGTCCTTGGCCTTGCCCTCGTAGAGGCACTGGTTCATCAGGGCGTAGTCGGGCATGGCGATAAAATCGTTCTCGTTCTCGTAATCGTTCTCCTTCTCTCGGACCTTCCGCTCGCCTCCGGTCTCTGAGAACGAGAACGATTAGGAGAAAGAGAACGAGAACGACAGGGTAGCGGGGAGATTCAGGAGTTTCGTTTGCGATTATCTCTTTCCAGAATGCGCGGCGTTGAATTCATGGAGGGCGTCGAGCATCGCGACGATGTTCGCGCGCGGCATGCCCGGGCTGGTGCCGCCGCCGACGGAGAGGATGATGCCCTCGCCGCGGCTCTTCTCGAGGACGTCGAGGGTGGCGGCGCGCACCTCCGCCGGCGTGCCGCGGACGCCGACCTCGAGCGGGTTGACGTTACCCATGAGGCACATCCGGTCGCCGACGCGCGCCTTGACCTCGGCGATGTCGGTCTGCTTGCCCCAGTTGAGGACCTGGAAACCGGCGTCGGGCAGGTGGTCGAGGCAGGCGGTGATCTCGGCGTCGTTGTGGTAGATCTTGACCCAGTCCGGCGGGAAGGCGTCGCAGATGCGCTTGAGGCACGGGTGGGCGAACTCGAGGTAGTGCTCCTCGTTCACGAAGCCGACGATGTCATCGAGGATGAAGATGCCCTCGACCGTCGGGCCCATCGCCCGCGCCTGGGCCTTGAGCCAGTCGATGATCAGGCGCGTGCAGAGGTCGAGGAGCTTGTGCGCCCACTCGGGCCGCTCGACCAGGTCGATCATGAACTCGGTGGTGCTGCGCACGAACCCGGCGGTGCACATCGGCCCGCGCGAGGTCGCCAGCGGCAGGATCTCGCCCGTGTCGAGGATGCGCTGCCGCTGCATCCGCATCCGGTGCAGGGTCAGGCCCATGAACGCGTCGGCCTCGACCTCGTAGTCGGGGAACTGGTCCATGTCCTCGATGTGGTAGAGCGTGTGGTACTCGCTCGGCGTGTTGTCCGGCCAGAACTTGATCTTGGCGCCCAGCGCCGAGGGCTCGGCGGCCATGCCGTATTCCATCCACCACGACGGCACGAAGATGATCTCCGGGTACTCGCGGTGGATCCTGAGGTGGGCCTGGAACCACACTTCGGGATCGAGGAAGAAGTCGAGGTGCTTGAGGCCGAGGTAGCCCGGGATCCAGGGGCTGTCGATGATCAGCGCCATCGGGACCTGGTCGAGCTTCTCGCGGCGGGCGGCCTTCTTGAAGGTCGCCCATTGTTCGGGTCTCATCGGCGGGGCGTGGTTGCGGCGGTGGCGGGTGGACGGCGGGGGCCGGCGGGGCGGCCGGGTCAGGGGAGAATCAATATCTCGCTCTCGGTGATCTGCAACTGGACCCCCGCGGCGCGCGCGGCCTCGGCCAGCGCGGCGGCGAGCATGGCCGCCGGGTCCGGGCCGACGGCGAGGCGGCGCATCAGGCCGTCGCCCGACTTGGCGCCGACGCGCAGGTTGATGCGCAGCCCGCGGCGCTTGCAGGCGACCCGGGTCCCGTCGGGGAGCGTCGTGTTCATCGGCGCGACGAAGGCGTCGACGTAGTGGACGCCGATGCCCGACTTGTCGGGGGCCGCCGGCGGCAGCTTCGACCGGGCGGCGGGATTGATGGCGCAGAGCTTGATCATGGGAGGAGGGCGGCAGGTTCCGGGGCACGCGCGCGGTCGCGGCGGACGCGGCCGGGACGGTAGGCCGCGCGGCGGTACTGACAGGGAGCGAACCCGCAGAGTTGGCACGGGACGAGGCGGGGCGCGGCCAGGGCCGCGGCGGTGCGCGCCGTGAGGCCGAGGACCGCGAGCTGGGATTTCTTCGGCCGCAGCATTCCGCTCGGCAGCACTTCGAGCGGCTCCGGCCCGGGCGCGGCCCCGTCCCCGGCGATCAGGGCCCATAGCCGGTGCTGGTCGGCGACATTCCAGCCGGCGTAGCCGGGGCTGTAATGCGGCACGGCGATCAGGCCGTCGCGCGCGGCGAGGTCGCAAACGTGTCCGCTGGCGCCGGCGACGAGGTGCTCGACCACGGCCGAGCCAAGGACCTCCAGGAAGAAATACTCGTCGGGCTTGCCCTCCTCCCAGAGGCGCCGGGCGTGCGTCTCGCACGCGCCGCCGGCGCTCGCCGCGACCAGCGCGGCGCGGCTCGCGCCCGCCCGCGCGAGCAGTTCGCGCAGGGGCGGCGAGTCGAACGCCGCGCCGCCGAGGCGCAGCGCACCGCCGCCGGTCTCGACCGCGACCTCGCGCAGGTACACCCACGGCCGCGCGTGTTCCGCGAACCAGCGGCGCGCCCCGGCGGCGAGTTCGCGCGCGCGCTCCGCCAACTCGTGGCCGGGCGGGTAGCCGAGCAGCCGGCGGTAGGCCGCGTCGTCGACGCGGCAGTCGGGGCGGAGATCGAGGGCTTCGAACATGGGCGGGGTCCGGGCGGTTCAGGCGATGGCGGACGGGGCGGCCGGGCGCGCGCCGGCGCCCGAGTGCACGGAATCGATCGGGTGAAACAGGCAGCCCTCGACGAAGATGTCGAAGAAATCGGGGTGCGTCTCGAGTCGGCAGTGGGTGACGTTCTTGACGAGGTCCTCCAGCGCGGCGCGGCGGGTGCGCGAGAGCAGGGCGAGGCACGCGCCCTCGATCGCGGCGTTGCCGACCTGGCGGATGCGGGCGGAGTCAATGTCCGGGATGAGGCCGATCCGCCTGGCCGCGTCGATCCCGAGGTACCGGCCGAATCCGCCCGCGAGATAGAACACGTCAAGGTCCGCGCCCCGGATGCCATAGGCTTCGAACACGATGCGCAGGCCGGCGGCGTTGGCACCCTTGGCTTGGGCGAGCGCGCTGATGTCGGCCTCGCCGAAAGTGACCGGCTGGTCGCCGTCCGGGGCGACGACGAACGGGGCGGCGCCGTCGGCGAGGCGTCCGAGGGAGTTCATGCGGCCCGTGCGCAGCAGTTCGCCGAGCAGGTCGACCAGGCCCGAGCCGCAGATGCCCTGGGGCGGGCCGCCGCCGATGACTTCCGCGGCGACCGCGCCGTCGTCGCCGATCGCCACCCGTTCGATCGCCCCGGGCAGTCCCGGCATGCCGCAGGCGATCTGGCCGCCCTCGAACGCGGGCCCGGCCGGGCAGGAGGCGGCGAACACCCGGTGGCGGTTGCCGACGATCAACTCGGTGTTCGTGCCGATGTCCATCACCGCCACGAGGCGGTCCTCGTGCGCCAGGTCGATGGCCAGCATGCAGGCGGCGGCGTCGGCCCCGACGTGGCCGCTGATGATCGGCAGGCCGTAGGTGCGGGCCCGGGGATGGACCGGCAGGCCGAGGCGGCGGGAAGGCGCGGCCAGGCTGGTCGTCGCCCGCGCGCCGGCGGCGAGTTCCAGCTCGGTGACGGACCGGTACGGGCTTTGGCCGATCGAGTAGACCGGGAGGCCGAAATAGAGGTCGCGCATCGTCGAATTCCCGACCACCACGACCTCGTAGATGGACCGCGGGTCGGCCGGCAGACCCTCGACCGCGTGGCGGAGGTAGGCGGCCAGCGTGCGCCGGAGCAGCCGCGATTCGTCGTGCGTGTCGTAATGGATCCGCGCCATCACGTCCGACCCGCCGAACCGCTGGGGGTTTTCGAACGAGGCGTCGGCGGCGACCTCGCCGGATTCGAGGTCGAGCAGCCGCAGCACCACGGTGGTCGTGCCGATGTCGACGGCGAGTCCGTGCAGCGGCCCGCGACCGCGGTCGACCTCGACGCCGTCGAGCAGGATGCGGTCGCCGTCCCGGGTCACGGCCGGGTCGGGCCGCCAGTCCCGGACGGCGACGGGCAGGTTGAACGCCTGGCGCTCGACGCGCATGGCGCCGCGGCGCATGGTATGGCAGCGAATGGTGCCGGCCGCGCGCACGACCCGGGCGCAGCAGGAGAGGCGGAAGTTCCCCCGCAGGTGCCGCTCCGCATCAACGGGCGGCGAGAGGCAGTCCATGCCCGCGGCGACCTCCACGACGCACTCCTTGCAGCGGCCGTGCCGGACGCACGAGGTCGGCACCGGCACGCCGAGCGCCTCGGCGCGCTCAAAGATCGATGCGCCCGCCGGGATCTCGCCCGCATGGCCGTCGATATGGAGAATGACGCTCATCTGTGGTGGCGCCGGCGGGCCGCGCTCGCCTGCGGCCATCCGGGATTTCCCCGCGGCCGGGTCCACCGGCAGCCGAGCCGGCCTCCGGGGCGGGGGCAGGCAGCATAGCGCGTTCGGCCGATTGCGCAATTTCGCCGGCTCCGCAAACCCCCAAACCCCAAACTCCAAACCCCAAACCCCGAACCCTGAACCCCGCCCCCGCGCCGGTCACCGCGGCGTCTGGCGGAGCAACTGGAGATTGGACCGGGCGGGGGCGAAACTGGGGTCGATCCGGAGGGCCTGCTCCCAATAGGCCCTCGCCCGGTCCAGCCGGCCCTGCTGGGCGTGGATGATGGCGAGGGCATTGAGCGCGTCGAGGTAGTCGGGTCTGAGGCGCAGCGCCGCCTCGGCCTGGGCGATGGCGTCGGCCGCGCGGTCCGGCATCCGCGCCAGGAGCATCGCGAGGTGGTAATGAGCCTCGGCCCAGTCGGGCCGCAGGGCCACGGCCGCCTCGTAGTGCTGCACCGCCTCGGGGAGGCGGCCGGGAACCTGCAGCAGCGCGTCCGCAAGGTTGGCGTGGGCCTGGGCGAAGCCGGGGGCGAGGCGCAGCGCCGCCTCGAACTGCGCGATCGCGTCGGGCAGCCGGCCGGGGACCTGGGCGAGCTCGACGCCGAGGTTGTTGCGGGCCTCGACGTAATTGGGCCGCAGCTGCACGGCCCGCTCGTAGTGGGTGATCGCCTCCGCGCGGCGGCCCGGGAGCCTGGCCAGCTCGGCGGCGAGGCCCATCTGGGCGTCGGGGTAGTCGGGATTGATCGCGAGGACCTCCTGGTAGCAGGCGACGGCCTCGGCGCCGCGGCCCGGGGCCTTGGCGAAGGTGGTGCCGAGGATCTGCCAGGCCATCCAGGCGCGCGGGTTGCGCGCGACGGTCGCGCGGAAGAGCGTCTCATTGTCGACGTAGCGTCCGGCGAGCTGGTGCGACTCGATGGCCAGGGCGAGAACGGCCGCGCCGACCGCGACGCGGCCGGCGATCCGCGCCCCGGCGGGCAGGCGCGCCAGCAGCAGGCCGGCGCCGGCGGCAGCGGCGGCGGCCAGCGCCGGCATCGCCGCGTACTGGAAATGGTCGGCGACGAACGAAAAGACGAACGGATAGACGTTGAAGAACCCGAGGGCCGGGAAGAGCGGGCCGACAAACAGAAGCCAGGCGGCCAGCGGTCCTCGCGAACGGCCGCGGATGGCCCAAAGCGCGGCCGTGACCGCCAGGCCCAGCCCGAGCCACACGATCCAGGACGAGGCGTCCTGCGCCACGTTCCAGCGCTCGTAGAAGAAGTTCAGGCCGCCCGGCCACACGGCGTGGCCCAGATAGAACCAGGCGATCCGCGCCGCAAGGAGCACGCGCTGTCCGGCCGTGAACGAAAAACTCCCGCCGTGGGCGCCGACATACTCCCGTTCCACCCAGGCGGTGACCACGCCGGAGCCGATGGCCAGGAGAAACCACGGCACGAGCGGCACGACGTCGCGGCGCCACGACAAAGTGCCGCGCTGCCACCACTGCGCCACGAGCAGGGCGGCCGGCAGGGTCGCCGTCATGGTCTTGCTTCCCAAGGCCAGAAGAAACAGCCCCGTGGCCGCGAGATACCACCGGGACCGCCGCCGGGCGGCAAACTCGAGGAACGCCAGCGCCGCCGCCAGCGCGAAGAAAAGCGACAGCGTGTTCTTCTGTTCGGAGATCCACGCCACGGACTCCACCCCGACCGGATGCACCGCCAGCAGAGCCGCGGCCAGCCATTCGACTCCGGCGTGCCACCTCCGCTCATCGCGTGCGCCCGCCCGCCCGGGGTCTGATCCCCGGAGCGAGGCTGGCGGTGAGCTGGTCGAACCCGTCGATGGGCGGACTCCGTCGTTCCAAAGTCGCCGCAGCAACAACGCCACCAGGCAGGAGGAGCCGGCGTGAAGCAGGACGTTGAGAAGATGGTAGCCGAACGTGCTGTCGCCCCAGACGCGGTGCTCGAGCCAGAACGCGCTGTACAGGACGGGGTAATACTGCTGGGTGGCGTGGATCTCGGTCCAGATCCGGGCGAGTCCATGGACGGAGCGGAGGTCCGGGCGGACAATATGGGCGGAGTCGTCCCAGAGCTGGGCGCCGTGCAGCGCCGGCCAGTAGGAGGCGAGGGCGAGGCCGAAGACGAGCAGGGCCGGCGCCCACGGCGGCAGCCACGCCCCGAGGGAAGCGCGCCGGTCCGGCGGAGGGGAAGCTCGCGGGCCCGGGGTTCTCGGCATCACGGCGGAATCCAACCGCGGCGCGCGAATTGGGGCGAGTCTTGAAATGGGCGGGCCCGGGCGCGCGCGACTCCGCCGCGAGAAGCGTGGGCCATGCTAACTTTAGACTTGTCCCGGCCGAAGGGGTGCGCCTAGCTGTTGGACCTCGCGTCATGAACGAGCGTCGCGTTACCCTGGCCGACATCGCGCGCGAGGCCGGTGTGCACGTCACCACCGTCTCGCTGGCGCTGCGCAACCACCCGCGGCTGCCGGAGAGCACGCGGCTGCGCCTGCAGAACCTGGCCAAGCTGCGCGGCTACACGCCCGACCCCTGGCTGCGCGCGCTGGTCGCCTATCGCGACAAGGTGTCGTCGCGGCACAGCCCCCCGACGCTGGCCTACGTGACCAACTGGAACACGCGGTGGGGCTGGAAGCAGGCGACCGCGCACCCCGACTTCTACGCGGGCGCGCTCGCCAAGGCCACGGAGCTGGGCTTCAACCTCGAGCATTTCTGGATGCGGGAGCCGGGCCTGACCCACGGCCGCCTCAGCCGGATCCTCTACGCGCGCGGCATCAACGGGGTGATCATCGCCTCGCACGTGCGCGAGATCGACGTGACCCTCCACTTCGACTGGGACCGGTTCAGCGCGGTGAAGATCGACTACTTTCCGCACCAGCCGGAGCTGCCCAACGTCACGAACAACCAGCTGCAGATCATCCGCCTCGCGATGGAGAAGATCATGGCCGCGGGCTACCGCCGGATCGGCTTCGTGATCGACGAGGGCTACGACATCACCGTGGACAACCTCTGGCGGGTCGGCTTCCTCTGGGAGCAGCAGAAGCTTCCCGCCGAGTGCCGCATCCCGGCCTACCTGGTGCCGAACCCGGTGCATTTCGACCGCTGGTTCCACCGCTACCGGCCGGAGGTCATCATCAGCAAGGCGGACTTCGTCGCGGAACCCTTCCGGGCGATGGCGCTGCGCATCCCGCGCGACGTGGCGTACGTCGACATCTTTCTCGAGGACCAGACCGGCAAGACGGCCGGCGTGCGCCAGAATCACTCGACCGTGGGCGCGCTCGCGGTCGAGATGCTGGCGGAGCAGCTCCAGCACAACAAGCGCGGCGTGCCGGCGATCCCCACCACGACCTACGTGGAGGGCACCTGGTTCGACGGCGCCTCCTGTCCGATGCCGGTCCACGCGCCGGCGGCGCCGGCGAAAGCCGGCGCAGTTTAGGGTTCAGGGTTTGGAGTTTGGGGTTGATGGCGGGAGGGACGCCCTGAACCCGGAGGCGGGTCTCCTTACCCCTTGCCCGTAACACATTACACCGGCGCGCGGCGGCGCGGGAGGCGCGCGGCCCTCTGAATCGGTTTGCTGGCGCGCGGGTGGCGTGCTTATGCTGCGCCCCCTCCTCGATGTCCGGTTTCCCCACCGATCTGCTGATCGTCGGGCTGCTGCTCGCGGCCAACGGACTGCTCGCCATGGGGGAGATCGCGGTCGTCTCCGCCCGCAAGGCCCGCCTGCGGCAGCTGGCGGCCGAGGGCGACGAGCGCGCGCAGAGTGCGCTGCGGCTGAGCCGCGAGCCGCGGAGTTTCCTTTCCACGGTCCAGGTGGTGGCCATCCTGAGCTGCCTGCTGGCGGGCGCGCTCGGCGGCTCGACGCTGACCGCCGCCGCGGAAGCCTGGCTGCGGCAGGACCCCCGGCTCGCCGGCTGGGCCCACCCGCTCGCGCTGGCGGGCGTCGTCCTGGCGCTCACGCTCGCCGCGGTCGTCCTGGGCGAACTCGTGCCGCGGCGCATCGCGCTGAGCAACCCGGAGCGGGTCGCGCGCACCTCGGTCCGCCCGCTGCTGGTCGTGGCCCGGGTGGTCTCGCCCGTCGTCGGCGCGGTCAGCGCCGTCACCGATCTCGCGCTCAAGCCCTTCGGCCTGCGGCGGCGCCCGGAGACCCCCGTGACCGACGAGGAGGTGAGCCTGCTGATCGAGCAGGGTCTCCAGGCCGGCGTCTTCCACAAGGCCGAGAAGGAGATGGTCGAGGGCGTGCTCCGCCTCGACCAGCTGGCGGTCACGGCGATCATGACCCCGCGGCCCAAGATCGTCTTCCTCAACATCGACGACCCGGAGGACGTCAACTGGCGCAAGATCGTCGCCAGCGGGCACTCCCATTTCCCGGTCTACCAGGCCAACCGCGACCAGGTCCTCGGCATGGTCGCGGTCAAGGCGCTCTGGGCCCACGCCGCCATCGGCATCCCCACCAGCCTCAAGAACCTCCTCACCCCGCCGCTCGTCGTGCCGGAGACGATGGACAGCATCGCGCTGCTCGAGTCGTTCAAGAAGTCGGGCCGGCACGCCGCGCTGGTGGCCGACGAGTTCGGCGGTATCCAGGGGATGGTGACAGTGATCGACGTCCTCGAGGCGATCGTCGGCGACCTGCCGGCGCAGGGCCAGCGCGACCAGCCCGAGGCCCGGCAGCGCGAGGACGGGTCCTGGCTCATCGACGCCACCCTGGCCGCGGGCGAGCTCAAGGCGGCCCTCGGGATCGCCCGCCTGCCGCAGGAGGCGGCGGCCGACTACCAGACCGTCGGCGGCATGGTCATGACCCAGTTCGGCCGCATCCCCGCGGCCGGCGACCATTTCACCTGGGACGGCTGGCGCTTCGAGGTCGTCGACATGGACCGCCGCCGGATCGACAAGGTGCTGGTCAGCCGGGCGGCGGCGGCGGACGCGGCAGGCGGAGGGAACAAGGCTGGCTGAAGCGAACGACCGGCCCGCCGCCCCCAGTTTTGGGTTTGGAGTTTGGGGTTTTGAGTTGGTTGGTGAATTCGGCGAACGAGGGATGCAGCCGCACGGTCGCTTGCCCCCGGACGCCGCGGGGCCGGACGCCAAACCCAGAACTCAAAACGCCAAACTCAAAACGGGGCGCTACGCGCCCTGCGCCGCGTTGAGCGCCTTGAGCACGTCGGCGGCCTGCTCCTTGGTCGAAGCCTTGAGGTCGCGCCAGACGATCTTCCCGGTCCGGTCGATGAGGAATGACTGCCGGTGGGCCAGCGCCCCCATCGCGGGGACCGACATCGTCGGCACGCCGAACGCCTTGATGACCGCCTGGTCGTGGTCCGCGATCAGCGTGAACGGGAAATGGTATTTCTCCTTGAACGCCTTCTGGGCCGCCACGTCGTCGGTGCTGACGCCGATGACGGTGACCCCCTTGTCGGCCAGATCCTGGTAGGCATCGCGCAGGCTGCAGCCCTCGGCGGTGCAGCCGGGGGTGTCGGCCTTCGGATAGAAGTAGACGAGCGTGTAGCCCTTCGGGTAGATCGAGCCGAGGTCGATGGTCGCCCCGGTGTCGGTGACGGCGGTGACGGCAGGGGCCTGGGCCCCGACGGCGAGTGGATCGGCGCGGAGGGAGGAGAACATGGCGAGGAAGGCGGTCAGGGTGAGAAAACGCGAGGTCGTGCGCATGCCGCAGCGATAGTCCGGACGCGCGATTTCGCAAGCGGCCGAGGTTTTCGCCTGCGGCGAAAACCTCGGGCTCCGCCGCAATGGCGGCGGGTTACGTGTGTTCGCCAATCGACTGCCGGAGTCCGCCGGATTCCGGGCGCAGCCCGCTGGGTTTTCGCCGGCAGGCGAAAACCTACGCGCCGAGGTCCTTCAATGCCTTGAGCACGGCCGCGGCCTGCTCCTTGGTGCCGGCTTTGAGGTCCTGCCAGACGACCTTCCCGGTCTTGTCGATGAGGAAGGTTTGCCGCATCGCGCGCGGCCCGGTGCCCCATTGCTCGCTGATCGGCACGCCAAACGCCTTGATGACCGCATGGTCCGGGTCGGAAATCAGCGTGAACGGCAGCTGGTTCTGCTCCTTGAAGGTCTTCAGCGTCGCGACGTCGTCGACGCTCACGCCGATGACGGTGACACCCTTCGCGGCCAGGTCCTTGGCGACCGCGCCCAGCCCGGTGGCGAGGGCGATGTCCTCGGCGGATCCCGCCTGCGGGTAGAAGAACACCAGCGTGTAGCCCTTCGGATAGACGGTGCCGAGGTCGAGGGCGGTCCCGGCGTCGGTGGTGGCGGTGAGGGCAGGGGCCTGGGCGCCGACGGCCAGCGGCTCGGCCCGAACCGTGCTGAACACGGCAAGGAAACCAACAGCGGTAAGCAGACCAAGGATCGTACGCATAGGAGGGCAGGCTAGCCCGGACCCAGGGCGTGGCAACCGGTTTTGCGAGCGCGCCGCGCGCCCGCCGCCAGTTCAGGGTTCAGCGTTCTGGGTTCAGGGTGGGAAGCCGGAGGACGAACGGCGGTGGGGCGGGCTTTACGCCCGTCAGGTTCCGATATCGGACGCGTTGAGCTCCATCGAGGAGCAATGCGCCCCGCTGTCGTGGGGGCCGCAACTCGATGGTCTCGCCGCCAACCCAGAACCCAGAACCCAGAACCCAGAACTCCAAGCCGGGCGCCGCGCTACGGCGCGGCGAGCCGCGCCACCAGCGCCGGCAGCTCGCGCAGGCTCGCGAGCTGGAAGAACCGGCCCGCCGCCGGGCCCGGGGCCGCCCCCGCCGCCTCGCCGGACCAGAGGAGCGGGTAGGGCACCAGCGCGGCGCTGCCGCCGAGGTCGAGCACGGGCAGGATATCGGACTTCACCGAGTTGCCCACCATCAGGAATTGGGCCGGCGGAATCTCCAGGCGGCGCAGGATGCGCGCATAGGTGCCCGCGTCCTTCTCCGCCACGATCTCGGTGTGGTGGAAATGCGGCGCGAGCCCGGATTTCGCGAGCTTGCGCTCCTGGTCGCGCAGGTCGCCCTTGGTGACGAGCAGCAGCCGGTGCGACCGCGCCAGCTCGGCGACGGCCTCCGCCGCGCCGTCGAGCAGTTCGACCGGGTGCGCCAGCATCGCCTGCGCGAACGCGATGATCTCGCGGATCTCCGATCCGCGGATCTCGCCGCCGCTCAGCTCGATCGCCGTCTCGATGCACGAGAGCGCGTGGGCCTTGATGCCGTAGCCGTAGAGCTCGAGGTTGCGCAACTCGGTCGCGAGCAGCCGCTGGTCCACGGTCGCGGCGTCGTGCCACCGCGCGAGCAGCGCGCGGTATTTCGCGTGGGTCGCCTCGAAGATCGACTCGTTGTGCCAGAGCGTGTCGTCGGCATCGAAGCCGATCGTGGTGATCATGCCGCGAACCAAAGCGGGGCGGCCCGCGGGTGGCAAGGCCGCCCGCCGCGCATCGGACATCCTGCAATCAGTTCTGCGGCCAGGCCCACCCCTCTCCCGGCTGCCGCGGTGGGGCGGGCTTCACGCCCGCCAAATTGCGGATCCGGCGGGCATCAAGCCCGTCCCGCCACTCGGATCGCGCGCTCCGACTGGCGGGGCGCAGACCACCCCGGCGACAGGGAACCCGGACCGCGCCTGCGGGTTCCCCGAAATTCCGCCGCCGGCGCAAATCGCGGAACGGTCGCGGCCGCGGCGGTCACACCGCGCGGGCCCGCGTTCCGTTCGCGGGCCGAACCAACATAACCATGATGCAGAAAACCAACCTGAAACTCATCCTGTGCGCCGGCGCGGCCGCCTTCACCCTCGCGGCCTCCGCCGCCGCCCAAGACACCGCCACCACCGCGGGCCCGGCGGCGACCGCGGTCGACACCGGCCGGGGTCTGCTCGGCCAGCGCTACTTCGACCTGGGCTATCGCTACGACGACGTCCGCCATTCGTCGACCGATCTCCAGGCGCTGGGCTTCGCCTACAACCAGCCGATCGTGCCGGGCTTCGACGTCAACCTCGGCTACACCGGCGCGCGCTCGTCCGAGTTCGACACCATGCGGCAGACGCAGCAGTCGCTCGTATTCAACGCCGTCGGCTACATGTCCGGCTACGGTTACGGGCGGCCGTATCTCAGCGCCGGCGGCGGCTGGCTCTGGCTCAAGACCGGCGGCGACAAGGCCAACTCGTTCCTCTACCAGTTCGAAACCGGCGTGGAATGGCCGGCGACGCGGATGTTCTCGCTCACGCCGTTCGTCCGGTACGTCGACGCCTCCTCGGTCCACCTGAACAACCACTGGAACTACGGGCTGAAGGCGAACTACTGGCTGACCGAGCGCTGGGGGATCAACGGCCTCGTGGCCCTCGACAACAAGTCCGACGCGACCTACGGCCTCGGCGTCGCGCTGCGGTTCTGAGGACCGGATTCCGTTTCCCGGTTCGCCATTGATCCACGGCCCCGGCGGCAACCCCGCCGGGGCCGAATGGCGTGTTGTCGGGCGGAATCTCCAGATCCCGTCAAAAAAGAGCACAGATCCGATCCGGCGGGGTGCGGCCGCCGGCGCCATCCGGCTTCGGCGCGCCAAGGAGACCCCGCCCAACAAATCCGGACGTTGTAGGGCGGGATCTCCAGATCCCGCCAAATCCGTTCGCCAACCGACCACGAAACACGATGCCGGCGAGCGTTCCTCCGGCGCCCAACCCAAAACCCAGAACCCAAAACCCAAAACCCAAAACCATCCTCACCCTTTCCGCAGCAGCCGCTCGATCCACATCGT
>Ga0335069_10009440_pt1 | contig 13885 bp, 14 predicted proteins | sample Lox_Sample_11_FD_206714 | JGI IMG/M metagenome (GOLD analysis project Ga0335069, IMG submission 206714) | Soil microbial communities from Loxahatchee National Wildlife Refuge, Florida, United States - Lox_Sample_1.1 | ecosystem: Environmental > Terrestrial > Soil > Wetlands | place: USA... | reverse complement strand
GTTCGGCGAGCTGGTCGGTGGCGAGGTGAACGTGCGGATCTGGATCCACCCCGAGCACCGGAAGAAGGGTTACGGCACCGCCGCGCTGCGCAAGTCGCGGTCGGAGATGGCGTGGTGCTTTCCCGCCGTGCCGCTGGTCGTCCGGACGCCGCCGGCCAGGCCCGCCTAGCCCCGGCCGGTCAACGTCGCGGTGACGTACTTGATGTCGCCGAAGGCGACCATGGACGGCTGGTCGGGGAACTCAAAACCGTTCTGGGCGTAGAGCTCCGGCGTGCCACGCACCGTCGACGCCCAGCCGCGGTCGGCCAGGTAGGCCACCACGTCGTTGCGCTCGCCGGGGTAGACCAGCTCGGCCCAGTTGAGGTTCAGCCCCAGCCGCCTCCAGCGCTCGCTGATCTCGCGGCCCCGCTTTGCGATGCGGTCGCGCATGTCGGGCACGTAGCCGGTGCCCAGCCTGCTGCCGGTGGCGCTGAGCGCGGTGATGTGGTCGAACAGGCGGTCCTGCGCGTCCGGCGGCAGGTAGCCCAGCAGCCCCTCGGCGATCCACGCCGTGGGCCGGGCGGTGTCAAACCCGTTGTCGCGCAACGCCGCCGGCCAGTCGTCGCGCAGGTCGACGCCCACCGCTTTGCGGTCGGCGGTCGGAGCCGCGCCGAGGTCGGCCAGGGTGCGGGTCTTGAACTCGATCACCTTGGGCTGGTCGATCTCGTAGACGGCCGTTCCCGGCGGCCAGGGCAGCCGGTAGGCGCGGGTATCCAGCCCCGAGGCCAGGATGACGGCCTGGCGGAGGCCGGCATCGGCCGCCTCGAGAAAGAAGGAGTCGAAGAACCGGGTGCGCACGGCCATGCCTTCGCTGAGCCGGCGGGGCGTGAAGGCCGGATCGTCGTCGGCCAGGTCGATTTCGCCGTTCATCATCCGGATGAAGGCGTCGACGCCGACGGCGTTCACCAGTGGCTCGGCGAACGGGTCGTCGATCAGCGGGTCCGGGCCCTTGGCGGCCATCGCCCGGCGGGCGGCCACCGCGGTGGCGGTGGCGCCCACGCTGGACGCCAGATCCCAGCTGTCGCCATCGAACCGCTTGCTGTCGGTCTCGGCCATCGTCGCTCCTAGCGCAGCGTCGCGGTGACGGCGATGATGTTGCGGAGCTGCGATTCCTCGTCGTCCGGGAAGACGCGCCCGTAATCGGCGAAGAACTCCCGGCGCGGCCGGGTGGTGACCTGCCAGCCCCGCTCGCCCAGGTAGTCGACGACATTGCTGCGCTCGCCGTCGAAGAACAGCCCCGACAGGTCGATGTCGCACCCCAGATTGGCCCACCGCTCGTTGAATTGCCGCGCGCGTTCGGTCATGGTGCGGCCCGAATCGCCGTGGTATTCGGTGGCCAGCTTGCTGCCGGGCGCGCTGAGCCCGGTGATGTTGTCGAAGAGCCGGTCCTGCGCGTCGGGCGGCAGGTACATCAACAGGCCTTCGGCGCTCCACGAAGTCGGGTGCGACGGGTCAAAACCGCTGCGGCGCAACGCTTCCGGCCAGTCTTCCCGCAGGTCGACGGCGACGGTGCGCCGGTCCGCGGTCGACTCGGCCCCCAGGTTGGCCATGGCGGCGCTCTTGAACTCGACGACCTTGGGCTGATCGACCTCGTAGACCACGCTGCCGGGCGGCCAGGCCAGCCGGTAGGCGCGCGCGTCCAGACCGGCGGCCAGGATCACCGATTGGGTGACGCCGTCGCGGGCGGCGTTGAGGAAGAAATCGTCGAAGAAGCGGGTGCGCACCGCGATCGAGTCGGTCTCGAGCTGCAGGTCCCGTTCGCCGCCCGGCGCGTCCGACGGGAGCACGTCACCGTCGACCAGGCGGATGAAGAAGTCGAGGCCGACCGCCCGCACCAGCGGCGCCGCGAACGGGTCGCTGATGATCGCGTTCGGTTCGGCGCTGGCCAGCGCGCGGGCCGCGGCGACCATCGTGGCCGTGGCGCCGACGCTGGAGGCCAGATCCCAGGTGTCTTGATCGGTTCGCGTCATGTTGCTCCTACTTACTTAGCAAATGCAATGAGCCTCCGAAAACTCTACGCCTCGCGGCTGTCCGGTTCCTGTGTCGTCACAAGGCCGTCAAAAGGCCGTCAAAAGGCCGTCACCAGCCGTCAAAAGGCCGTCAAAAGGCCGTAAAAAGGCCGTCGAAAAGGGTGTTGACAGGACCTGCCCCGCCCAGCTGTTAGTCTCGTACACGGTTTGACGCGCTTGTAGATATGGCAGCCGTACGTCCTGGCCTGCGGGTGTTAGGCGCGTGACGCAGGACGCAGGAGGAAGAGTGCTTTCGGCTTTCATCTCATCGTTGCGGACAGTCGACCTGAGACGGAAGATCCTCTTCACGCTTGGCATCGTCCTTCTCTACCGGGTCGGCGCCGCTTTGCCGTCTCCGGGTGTGAACTACCCGAACGTGCAGCAGTGCATCAAAGAGGCCAGCGGCGGCGAGGCGGGACAGATCTATTCGCTGATCAACCTGTTCTCCGGCGGCGCGCTGCTCAAGCTCACGGTTTTTGCCGTCGGGGTGATGCCCTACATCACCGCCAGCATCATCGTGCAGCTGCTGACCGTGGTCATCCCGCGGTTCGAGGAGTTGCGCAAGGAAGGCCAGTCCGGCCAGGCCAAGATGACCCAGTACACCCGCTATCTGGCCATCGCGCTGGCCATCCTGCAGGCCACCAGCATCGTGGCGCTGGCGGCCAACGGCGGGCTGCTGCAGGGCTGCTCGCTGGACATCATCGCCGACCAGAGCATCTTCACCCTGGTCGTCATCGTGCTGGTGATGACGGCCGGCGCGGCGCTGGTGATGTGGATGGGCGAGCTGATCACCGAGCGGGGCATCGGCAACGGCATGTCCCTGCTGATCTTCGTCGGCATCGCGGCGCGCATCCCCAGCGAAGGCAAGACCATCCTGGACAGTCGCGGCGGGGTCATCTTCGCCGCTGTCTGCGCCGCCGCGCTGGCCATCATCGTCGGCGTGGTGTTCGTCGAACAGGGCCAGCGCCGGATTCCCGTGCAATACGCCAAGCGCATGGTGGGCCGGCGCATGTACGGCGGAACGTCGACCTACCTGCCGCTGAAGGTCAACCAGGCCGGCGTCATCCCGGTCATCTTCGCGTCGTCGCTGATCTACATCCCGCACCTGATCACCCAGCTCGTCCGCAGCGGCAGCGGCGGTGTGGGCAACAGCTGGTGGGACAAGTTCGTCGGCACTTACCTGTCCGACCCGAGCGACCCGGTCTACATCGCCATCTACTTCGGCCTGATCATCTTCTTCACCTACTTTTACGTGTCGGTGACGTTCAACCCCGACGAGCGTGCCGAGGAGATGAAGAAGTTCGGCGGGTTCATCCCCGGCATTCGGCCGGGCAAGCCCACCGCCGACTACCTGCGTTATGTGCTGAGCCGGATCACGCTGCCGGGCTCGATCTACCTGGGCGCGATCGCGGTGCTGCCCAACCTGTTCCTGCAGATCGGCAATACCGGAACGGTCCAGAATTTGCCGTTCGGCGGTACTGCGGTTTTGATCATGATTGGCGTCGGTTTGGATACGGTCAAACAAATCGAGAGCCAGCTCATGCAGCGCAACTACGAAGGGTTCCTCAAGTGAGAGTGGTTTTGCTGGGACCGCCCGGGGCGGGCAAGGGTACGCAGGCCCAAAAGCTCGCCGAGAAGCTGGGGATCCCGCAAATCTCCACCGGGGAGCTGTTCCGGGACAACATCGAGAACGGGACCAAACTCGGCCTGGAGGCCAAGCGCTACCTGGACGCCGGTGACCTGGTGCCCTCCGATTTGACCAACCAGCTCGTCGACGACCGGCTGGACGATCCGGACACCGCCAACGGCTTCATCCTGGACGGCTACCCGCGCTCGCTCGAGCAGGCCAAGGCGCTGCACGAGATGCTCGGACGCCGCGGCACCGACATCGACGCGGTGGTCGAGTTCCGCGTCTCGCAGGACGAGTTGCTGCAACGGCTCAAGGCGCGCGGCCGCGCCGACGACACCGACGACGTCATCATCAACCGGATGAAGGTTTACCGCGACGAGACCGCGCCGCTGCTGGAGTACTACAGCGGCCAACTGAAGACGGTCGACGCGGTCGGGTCGATGGACGAGGTGTTCGCCCGCGCGCTGCAAGCGCTGGGCAAGTAGCCGTGAGCGCGCTGGCGCGACTGCGGGGTCGCCGGGTCGTGCCGCAGCGCAGCCCCGCCGAACTCGACGCGATGGCCGCGGCCGGCGCCGTGGTGGCCTCCGCCCTGCAGGCAGTCCACGCGGCCGCGGTCGCCGGGGCGTCGACCCTGAGCCTCGACGAGATCGCCGAGTCGGTGATCCGCGAGGCCGGCGCGGTGCCGTCGTTCCTGGGTTATCACGGTTACCCGGCGTCGATCTGCGCGTCGGTCAACGACCGCGTGGTGCACGGCATCCCGTCCGCCGCGGAAATACTGGCGCCCGGCGACCTGGTGTCCATCGATTGCGGGGCGGTGCTGGACGGCTGGCACGGCGACGCCGCCATCACCTTCGGGGTCGGGAAGCTGGACGCGGCCGACGAGGCGCTGTGCGATGCGACCAGGGAATCGCTGCAGGCCGGCATCGCGGCCATGATCCCCGGCAACCGCCTGACCGACGTCGCGCACGCCATCGAAACGGGCACGCGCGCCGCCGCGGCCCGCTACGGCATCGCGTTCGGGATCGTTGAGGGCTACGGCGGCCACGGCATCGGCCGGCACATGCACATGGACCCGTTCCTGCCCAACGAGGGCTCCCCGGGCCGGGGCCCGCTGCTGGCCCCGGGCTCGGTGCTGGCCATCGAGCCGATGCTGACGCTGGGAACCGGCAAAACGCTGGTCCTCGACGACGCGTGGACCGTCACGACCGCCGACGGGTCGCGCGCGGCGCACTGGGAGCACACCGTCGCGGTCACCGACGGCGGGCCGCGCATCCTGACCCTGGCCTGAACTAAACGCTCATTCGACTCGTTTCAGTAGTCGGAGGTGATCGAGTGGCTCGTGTGGCAGGCACTTGGGGGACGTCCAGGGCTGCTGAAGCCGCTCTGATGAAGGCGCTCTACGACGAGCACGCCGCGGTTTTGTGGCGCTACGCGCTCCGGTTGACGGGGGACGCCAGCCATGCCGAGGACGTCGTCCAGGAGACGCTGCTGCGGGCGTGGCAGCATCCGGAGGTCATCGGCGACACCGAGCGGTCGGCGCGGGCGTGGCTGTTCACCGTCGCCCGCAACATGATCATCGACGACCGGCGCAGCGCCAGGTACCGCAACGTGGTCGGTTCGCTGGACGAAGCGGGAGCGCCCGAGCAGTCGACGCCCGACGAGGTGAACGCGGCGCTCGACCGGCTGCTGATCGCCGAGGCCATGACGCAATTGTCCGCCGAGCACCGGGCCGTGATCGAACGGTCCTACTACCGCGGTTGGACCACCGCGCAGATTGCTGCCGACCTCGACATCGCCGAAGGAACAGTGAAGTCGCGACTACACTATGCCGTGCGGGCGTTGCGGCTCACTCTGCAGGAACTTGGAGTCACGCGATGACCATCCGCATGGCCATCGGCTCCGAAATACTTGATGGGTGACAGGAGATGGACGAGATGAGGACGCCGCTAACAGGCATCGGCCCGCCCGGTGACAGCGAGGTGTTTGGCCTGACTACTGGGGATGACCACCGTTACGCGATGTGGGATGCCGCATACGTGCTGGGGTCGTTGTCTGCCTCCGACCGCCGCGAATTCGAGTCGCACATGGCCGGCTGCCCGGCATGCCGGGAGGCCGTCGCCGACCTGAGTGGCGTGCCGGCCCTGCTGTCGCAGCTCGACCGCGCCGAAGTGGCCGCGATGGACGAACCGGGCCGCGCCGCGGCGACACCCGAGATGTCACCGGAGCTGCTGCCGGCGTTGTTGGCGACGGTGCGCTGGCGCCGGCGCCGCACCCGGGTGGCGACCTGGGTCGCCTCGTCCGCGGCGGCCGCGGTGCTGGGGGTCGGAGTGCTGGTCGGTGTGCACGGGTATACCTCGTCGCCCGCACAGCAGGCGGCGTCGTCCTCGCAACCCATGGCGCAGGTCGGTACCACCCTGCTGGCGTCCACGGTGCAGCTGTCCAGCCAGCACTGGGGGACGTCGATCAACCTGAAGTGCGTCTGCCTGGCCCCGCTGAACGCGCACCACGACACGCTGGCGATGGTCGTGGTCGGTCGCGACGGCAGCCAAACCCGGCTCGCGACGTGGGTGGCCGAACCGGGCCACACGGCGACGCCCGCGGGCAGCATCTCGACGCCGGTCGACCAGATTGCCGCCGTGCAGGTGGTTTCGGCGGATAGCGGTCAGGTTCTGCTGCAGCGCTCGCTGTAAAAACCCGGCGCGCGGTGAACTCAAGTTACCCGCGCGCCGTGTTACAGGCATGCCCAGGAAGCAGCGGGTGGTCGACCACATCGTCGAGCGACTCGCCTCGGCGGGCGTCGACCACATCTTCGGAGTGGACGGCGCCAACATCGAAGACCTGTACGACGCCGCGCACTTCCGATCCGAGGTCACCGCGGTGCTGGCGAAGCACGAGTTTTCCGCGGCGGCCATGGCCGACGGGTACAGCCGCAGCGGGGCCGGGCTGGGGTGCGTGGCGGCGACCTCGGGTGGCGGGGCGCTCAATCTCGTTGCCGCCCTTGGGGAGTCGCTGACAAGCCGGGTTCCGGTGCTGGCCCTCGTCGGCCAAACGCCCACCACGATGGACGGCCGGGGCAGCTTTCAGGACACCAGCGGCGACAACGGATCGCTGAACGCGCGGGCGGTGTTCTCCGCGGTGTCGGTGTCATGCGAGCGGGTGCTCACCCCGGCCGGCGCCGCGCCGGCCCTGTCCAGGGCGATCGCCGCGGCGCGCACCGGCGGCCCGGCGGTGCTGTTGCTGCCCAAGGACATTCAGCAGGGCTACCTGGACGAGCGCACGGGCTACACCGCGCAGCATCTGCGGCCCGTCGCGCGGGTTTTCAGCCCCCACCCGCTCGCCGCAATCCTGCGCGACGCGAAGGGCCCCGTCACCATCATCGTCGGCGAGCAGGTGGCCCGCGACGACGCCCGCGACGAGCTCGAAGCGCTGCGTGCGGTGTTGCGCGCCCGGGTGGCGACCGTGCCCGACGCCAAGGACGGCGCCGGCACACCGGGTCTGGGCTCGTCGTCGGCGCTCGGGGTGACCGGTGTCATGGGCCACCCGGGCGTGGCCGAAGCCGTGGCCGCCAGCGCCGTCTGCCTGGTGGTCGGCACCCGGCTGCCGCTCACCGCGCGCACCGGCCTCGACGACGCGCTGGCGGCCGTGCGGACGGTCTCGATCGGCTCGGCGCCGCCGTACGTTCCGTGCACGCACGTGCACACCGACGACCTGCGCGGCTCGCTGCGCATGCTGACCCGGGCGCTGTCGGGGCCGGGGCGACCGGCATGGGTGCGGGTGCCCGACGTGGTCCGGCGCACCGAATTGTCGCCGCCGCCGTGCGCGCGTCCGGGCGTGCGCTACCGGGACGCGATGGCGGTGCTGGACGGCTGCGTGCCCGACGGCGCGGACATCGTCGTCGACGCGGGCAACACCGGCGCGGCGGCGATCCACTACCTACCGGCGCGGCGGGACGGCAGGTTCGCGGTCGCGCTCGGGATGGGCGGCATGGGCTACAGCTTCGGCGCAGGCATCGGGATGGCCTTCGGGCGCGCCAACAGCGGACGGCCCCGCGGGCGCACCGTGGTGATCGCGGGCGACGGGGCGTTCTTCATGCACGGCATGGAGGTGCACACCGCCGTGCAGTACCGGCTGCCGGTGACCTTCGTGGTGTTCAACAACAACGCGCACGCCATGTGCGTGACCCGCGAGCAGCTGTTCTACGAAAATCAGTACAGCTACAACCGATTCCGGTCCAGCCGGTTGGGCGCGGGGCTGGCGTCGATGTTCCCGGGCCTGAGGTCCGTCGACGTGGCCGACCTCGACGGCCTGGCTTCCGCGGTGCGCGTGGCGCTGGCCACCGACGGCCCGGCCGTCGTCAGCGTCGAATGCGCCGCCGACGAGATCCCGCCGTTCGCACCGTTTTTGATTCCGACCATCAAGGAGGACAGGACCGATGTCGCTGCCAGCGCTTGAGGACATCCCCACGCCCCTCGACGGCGTGACCCGCATCGAGACCAGCCCTCGGGAGAAGGCCACCCCGATCATCATGGACATGATGCGGTCGGTGTACCCGCACGACCAGGTCTTCGGGGAGTACTGCACCGTCAACGCCTACGTCGACTGTCCGCCCGACGAGCTGTACGAGTACATGGCCGACACCCGCAGCCTCGAGGAGTGGACGTACAGCCTGCGCGGGTTCACCCCGACCGACGAGCCCGGCCTGTGGCTGGCCCGTGACCGGCTCGGCTCGGAGACCGAGATCTACACGCGGACCATCGCCAACGCGCGGGCCCGCACCGTCGACTACCACTGCGCGTGGGATCAGGGCAAGCACCTGTGGATGGTCTACCTGATGCGCGTCGTCGACGCGCAGGTCGTCCTCGACAAGCCGGGTTCCGTTGTGCTGTGGACCAATTGCCACCACCCGTTCTACGACCACAACCCGTATCCGGACACCGCGCCGCCGCAGCGCCCGGTGTGGGTCGGCGACTTTTGGGACATGTTCGGCGCCGGCCACCTGCTGGAGCTGAAGAACCTCAAGGCCATCGCCGAGTACCGCCACCGCAACGGGCTGCCGGTGACGCCGAAATGGATGGGGTGAACTATGAATGAGCCGAGCGTCAGCCTGATCGACGTCTCCACGTATCTGCCCGGCGAGCCGATCGGCGCCGACTACTACGCGCAGTTCGCCGAATCCGACGACCTGCGTGACAATCTCATGTTTCGCGCCCCCGCGTTCCGCCATCACGTCGCGCCCGAGGAGGGCTCGATCGACATGATCGAGCGCGCGGCGCAGGGGTTGATCGAGCGGCACGGCCACGACGCCATCGAGGGCGCCGACGTGCTGATCACCCACACCCAGGTGCCGGACATGGCGTTCTACGGCCAGGGGGGCGGCATCGCGCACCGGCTGGGCATGCGGCCCTCGTGGGTGCTCGACCTGAACAACGGTGGATGCGCGGCGTTCGTGTTGGCGCTCAACGTGGCCCGCAAACTGCTGTCATCGGGGGAGGGTCAGACCGCGCTGATCGCCGTCGCGCAGAACGCCGCGGGGCAGTTCTTCGACCAGCCGACGATCCGCCGCAAGGCGCAGTCGGCGGTGCCCGGCGACGGGGCGGCGGTGGGCCTGGTGACGCTGTCCGACCGGTCGCCCATCCTCGGCGTCGAGTGCCGCACCTACGGCGAATACGCCGGTGAGATGGCGCTGTCCTACGACCCGCCCCGCAAGTGGTGGCAGGCCGGCCCCGGCGAGGGCAGCATCGGCTTCACCGAAAGCAAGATCACCAAGGTGCTGGCCCGCGGCAACCGGCAGGTGCCCGAGGTGGCGCTGGCGGTTTGTGACCGAATCGGGCTGTCTTCCAAGGACGTCGACGTCCTGGTCACCAACCAGCCCAACCGGGCGTTTCTGCGCAATTGGCGCGACGCGCTCGAGCTGCCCCCCGAACGCCATCGCGACACCTTCGACAAATGCGGCAACCTGTTCGGCGCCGGGATCCCGGTCAACCTCGATCACGCGATCTCCGACGGTCAGGCGAAGCCCGGTGACGTGGTCATGATGGCGGCCTTCGCCCACGCCGGCGACTTCGCGGGCGCGGCGGCGGTGCGCTGGGGCGGGCGCGACTGATGCAACCCGTCCGCAGCCCCTTCGCCGCCGGGATCGACGACGCGTTCCCCACCGCGATCGATCCGCTTGCCTTGTCGCTCAACGAGAACCCGTTCCCGCCGCTGCCGGCGGTGCGGTCGGCGCTGATCCGCTCCATCTACGCGGTCAACCGGTATCCGGAGTTCCTGCCCGAACGGCTGCGCGGCGTGATCGCCGGCCACGTCGGCGTGCCCGCCGAGCAGGTGGTGCTGGGCGCCGGCGCGACGGGTGTGGCGTTGCAGGCCCTGCAGGCGCTGACCGCGCCGGGTGACGCGGTGGCGATGGCCTCGCCGACCTTCGACGGTTATCCGATCATCGCGCGGATGGCCCGGCTGAATTCGCTGACCGTTCCGCTTGATGCGGACGGCCACCACGACCTCGACGGGCTCGCCGACGCCGCCGCCACCGCGCGGGTGGTGGTGGTGTGCCGCCCGCACAACCCGACCGGCACGCTGGAGCCCGCGGCTCAGGTGGTGCGGTTCCTGCGCCGGGTGCCGCGCGACACCGTCGTGCTACTCGACGAGGCGTACATCGAATTCGCCGTGCCCGAGCACCGGATCGACATCCCGGGGTTGCTCGTGCGCTTTCCCAATGTCGTGGTGGTGCGGACCTTTTCCAAGGCGTACGGACTGGCGGGGTTGCGGATCGGCTACGGGCTGGCGTCGCCGGAACTGGCCGGCCCCCTGTGGTCCCAGCAGTTGCCGTTCGGCGTTGCGCTCACCGGCCTGCTCGCGGTCGCGGCCTCCTATGAGGCGGAAGGCCAACTGCTGCAACGGATTCAGGCGATCAACGCCGAGCGTCGCTATCTGCGGATGCGGCTGAGCGCGTTGGGCATCTACACCACCGATGCCCACGCGAACTTCATGTACCTGCCTTCGAGGGGTCGGCGGGTTCGGCCGTGGCACGAGGTGTTCGCGGGCAGCGGCCTGCACGTCCGCCACTACGCGGACGGCGGCGCGCGGATTACCGTGGGCAACCGCGCGTCGACGCTGGCGGTGGTGTCGGCGATAGGAAAGGCCACGGCTGGGTTGTAGATGCGGTAAGAATGGGCGTGGCCCCATCAAGCTCCAAGCGCGATCCGATCGCCGCGGCACGGGCCAACTGGGAGCGTGCCGGGTGGGGCGACGTGTCTCAGGGCATGGTCGCGGTCACCTCGGTGATGCGCGCGCACCAAATCCTGCTGGCCCGCGTCGAGAATGCGCTGCGGCCCTACGACTTGAGCTTCTCCCGCTTCGAGTTGCTGCGGCTGCTGGCATTCAGCCGGACCGGAGCGCTGCCGATCACCAAGGCGTCCGATCGCCTGCAGGTGCACGTGACCAGCGTGACCCACGCCATCCGCCGGCTGGAGGCCGACGGGCTGGTCCAGCGGGTGCCGCACCCCACCGACGGGCGCACGACGCTGGTGCAGATCACCGATCTCGGACGTTCCACCGTCGAGGACGCCACCGTCACGCTCAACGAGCGGGTGTTCGCCGATATCGGAATCCAGGCGGCCGAATCCGAAGCGCTGGTGTCGTCCATCGAAACCTTGCGGCGCAACGCGGGTGACTTCTCAGACTGACACGAGAGAAAGGCGGTACTCCAGTGGACCCATTAGTTGCGCATCAGCGCGCGCAGGAGGCGTTCGCCGGCGTCCTGTCCCGCGTGCACCCCGATGAGCTCGGCGCCCCGACGCCCTGCTCGGAGTGGACGATCGGGGACCTGATCGAGCACGTCATCGGCGGCAACGAACGCGTCGGGTTGTGGGCGGCCAACCCCACGCAGCCGCAGGCCCGGCCCGGGGACGCCGTCGCCGCGCACCGGGCCTCCGCGCTGGCCGCCCAGAACGTCTTCGCGGGACCGGAGGGGATGACCGGCATGTACAAGCTGCCGTTCGGCGAAGTCCCCGGGCAGGTCTTCGTCGGGATGCGGACCTCCGACGTGCTGACCCATGCATGGGATCTCGCCTTTGCCACCAACCAGTCCACCGACCTCGATCCGGAGTTGGCGGCCGAGCAGCTGGCCGCCGTGCGTGCGTTTGTCAGGAACGAATTCCGCGGCCCGGGCCGACCGTTCGGTCACGAGCAGTCGTGCTCGCCCGAACGGGCGCCCGCCGATCAGCTGGCGGCGTTCCTCGGGCGAAAGGTGCAGTGACGCAAGCGTTCAGGCCGAGCCGGAGCGCAGCGCCTCGATCACCGCGCTGAAGTCCTTATCCGGGTGGTCGGCGGCGAATTTCGCATAGATCTCCGCGGCGTGGGTGCCCAGCGGCGCCGCCGAACCGGTGGAGGTCACCGCGTCCATCGCCAGGCCGAGGTCCTTGTTCATCAGCGCGGTCGCGAAGCCCGGCCTGAAGTCGTTGTTGGCCGGTGACGTCGGAACCGGGCCGGGGACCGGGCAGTTGGTGTGCACTGCCCAGCAATTCCCGGTCGCGCCGGTGATGACGTCGAACAGGGACTGCGCCGACAGCCCCAGCTTTTCGGCGAGCACGAACGCCTCGCCGACCGCGATCTGCTGCACCGCGAGCACCATGTTGTTGCACACCTTGGCGGCCTGGCCCGCCCCGGCGGCGCCGCAGTGAATGACCTTGCCCGCCATGGGTTCCAGCACCGGCCGGGCCCGCTGCAGCGCCGACTCGTCGCCGCCCACCATGAACGCGAGCGTCCCGGCGACGGCGCCCTTCACGCCGCCCGAAACCGGAGCGTCGAGCTGTGCGACCCCGTGCTGCTGGGCAAGCTCGTGCACCTCGCGGGCATCGTTGACCGAGATCGTCGAGCTGTCGATGAACAGCGCGCCTTCTGCGGCGGCGGGCAGTACCTCGGCGTAGCAGCGTTTGACGATGTCGCCGTTGGGCAGCATGGTGATGACGACGTCGGCCTCGGCCACCGTGTCGGCGGCGCTGTCGAACACCGTGACGCCGCCGGCGGTCGCGGCGGCTGCCGCCGCGGGCACCGGGTCGTACCCGCGCACCGCGTGGCCGGCGGCAACCAGATTGGCCGACATGGGCCCGCCCATGTTGCCCAACCCCAGGAACGCGATTGACGTCAACTGAGCCTCCTAGGCGCTCGCCCGCACGCGGCCGGCCTCGGCCCGGCCGATGACCACCCGCATGATTTCGTTGGTACCTTCCAGGATTCGATGCACCCGCAGGTCGCGGACGATCTTTTCCAGACCATACTCGCGCAGGTAGCCGTAGCCGCCGTGCAGTTGCAGCGCCTTGTCCGCGACCTCGAAGCAGGTGTCGGTGACGTAGCGCTTGGCCATCGCGCACAGCTCGACCTTGTCGGGGTCGTCGGCGTCCAGCGCATTCGCGGCGCGCCACAACATCATCCGCGAGGTTTCGAGCCCGGTGGCCATGTCGGCCAGGGCGAACCGGATGGTCGGCTCGTCGAGCAGGGGAGAGCCGAAGGCCTGCCGCTCGCGCACGTAGGCGCCCGCCTTGTCGAAGGCGGACTGCGCGCCGCCGAGCGAGCACGCCGCGATGTTGAGCCGGCCGCCGTTGAGGCCGTTCATCGCGATGCCGAAGCCGGCGCCCTCGCCGTCGGCGCCGCCCAGCATGGCGTCGGCGGGCACCCGCACGCCGTCGAAGATCACCTGCGCGGTGGGTTGGGCGTGCCAGCCCATCTTCTCCTCGAGCGCCCCGAAACCCAGGCCCTCCGTGCCCTTTTCGACGACGAACGCGGAGATGCCGCGCGGCCCCTCGCCGCCGGTCCTGGCCATCACCACGTAGACGTCGGAGGCCCCGGCGCCGGAGATGAACTGCTTGACGCCGTCGAGCACGTAGTCGCCACCCTGCTTGACGGCCCGGGTGCTCAGCGCGCCGGCGTCCGAGCCGGCGCCCGGCTCGGTGAGGCAGTAGCTGGCGATGACATCCATCGAGGCCAACCGCGGAACCCAGAACTTGCGTTGTTCGTCGGTGCCGAAGCTGTCGATCATCCACGCGCACATGTTGTGGATGGACAGGAACGCCGCGGTGACCGGGTCGGCGATGGCCAGCTGCTCGAAGATGCGGACCCCGTCGAGCCGGCGCAGCCCGCTGCCGCCGGCGTCCTCGCGGCAGTAGATGGCGGCCATGCCCAGCTCGGCGGACTCGCGCAGCACGTCGGTCGG
>Ga0335069_10009439_pt1 | contig 13887 bp, 12 predicted proteins | sample Lox_Sample_11_FD_206714 | JGI IMG/M metagenome (GOLD analysis project Ga0335069, IMG submission 206714) | Soil microbial communities from Loxahatchee National Wildlife Refuge, Florida, United States - Lox_Sample_1.1 | ecosystem: Environmental > Terrestrial > Soil > Wetlands | place: USA... | reverse complement strand
CGCGATCGCGCACTGATTCGCGCCGTGGTACAGGCCTACCAGACCTTGTTGCCGCGTGGCCGTTATCCGGCGACCGCCCTGTTCGTCGAGATGCCGCCGACGGAAGTCGACGTAAATGTCCATCCGATGAAGAGCGAGGTCCGCTTTCGCAACAGCGGTGCAGTCTTCGCGACGGTCCATCATGCGATCCGCTCCCGCCTTGCCGATCAGACGATCGAGACGATCCCGGTAGCCGCCGAGGTTACCGACGTTGCCGCTGCGGCCGTGTCGACCCCGGTCGCTGCAGCCGCCGCACTGCCCGACGAAGGTTTGGCACGACCAGCTGAAACAGCACCTTATCGGCCGTTGCGCCTGGTGGCAGACAATACGTCGTCGCGGGCCCATCAGGCTCCGCTGGGTTTGAGCTTCACGCGTGGCGCCGCGACGAATATCCTTTCGCGACCGCACGATGAAAGTTCCGCCGCAGGAGCAGGAATCCCGCATTATTCCGAACTGAAAGTCGTGGGCCAGATCTTTACCGGCTTTATCGCGCTCGAAAGTGAGGACGGCCTGATCCTGGTCGATCAGCATGCTGCCCATGAACGCGTGACTTTCGAGAAACTACGCGCGGAGCTGCGCGCCGGGTCGATAAAGATTCAGCCGATGCTCACGCCGGCGACGATCGAGTTGAATCCTGCGCGTGCGGCGCAGGCGATCGCGGCGCTGCCGGAGCTGCGCGCGATGGGCTTCGAGGTCGAGCAGTTCGGCGCCACCTCGATTCGTCTTACAGGTGCGCCTGCGGTCTTTGGAATCGAGGGCGGCGCGCGGCTGCTGGGCGAGATGATCGATGCGATGGGTGATAACGGCTTCAACCTCCGCGGCGCGGGCGCCTTTGACGACTGTCTGAAAACGCTCGCCTGTCACGGCTCGGTGCGCGCCGGGCGGACGCTGCGCGGACCCGAGATAACCGAGTTGCTCGCCGCACTCGATCGCACCGAATTCAAAACCAACTGTCCGCACGGCCGTCCGACCCATATCGAGTTTCGGCGCGGCACGATCGAGCGCATGTTCCGACGATGAAGGTTCCGACGATGAGTCTCGACGCGGTTTCATCGGGAGAAGTCGGCGGCTCTGGCGAGGCCGACTCGCGACCGCGCGTCGGCTTTATCGTCGGCCCGACCGGCGCGGGGAAGACCGCGATCGCACTCGCCGTCGCGGAGCGAATCGGCGCTGAAATTGTTAATGCCGATTCGCGCCAGGTGTACCGCCTGATGGATATCGGCACGGCGAAGCCCTCGCCGGAGGAGTTGCGCCAAGTCCCGCATCATCTGATCGACATTCGCAATCCCGACGAGCCGCTCGACGTCGCCGAGTTCGAGCGTCTAGCCCATGCCGCAATCGCCGAGATTCTCTCGCGCGACCGACCGGTGTTGATCGTCGGAGGCAGCGGGCTCTATCTGCGCGTTCTTCGCGACGGTCTCTTTCAGGGACCGGCCGCCGATCCAGTGGTGCGGGCGCGAATCACTGCGAGGTCCGAAGCCGACGGGATACCAGCGATGCACGCCCTACTCCGTGAGATCGATCCCGAAGCGGCGGCGCGGATCAGCCCGAACGACCTTATCCGGATCACGCGCGCACTCGAGGTCTACGAACTGACGGGAGTACCGATTAGCGAGCATCAGGCGCGTCATCGTTTCAGCTCGGGCCGTTATCACAGTCTCACGATCGGGATTACGCGTCCGCGCGAATTGCTCTACGAGGCTATCAATCAGCGCTTCGACATGATGATCGAAGCGGGCCTGATCGAGGAGGTCCGTCACCTGCTCAACGCGGGCTATGGGTGCGGGACCGCTCTCACTACCACCGGTTATCGCGAGTTGGCGGCATACCTGCGCGGCGAGTTCGATCTCGCGACGGCTCTCGAGTGCGCCAAGCGCGAGAGCCGGCGATTGGCCAAACGGCAGATGACCTGGTTTCGCGCTGATACCGGAATTACCTGGCTCGACGGTCGCACCGACGGTGAGAATGCGGTGCGCCTCTTCGCAGGCTTTTTTGCACGGCAGGATCGGCCAACGATCCGCGAGAATGGCGACAATGAATCAGAACAATATCCATAGCGATCTCACGTTCGACGAGCAGCTCGCGACCGCCCGGCAGAAGCTGCAGACCAAGATGGCGCCGGCAGCGCGCAAAAAACTCGACCGCGAGATTCGTCGGCTGGAGGAAGCGATCCAGGCGCGGATACCAGCAATTGAGCGGGTGCGGATCGCACGCAATCCGAGCCGCCCGCAAACCCAGGATTATATCGACGGCCTCATCACCGAGTTCATGGAACTCCACGGCGATCGGCGCTTCGCCGACGATGGCGCGATTATCGCCGGGATGGGCTATCTGCGCGGCCGGCCCGTGATGGTCGTAGGTCATCAGCGCGGCCGCTCGACTTCCGATCGAATTAAACGCAACTTCGGCAAGCCCCACCCGGAGGGCTATCGGAAGGCGGCGCGCCTCTTCGATCTGGCCCATCGCTTCGGCCTGCCAATTATCACCTTTATCGATACGCAGGGGGCCGAGCCCGGCGTCGGCGCTGAAGAGCGCGGCCAGGCAGAGGCGATCGCGGCGAACCTCGAGCTGATGGCCCGGCTCGAAGTCCCGATTATCTCCTGTGTGATTGGCGAAGGCGGCTCCGGCGGTGCGCTGGCGCTCGGCGTCGGTAACGTAATCCTGATGCAGGAAAATGCCTGCTATTCGGTAATCACGCCCGAAGGATGCGCCGCGATTCTGTGGCGCGAAGGCGGACCTGAAAAGGTCGCCGAGGCCGCATCGGCATTGAAACTCTCCGCCCAGGATCTGCTCAAACTCGGTGTGATCGATGCGATCGTGCCCGAGCCGCCGGGTGGTGCGCATGAACAGCCCTCGCAGGCGATCAGCGCTCTCGGGACGGCGTTGGAGCATCATCTGAAGCAGCTCTCGCGCCTCGGGCCCAAAGAACTGCGCCATCAGCGGGAGCGCAAGTTTGCCGCGATGGGTACCGCGTTTATCACCGGCACCAAGCGCGCCGCGTCCTGAGAATAGTGCTGGAGAACGAGGCGCGGCGTTGCAAAGGCGCGACGCTTCGGTTAGCAATTCGAGCCCGATGGCTGCACCTAAATCCGCCAAAAAAACCCCGCCAATTGCGGACAATCTCGACGGTCTGCGCAAGCGAATCGACGAGATCAACCTCACGCTCGTCGATCTGCTCTCGGAGCGCGCCAGTATCGCGCAGGCGATCGGGCGGCTCAAACACGCCACCAACGCCCCGGTCCATCAGCCGGCCCGCGAGCGTCAGGTGCTCGACCGTGTAACTTCGCATAATCCCGGACCGATGACCGCGGACCATCTGCGGCGCATCTTTATTGAGATCATCTCGGCCTGCACCTCGCTCGAACAGACCATTCGCGTCGCCTATCTCGGCCCGGAATACACCTACAGCCACGAGGCGGCACGCGGCCGTTTCGGCGGCAGCGCCGAGTTTATCCCGCAGCCGTCATTCGCTGCGGTCTTTCAGGCGGTGGACGCGGGACGCGCAGATTACGGCGTCGTACCGGTAGAGAACTCTACCGAAGGATCGGTCGGGCTAACGCTCGATCTGATGATCGATACGCCGGCGGTCATCACTGCGGAGATTCTGCTGCCGATACGGCACGCCCTGATGTCACTGGAGGGCGACCCGTCGCGAATCAAGAAGATCGTGTCGCATCAGCAATCGCTCGGCCAATGCCGCAACTACCTGGCGGCGAATTATCCTCGATGCGAGTTGGAAGCCGTCGCCTCCAATGCACTCGCCGCGCAACGGGCGAACAATGATTCCAACCTGGCGGCAATCTGCTCAGCCGCAGCCGCGCCGGCCTATGGGCTCAAAATTATCGCCGAGAATATCCAGGACCAGGCGCATAACGTGACGCGCTTTCTCGTCCTCGGGCACCATCGCACGGGAAAGTCCGGCACCGACAAGACCAGTATCCTCTTCGCTTTACCCGAAAAGGCAGGAGCCCTGCACGGAGCGTTGAGTCTCTTCGCCAAAGAGAAGATCAACCTCACGATGATCACCTCGCGTCCTCAGCGCGACCGCCCTTGGGCGTACGTTTTTTTCGTCGACCTGGAAGGCCACCGCGAGGATCCGAAGGTCAAGCGCGCGCTGCAAACGCTGGAACGCCGAGCCCTTTTTTTGAAGGTCCTGGGATCGTATCCTGAGGGCAAGCTCGCCGAAGACTAGACGAAGGCAGCTGGTCCCCCAATGAAACCTGAAGATCTGGCGTTTCCCTCGGTCGCCGCACTCGTCCCTTACGAGCCGGGCAAGCCAATCGAAGAACTGCAGCGCGAACTCGGGATAGGCGAGCCGGTCAAGCTGGCGTCGAACGAGAATCCGCTCGGTCCGTCGCCCCTCGCACTCGCCGCGGTCAAGGCCGCGATTAACGATTTGAATCGCTACCCCGACGGTGGGAGCTGGGCACTGCGCGAGAAGGTCGCCGCGAAGCATCAGGTGCCCTCGAATCACGTCTTCCTCGCCTCGGGATCGGTCGAAGTCCTGAACCTGCTGGCCTTCCTCTTTATCCGGCCCGGTCTGAACGTGGTTTTCACTGAGCACGGTTTCGCGATCTATCCGTTGGCGGCAGCGGCTGCAGGCGGTGAATCGAAGACCGTGCCGATGCGCCCTGATTACCAGTTTGACCTCGACGGGATCGCTGACGCGATCGACGCGAACACCCGGATCGTCTTTCTCGACAATCCGAATAATCCAACCGGGGCGATCTTCCGGCGCGCCAAATGGGAGCGCTTTCTCGCTCGTGTTCCCGATCATGTAGTGATTGTCGCCGATGAGGCCTATTTCGAATTCGTGCGCGATCCCGATTATCCCGATTCGCTCAAGTACCACGACGGCCAGCGAATGATCGTAACGCTGCGCACCTTCTCGAAGATTCTCGGTCTCGCCGGATTGCGCGTGGGCTATGCGATTTCGAGCCCCTCGATGATCCGACTGCTCAACAACGTGCGGCAGCCCTTCAATGTAACCTCGCTGGCGCAGGTCGCTGCCGTCGCCGCGCTCGACGACACCGAGCACGTCCAGAACACTTTGCGGGTCAACGCCGAGGGGATGGCTTACCTTGAGCGCGAGTTCAAGCGACTCGGAATCAACTATGTGCCGAGTCACGCGAACTTTATTCTCGCTGAAGTTGGCGACGGCCGCGCTGTGTTCGATAAGCTGCTGCGCCACGGCGTGATCGTGCGCCCGGTCGGAGGCTACGGCCTACCGCGCCACGTCCGTATCAGTGTTGGTTTGGAAGAAGAAAATCGGCGGCTCGTCGCTGCGCTGGAACAGGTGCTCAGCGAAAAAAATTAATCCGACGTTCGGGACGACCCGAGCGCGCCGCCCTTAACCTTGTGACTCGTCTTAGCGTCAACCTCAACAAGATCGCGTTGCTGCGTAATTCGCGGCATACGGGCGTCCCCGATATCGCCTCGTTCGCGCGTCTGGCGATCAAGGCTGGCGCCGCCGGTATCACGGTCCATCCGCGGCCCGATGAGCGGCATATTCGCGCGAGCGACGTACCCGTGTTGGCCAGCCTGATCGCATCGGTGCGACCGACTTTCGAACTCAATATCGAGGGCCGGCCGGCAGCACGGCTGATGGAACTAATCGAGGCCGTCAAACCGGAGCAATGTACTCTGGTGCCCGACGCACCGGCGGCATTTACTTCGGAAAAGGGCTGGGATCTCACTGACCCGGAAATCGCCGAGCTACGACCAGTGATCGAGCGGCTTCATCGCCTGGGTTCGCGCGTAATTCTTTTCATGGACCCCGATCCGAAGCCGGTTGCGCGCGCGCCACAGACCGGCGCCGATGGAATCGAAATCTATACCGGAATCTACGCCTCAGCTTTTCGGCATGGCGCCTACGATGCTGAACTAAAGGCCTGTATCGCTACGGCCGAGGCAGCACGAAGCGCCGGCCTGATGGTCAATGCGGGGCACGATCTGAATTTGCATAACCTGCCGCCACTGGTCGATCGTATCGACTACCTCGCTGAGGTCTCGATCGGTCATGAACTGACTGCCGACGCACTCGTTTCCGGCTTCGAAGCAGCAATTGCGGCTTACAAAAATGCTTTAAAGGGTAGCCGCGCGGCACAGGTGGCGTAGTATCGATGGCACCTCTTTTTCGGCAACTGACGCTCTGCGGTGTGGGCTTGATTGGTGGTTCGCTTGCCTTGATCGCGCGCCGCAAAGGACTGGTCGAACGAATCGTTGGGCTGGGTCGCACTCAGGCAAATCTGGACGTTGCACTCGAGCGCGGGATCATCGATTTCGCGACGCGCGATCCGCAGAAAGCAGCGCGTGATGCCAACCTCGTGATGCTCGCGACGCCGATTCGGACCTTTCCCGAAACGCTCGCCGCGATGGTTCCGTATCTTCCAAAGGATGCGGTAGTCACCGATGTCGGTAGCGTAAAGACTTGGGTCGTACGTGAACTGGAGCCGTTGCTTGGTCCGCAGATGGTGTTCGTCGGGGTCCATCCGGTGGCCGGCAAAGAGATTACCGGGGCGATCGCGGCCGATGAGCAGCTCTATATCGACAGGCGCGTAATCGTCACGCCGTCGTCGCGCAGCACGCCGGAATCTGTTGATAAAATTGAAGCGCTCTGGTGCGCGACCGGGGCGCGCCTCGAACGGATGGCGCCCGAGGTGCACGATGCGCTGCTCGCCCGCTCGAGTCATCTGCCGCAGATCGCGTCGAGTGCGCTCGCGGCGGCCCTGGCAGACGAGATGGTCGATGGGCGATGGGCGGCGTCATTCGGTGCCGGTGGATTGCGCGACACGACACGGATTGCTGCGTCCTCGCCGGAAATGTGGCGCGATATATGTCTGACGAACCGCGAGGCAATTACCGCCGCGCTTAAGCTCTTTGCGACGAGCTTCACCGAGTTTGCGGAGGCCGTCGATACTGCCGACGAAAAACGCCTGATGGAACTCTTCGCGCGTGGGCGCAAAATGCGCGAGCAGCTTAAATGAGCGATGCGGGAGCGACTAAAATGACTCAACCCCGCCGTCCAATAATCGCGATAGACGGGCCTGTCGGCGCGGGCAAGTCCACGGTAGCGCGCGCGCTGGCCCGCGCCCTGGGTTTTAGCCATCTGAATACCGGCGCGATGTACCGGGCGGTCGCGCTGGCCGCCTCGTTGCGCTATACTGGATTAGAGCTGAGCGAACCCACTATCGCGCAGCGGCTTGGAGAACTCCTGAATTCCATCGCGATTACGTTTGACGGCGAACGAGTCAAACTCGACGGCCGTGATATCAGCGATTCGATCACCACACCACGAATCGGCGATCTCGCGTCGCGCCTTTCGGCCTTGCCGGTCGTGCGCGAGCGGATGCGTGATTTACAGCGCGCCGCTGGCGCGGCGGGTGGCGTCGTGATGGAAGGGCGGGATATCGGCACGGTGATCTTCCCCGATGCCGAGTTCAAGTTCTATCTGACTGCCGATGTCGCGATCCGCGCCGAGCGGCGATGGATGGAACTCCGTGCGAAGGGTGAGCAGATCTCGCGCGACGACGTGCTCGCTCAGCTACAGGAACGAGACAAACGCGATCAGGAACGGGAACTCGCGCCGCTCAAGCCGGCCAACGACGCGATCATGGTCGATTCGAGCAAGCTCGAAGTTGATCAGGTCGTCGCGCAGATGCAAAAGCTAATCGAGGGTGGCTCGCCAAATTGATCTAGACGGGCCTTAAAGTCGATTAGGACTTGAAACGGCGCATCTACCCTTGTATGGATTGCAGTGAATTTCGAGGGCCCAAGTAAAAGGTTTCACTAAATGCAGAAAGAGTTGTCGCAACGAGCGGACGGAGGAACGAATGACTTCGAATCGCTGATGGAACAGACCCTGCGGGCACCACGCCCCGGTGACGTGTTGGTTGGTTCGGTTATTCTAGTCACTCGCGATAGCGTTATCGTTGATATCAATTACAAGTGCGAAGGCCAGGTGCCACTCGCCGAGTTCCTTGACCATGAAGGCAACGTCACCGTCAAGGAAGGCGACGAGGTGGACGTCTATTTCGAGGGTACCGAGACCGAAAACGGTACCGTTATGCTTTCGCATCAGAAGGCAGAGAAGTTCAAAGTCTGGCGCGAGTTGGAAAGAGCCTTCCAAACCGAAACACCGGTTGAAGGGGTTATCCTCGGCAAAGTCAAAGGCGGCTTGCAGGTCGATATCGGCGTGCCGGCCTTCTTGCCCGGCTCACACGTCGACACGCGTCCGGCACGCAATCTCGATCGTTATATCGGCCAGCGCGGCCGTTTCCATATCCTCAAGTTTAATCGCGCGCGCGGCAACGTTGTTGTCTCGCGTCGCAGCGTGATCGAGCGTGAGCGTACCTCCCTCAAAGAACAGACGCTGAAGGTGCTCGAAGAGGGCGTGATTTTGGAAGGCGTGGTGAAGAACATCACCGACTACGGCGCCTTCGTCGATCTCGGCGGTATCGATGGCCTGCTCCATATCACCGATATGGCGTGGGGCCGCCTGCAGCATCCTTCGGAAGCGGTGAAGGTCGGCGATACCGTAAAGGTCGTCGTCCTCAAGTACGATCCGCAGCGCGAGCGCGTCTCGCTTGGTATGAAGCAGATCCTGCCGGATCCATGGGCGAACGCTGCAGAGACTTATCCTCCCGGCACGCGTCTTTCCGGCAAGGTCGTCAGCGTCACTGACTACGGCGCCTTCGTCGAACTCGAGAAGGGTATCGAGGGATTGATCCACGTCTCCGAGATGACCTGGAGCAAGCGTGCGGTCCATCCTTCGAAAGTCGTTAATGTCGGCGACACCGTCGAAGTGCAGGTGCTCGGCGTCGATGAGGGTAACCGCCGGATTTCGCTCGGTCTCAAGCAGACCGAACCGAATCCTTGGCAGGCACTGGCGCAGCGCCATCCGATTGGCAGCACGATCAGCGGCAAGGTCAAATCGATTACCGACTTCGGTGTCTTCGTTGAAATCGAGCCGGGTATCGACGGCCTCGCGCATATCTCCGATCTGTCGTGGACCAAGAAGGTGCGCCATCCGTCGGAGATCTACAAGAAAGGCGATGAGGTTCAGGCTGTGGTGCTCGGAATCGAAGTCGAGCATGAGCGGGTGAGCCTTGGGGTCAAGCAGCTTTCGCCCGATCCTTGGAGCAGCGTGGCCGAGCGCTATCCGCTGAACACGCTGGTTAAGGGCAAGGTCAGTTCAGTCGCAGACTTTGGTGTCTTCGTCGAAATCGAAGAGGGAATCGAAGGTCTCATCCATATCTCGCAGCTCTCCAACGAGCGAGTCGACAAGCCGTCGTCGCTCTTCAAAGTTGGTGACGAGGTCGAAGCGCTGGTGGTGCAGGTCGATACGCGCGAACGCCGTATCGGTCTCTCGATCAAGGCGCTCAGCCAGCATATGGAGCGCGAGGAGATGCAGGCCTATCTGCGGCGTGAGCATGAAGCGCAGCGCTTCTCGATGGAAGACCTGCTCAAGAGCGAGGAACTCCGGCTCGATCGCGAAGATCGCGCACGCCGCGGACGCTAGTCCGGGCAATCGATCGTTCAGGGCCTGACCGCGGTGACCAAGCGGGAGATCATTAACGAACTGCCCGCACGGCGGCTTGGCTTATCCAGCCGTGACGCCGAAACCACGGTTAACGCCCTGTTCGATGCGATGGCTGAAGCACTCAGCCGCGGTGAACGAATCGAACTGCGCGGCTTCGGAACCTTCGGCATAAAAGAAAGAGGCGCCCGGCAGGGACGGAACCCAAAAACGGGATCCGCCGTGGCGATCGCGGCCAAGCGGGTCCCTTTTTTCCGTGCCGGCAAAGAGCTGCGCCAGGAGATCAATGGTGCCGCCGCGGAAACCCCGAACAACCCCATCTGAAATCAAGGCTTCTCCTGTCCGTCTCTGGGCGCCGTGGCGATCGGCGTATGTCGCTTCAACACGTGCTCCCAAAGATTCCGGATGTATCTTCTGCTTCGATCGTCTTACCGCGCGGCAAAAGCGCCAGCGACTGATCCTCCACACTAATCAGCACGCGCTGGTGATGCTGAATCGCTATCCCTACACCAGCGCCCACCTGATGGTAGCGCCGCGCCGCCACGTCGCCTCCCCCGAACTGCTTGAGCGCGACGAACGAGCGGTTATCGACGAACTGATCATCCATTGCATCAAGGAACTCCGCGCGGCCATGCGGCCGTCGGGCTTCAATGTCGGTGCGAATCTCGGACGTTCCGCCGGCGCCGGTGTCGCCGATCACATGCATTGGCATGTGGTCCCGCGATGGGACGGCGATTCCAACTACATGACGACGATTAGCTCGGTTCGGGTACTCTCACAAAGTCTTGAGCAATGCTTCGATTCGCTTGCGCCACGTTTCAAAGCGATCGACATTACCCTATCCTGAAAGGTGGGAGCGCTTCGCGGCTTCGCGTCAAATGGATGAAAAACTGCTGACCTATCGCACGCTCGGCGAACTCGAACATGCGGGATACCGCACGACCTCCGTTCGCGTTGAGATGCGTAATAATCTGCTGCGGCGCCTGCGCGACAAGCAGCCGATCCTTCCCGGAATCGTCGGTTACGAAGACACTGTAGTACCCGAAATCGAAAACGGCATTCTCGCCGGCCACCATATAATTCTGCTTGGTGAGCGCGGCCAGGCGAAGTCGCGCCTGATCCGATCACTGCGGACGCTGCTTGATGAATACGTACCCGCAGTCGAAGGATGCGAACTGAACGACGACCCCTTCGCACCGATCTGTGCGCGATGCACCAAGCTGATCGCCGACAAAGCCGGTGACACGCCAATCGTCTGGATCGACCGGGAGCATCGCTATGCGGAAAAGCTAGCCACGCCGGACGTCTCCGTCGCCGACCTGATCGGCGAGATCGATCCGATCAAGGTGGCCGAGGGGCGCTATCTCGCCGATACCGAAACGATTCATTACGGGCTAATCCCACGCGTCAATCGCGGCATCTTCGCCATCAACGAACTCCCCGACCTGACCGAAAAGGTGCAAGTCGGTCTGTTCAACCTGATGGAAGAAAAAGATGTGCAGATTAAGGGCTACAAGATTCGATTGCCGGTCGATGTGGTCTTTGTCGCCAGCGCGAACCCCGAAGATTACACTTCGCGCGGACGCATCATCACCCCGCTGAAAGACCGTTTCGATATCCAGATCCGCACCCACTATCCGAAGACAGTCGAGCACGAAATCTCGATCATGGAACAGGAGTGCTCCTATCCGTTGCGCGGTGAAATTCCGCTGCGGATGCCTCAGTTTCTGAAGGAGATCCTGGCACAGGTCACCTTTGAGGCACGCGGCTCAAACGAGATTAATCAGGCCTCGGGCGTATCGGTGCGCGTGACGATCAATAACTTCGAAACGATCATCTCGAACGCCGAGAAGCGCTCGGTGATCAATGGCGATCAGGAGATTGTGCCGCGGGTATCAGATCTCCATGCGATCTATCCGGCGACGGCCGGCAAGCTCGAACTGGAGTACGCGGGCGAAGACAAAAAGGAAGAGGACCTGATCGAGCGGCTCGTGAATCGCGCGGTGCTCAAGGTCTTCGACCGCTATATCAAGATCGATGAGCTCAAGCCGGTAATTGCGTACTTCGAGCAGGGATGGGGCGTCGAGGTTTCCGATCGCTCGCCCGCGTCTGAATACATGGACGCGCTGCGCGAAGTGCCCGGCCTGCGTGACGCGATCAACCGGCTCGGGACCTTCGAGACTCCGGGCCTGATGGCCAGTGCTAGCGAGTTCATCTTCGAGGGTCTGCATCTCCATCAGAAGCTCAACAAGGAGCGCCGCGGCGGACGTTTTGCCTATCACGCCTGAGCGTTAGTTATCGCGATGGTGATCACTCGATATACGCAGTGGGACGGGACGCAGGCTCTCAAGCTCGACGCCGATAAGGTCTTCGAAAAACTCGCCGACTTTCTTTCCCATACTGACGACGTAAACCAGGCCGCGGACTGGATGATGCGGCAGGGGATGGACTTCGAGGGGATGAAGGTTGTCGGGCTCGAAGAGCTGCTTGAACAACTGCGCCAGGCGATGCGCGAGCGGTATCGCGACTTCAATCTTCGCAATGCGCTGAACGAACTGGAAAACAAGCTCTCCGATATCCTCGGCCGCGAGCGCAATACGCTTGAGTCGATGCGCGGGCAAAAGCCGGGAATCGAACAGAAAGAGCAGGATCTTCGGAATATGCCGCGGCGGCTCTCGGAAGCGTTACGCAAGCTGGAGAGCTACGAGTTCGAGAACGCGCAGGCCAAGGCCGACTTCGATGAACTGCTGGCCGAGTACGACAATATCCGCGACCTCGAAAACTTCCGCGACCGCTTCAACCATATGTTCCATGGGCCGAAAAATCTCGGCTACCAGGAAGCGCTCGACTTGATGCGCGAGATGGATCGGATGCGCCAGCTCGAACAGGACCTGATGCAGGGAAATTTCGAGCAGGTCTCGCTGGAAGACCTCCAGGAGATGATGGGGCCCCAGGCGGTTCAGGATTTTCAGAATCTGCGCCAGGTGATGCTGCTACTTCAGCAATCCGGCTACATGGTGCAGAAGGGCGATCACATGCAGCTCTCGCCCAAGGGCGTGCGCCGGATCGGACAGCTCGCGCTCCGCGATATCTATCAGGGCTTGCTCAAAGACCGTGTCGGCTCACACGCGATCGACCATCGCGGGATCAGCGATATCCGCCCCGATGAGGTGAAGCCTTACGCCTACGGCGATCCGCTCAATCTCAATCTGGTCGGTACGCTCAAGCACGCACTGACGCGCCAACCCGGTGTTCCGCTCAAGCTCTCGCCTGACGACTTCGAAGTTTTCGAGAGCGATTACGGCAGCTCTGCCTCGACGGTGCTGTGCCTCGATATGTCGTGGTCGATGAGCTGGGAGGGTCGTTTCGCGGCGGCAAAGAAAGTGGCGCTCGCGCTCGAGACTCTCGTCCGTACGAAATTCCCGCGGGACTACTTTTCGATCGTCGGCTTCTTCACCCGCGCCGTGGAGCTCAAGCTCAAGGATCTGCCCGAAGCCTCGTGGAACATGGGCGATCCCTTTACCAATCTGCAGGACGGATTACGGCTCGCATCTGACCTACTGATGCGCCATCCGTCCCGCAACCAGCAGATAATCGTGATCACCGATGGGCAGCCGACCGCGTACTTCCTTAACAAGCGGCTCTATTGCGAATGGCCGCTCTCGTTCGGCGGAATCAGTATGCGCGCCGCGCAGGAGACATTGAAGGAAGTTGAGCGAGCAACCCGCAAGGGAATCACGATTAACACCTTCATGCTCGACGACTCGCCGAGCCTGCGTGCCTTCGTCGAGAAGATGACCCTGATTAATCGCGGCCGCGCGCTCTATACCCGCCCGGACCATCTGGGCGAGTATATGCTGGTCGATTATCTGACCAAGCGACGGAAGCGGGTTTGATTTATCGGGGAGCCCTAACTCGAAGAGGACTCCCCGACTTGAAATTAGTTTGCCGCGGCGGAGCCGTTCGTATGCACCGGAGTGATTCCGGCGACCGTCTCGTTCCCTGCGATAATCGCGTTGCGGATCTGACCGACCAGATCCTGCAAGCCGCCAGGCGAATGCGGCAGCATGATCGTGTTGCTGCGCGACCCTATCTCCTTGAGCATGTCGAAGTACTGCGTCAGCAAGAGGATCGCCATGCACTCCTCGGTGCTGACGCCCTTCAGCTCTTCCTTGAATAGTTCCGCAGACTCCTTGAGCCCATGCGCGATCGCCAGCCGCTCGCGCGCGATACCGTCACCCTGAAGCGCCTTGCTTTCCGCCTCGGCCTCGGCCGCCTTCACTACGGTAATCTTGTCGGCCTCGGCCTTC
>Ga0335069_10009438_pt1 | contig 13888 bp, 10 predicted proteins | sample Lox_Sample_11_FD_206714 | JGI IMG/M metagenome (GOLD analysis project Ga0335069, IMG submission 206714) | Soil microbial communities from Loxahatchee National Wildlife Refuge, Florida, United States - Lox_Sample_1.1 | ecosystem: Environmental > Terrestrial > Soil > Wetlands | place: USA... | reverse complement strand
GATAGGTTTGGCGAATGACGTTCGATTCGGACAGCCCTACATTCTCGTGTCGCTTTGCATGATTCTTGGTCTTCACTGGTACCGTCTCCATCGCTCTGTGCTCGCGGGGATCGCCATAGGTTTGTGGATTCCCGTCAAGTATTTCCCGGCAATTCTCCTTGTCTATTTCCTCGTGAAAAGAGAGTGGCGCGTGTTATTCGCCGCGATCGCCACAGCCGGCGTTCTCTCGCTTGTCGGAGTTGCCATGCTCGGCTGGGAAATCCATCGGCAGTTCTTCTACTCTGTCCTGGGCGAACATCTCTCAGGAAACCTGACTCTCCAGTCCCCCTTCAGTCCCGTCTTTCAGTCGTTCTCAAGCTTGTTCCATTCCCTCTTCCTCGAGGACGCTGTTTTCCATCCGCATGCCCCACTGTTATCGCGGGGCGGGTATCTGGTGTGCAGTTGGCTGACGATGATCGTTATCGCGGCAGTGACATTGTGGGCGGTGCGTCGCTCTCGTGCTGAAGAACCCCCGGCGATCGCCCTCAGCGTACTCTGTGTTGGAGCGCTCCTTCTGGCCCCGGCGACGGCGACTTATCACATGATCCTCCTCTGGCCTGCGGCGGGTCTTATTTGGAAGGATGTGCGGGAGAAGGGTGAACGATGGGTTGGAATTGTCTTTGCGGTTCTTTACGCGGCGATAGGCTTTCTACCCTACAGCGCGTTCCTTCGCTTCTATGATGACGGACTTCTCACCGTCCTCAGTTACCCGCGTCTTGTGCTCCTCACGTCACTCTTCCTGCTTCTCTTCCAGCGCGCTTCAACCCTGCGGGGCGTCGAAGCGCTCAAGCCTGCGCTTCCCGCACGATAGCTTTCGCGGTGTCCGTGTCTCCCCGATTCCCGGATGAGGATCTCTTTCCGGTTCCAAGGATCGTGGCGGTCAATTGAGCGAACACTCCCAGCAGAATGCGGAACGGGATGCCGATGATGGTGTCGAGCATGCCACCAGCAATGGCAATCACGCCAAGCGAGATCCCGACGGCGACAATTGCACGATGTGTGTCCCAGTGAGGATCGGTCCGTCGAAACGCGCGCCATCCTTGTTTGATCGATGACGCCAGAAGCCAGAGGAGGGGAACAAGCCCCAGAAGCCCGCTCTCCATGTACACCTGAAGGTAATCATTGTGCCAGCTCCCGACACCCCGGATCGGCATCTCGCTGAACAAGGGGAAGATCTCCTGAAACGTCCGCGGACCGAATCCCACAAGCGGATGTCTGTCCAAAAGCATCGCGGCCCCCTTCCACAATACATCTCTCCCGGTCATGAAGCTCCCAAGGTGGTAGAGGTGCTGGAGCCGGAGATGGACCGAGGGAAAGAGCATGACGAGAAAGACGCTGACGGCGAGGGCGACCACCAGGAGCCGGCGGTGGGACATTACTCCCGCCACAACAATAATCGCGGCCATCGCCACCCAGTGTAGCCGGTCAAGCGTGAGAACGATGCCCATGCATATGATCAGCACCTGGGTCCATCGGATCAGCCTCGACTTTCTGGTCAAGGGATGGGGGAAGAACAACGCGAGGGGAAGAACAAGGCAGAGAAACCCCCCGAGCGTGTAGGTCCCCGCGGTGGTCGACAGCGCGCGAGGTGCAACACTTAGGAGCATGAGGGCGGAACCCAAGGCGGCGGCGACCGTCCCAGACCACACCAGAACATGGGTAATGTCACTTGCTGCGTCGAGCGGCTCATCCGCAACGATTTCGGCGGCGGCAAAGAAGAGAAGATAGTAGAAGTATTCAATGAAGAGTGCCGTCGCACTCCGGGAAAAGTCCTGGGAGAATGCGATGGAGAGGACTCGACCTGCCACAAACAACGCGAAGGGTACGTGAAGGGATGTCCAGTGTAGTCGTCTTTGCGATTTCGTGAACTTGCTGATGACGACGATCGTTGTGAGCAGGACAACCATCATCTGCACGAGTGCGGTCGAGAAGATGGCCGTTCCGCAGACAGCGAGAAGGCCGAGACGCATGGTCCGCTGCAGCGGGCTTGACGTCAAAGCCCAAGTGCGCATGGGCGTTGCTACTCGTGGTGTTTGGAGAAGGCGAGAATGCTAAATGATTCCAAGAACCGGCGGTGGACCGACTTCACGCTTCCCTGAAGCCCCGCATGGGAGAGGAGTCCGTCCACCAATGCGATATCCATGTCCGACGAGAGGATGAGGATGCATTGCCCGTTCTGCTTGAGATGACGGGGCAGGTCATGCGCGAAACGCTCGATGGTACCGTATCGATCGCCGGCATTCCAGGCAGCGCTTGCCAGGTCTACCGCCTCTTTCGGATAGAACGGAGGGTTCCACATGACAAGATCGAATTGCTCCTGATCGACACAGTCGAAGAGATCGCTCACCTTGACAACAATCCTGTCATTGAGATCGTTCTCCGCAGCATTGTGAGCGGCGGCGCGCACGGCTTCCGGGTTGATGTCCACTGCGAGCACCGAGGCGCCCTTTCGCGCGGCGGCGAGGGCGAGAATTCCCGATCCCGTTCCCATGTCGAGCACCCGGGTGCTTGTCAGGTCCATCCTTCCGATTTCTTGCGCGAGGATGCGACTGGACAAGAAGTACCCGGGGTGAAACACGCTGACCGGGATGATCAGCGAGAAGCCTTCGATCCGGGCATGGGACTCGCGCGAGATAGCGCGCTCAGCCCTCAGCCGAAACGGGAAGTAGGTGAGCAATGACCGGAGGCGACGCCGATCAACAATGGTGGAGAGGTTCATCGACGATCCTAGAATCCCTCCACTTCCGGTTGTCGATAGCGGAAGAGACGCTGGGCCGTCATGATCTCCATCGGCCCGCGATACAGACCAAGCCGATAGCGCCACCGGCCGAGCGACTTCAACACCGTCCGTTGACCAGGCGTCAGTTTGAGATCAGAGATGGTGGGGAACGCGGAGTTCAGGACCTTCTCGAAGTTCCGGATCCTTGTCCTCAGCGATTTGGAGATCCACGGTGCGGAAGGGTCTTTGCGCAAATCATGCTGGGACCAGGGCGGTCGAAGCCAATCCTCCAGGGTCTTCGGGTACGAGAAACTGTACTGCACGGCGGCCTTGTAGAGATCGGAGTCTTCGAAATGCACAGGCGAATAGACGTAGAGGACGATCTCGGCATCAGGGTTCAGTCGCTTCACCTTCCGGATGAAACGGATGTCGTTCTCGACATCGGCGTCGATCGTCGGTGTCGGCGCACCGAGAACGAAGGAAAGCTCAGGGATGATGTCGTATCGCCGCATCTTCTCGACCAGGGCGAGAACGGTGTCGCCGGTCTGCGTTCCGCCTTTTTCCATCAGGCGGAGCACCTCGGTGGAGCTGGACTCGGCACCGAAAAAGACCATGGCAAGTCCTGCGTCACGCATCGAAGCCCAGGTCCGGTCATCATAGTTCAGCATCGTATCGGGCCGGGCTTCACCCCACCACCGTATTCCCATCCCCTTCATCCTCTCTGAGAACTCGGCGGTGCGTCGTTCGCTCGTGAAGAAATTGTTGTCGTGGAACTCGACGGCGTTGACGTTGAAGTTCGTCTTGAACCACCGCAGGTCGTCGGCAACGCGCTGCGCCGGAAGACCAATCCACCGGGCTTTGTATTCCGCCGCGACGGCACAGAAACCGCAGACAAACGGACAACCGACACTCGAATGGTAATTCACCGTTCGCGTTCCGAGGTATGTCCGTCCGACATACCGGCGGACATCGACGCGGTGGTAAGGCAAAGGGGAAAGAGAATTTGGGTCGACGATTCCCTGGGCACGGTTGTCGCGGGGAGTGCCATCGCCGATGGAGGATATCCCCGGGATGTCATCGAGCGCACCGCCCTGCTCGAGGGCGGTGATCAGTCGTTGGAACGACAAATCTCCCTGATCGCGTACGACATAGTCGACATATCCCGATTGGAGCGTGACGGCTGCATGGAGTGACGGGAAATAGCCGCCCCAGATGATGGTAATCTTCGGATAAGATTGTCGGACCCGGCGCGAGAGAAGAATGGCTTCGCGGAGCTGCGGTCCGGGCATAACAGTGATGCCGAGATACCGGATGTCTCCCCGGCCAATTCTCTGCAGGACGCTGGCATGAAGGGAGGGATCGATGTTTCCATCAAGGATTTCGTAGGGGAACTTTCCCTCGATGGATGCGCCAATCGAAAGAACGGAGAGCGGAATGCGATAATGCCAGGTTGTCGCCCGGGGATTGACGAGAAGAATCATGAATACTAAACACGCAAGCGGGCTGATTAGCTCCAGACGCCCGGCACTTTCGCGCCGCATTTGCTGCACTTTCCTGCGCGCAGTGCGTTCCTGACGACCGTGAATCCCTTTCTCTCGATTTCCACCGATTTGCAGTTCGGGCAGATCGTGTTCTCCGCCTCATGGCCGGGGACGTTGCCGATATAGACGTACCGCATGCCGGCCTTCATGGCCGTTTCGCGCGCGGCCTCGAGGGTCGACACGGGTGTCAGCGGAAGCTGTGTGAGTTTGTACAGCGGGGTGAAACGACTGAAATGGAGAGGGCTATCCTGAAATCCGTTCGCGCATAACCAATCAGCCATGCGGCCGATCATGCCCATGTCGTCCGTCCACGACGGGATGACGAGGTTGGTGATCTCGAGCCAGACACCTTCCGACTTGATGACCTTGAGTGTATCAAGGATGGGGGCGAGGTTCGCGCTGTTCAATTCCCGGTAGATCTTGTCGTCGAAACTTTTCAGGTCGATGTTCGCCGCGTCGATGACCTTGCACAGCTGTCGCAACGGAACTTCATTGATGTACCCGCACGATTTCCAGACGTTGCGCACGGCGTGCCGGTGAGCGATCGTGGCGGTGTCGTAGGCATACTCGTAAAAAGTGGTCGGCTCGGAATAGGTGTAGGCGATGGTGGCACATTGGTTCTGCAGCGCTCCCTCGACGACGCTCTCCGGCATCAGGTCGTAATTCTGCGTCTCGCGCGGACTCGCTTGTGAGATCTCCCAGTTCTGACAGTTCAGGCACCGAAGATTGCACCCCGCCACGGCGATCGAGAACGAGCGGGTCGACGGCAGAAAATGAAAGAGGGGTTTCTTTTCGATGGGATCGACATGGACGGCGCAGGGATTCCCGTACGCGATCGAGTATACCGTGCCGTCGTAGTTCACGCGGCTGCGACAGATGCCGACGTCTCCCGGCGCCAGTGCGCATTCGTGCGGGCACTTCTGGCATTGCACGTATCCGTCCTTCTTGACGCAGAACAACGCCTCTTTGCTCCATCGCCACGGCTTGTCCTCGCCGGCATGCGTGACCGCCGCCCAGGCATCATTTTGGACCAGCGAGGTCCATCCGCGCGTGCACAGTGCGCACCCGGCGCCGATACCGATGAATCGCAGAAAGTCCCTCTTCGACATTCGGTCCAACCTCTGGATCGGATGCAGGGCCACCTTGAGTGAGCCGCCCGTAGTCGGTGCATTCCTAAGTTGTTCCGGCATAGACTTCCTCCGAAGGAGATATCCCGCGTCGTGACACCATGCAGAGGACGAAGCCCGCGGCAGAAACAGCGGACGCGACATAGCTGGCGTTCATCACTCCCAACGATGGGATGATGCAGAGCCCCGTCAGCAGTGCTCCGGCGGACGAGCCAACGAGATCGGTCCCGTACAGCGACGCCGCCTGCGACGTCTCCGATGCACGATCAAGGGATACAGCGATGGAAAAGACCCACCCTGTGCACCCTGCGACAACGAACGTCACCGCCACAAAGAGAAGCTCGCCGACCCAGGAGATCGGATCAATGCGTCTGATGGCGGTGATCAGGAAAGGAAGAATGGCGCACACCATGATGGCGATGGCTTGCCCCTCCAGGAGTCTTTCACGCGAAGCATGATGGACACGCTCTCGCGCGATATAGGATCCCAGCGCCAAACCCGCCATGAAGGTGGTAATGATCATTCCTGTCATTTCGTACAGCGAGCCGTAGAGTGCCTGGAAGCAGGTGAGCAGAACAAGTTCTATGGAAGAGGCGGTGAATCCGGATGTGAGAACGACGGATCCGAACGGGCGGGTTCTCCAGTAGAGCACCACCATGACCACCCCGGCGGCGCCCGTCAGCCAGGGGACCGGATCGAACCCAAAATAGCTCGACCAGTACGCAAGCTGCTGAGAGTAGCATAAAGGACGGAAATCGGTGTTGGGAGGTGCAGAGGGGTCCAGTCCGGCCTCGATGGTTTTTGACCGATCCTCAAGCAACTGATCGTCGATGTAATACCCGTTGACATAGTCGGTTTGAATGTGTCGCGCTGCGATAAGCGCGGCGATATGGCCGTCGAGCGATGAATCCGATGCGATGAACACATTCCGTATCCCCGGAAGGATGCGCACGTGGGGGAACACTTTGTGCAAGGAGGAAAAGACGGTGGACTGTATCTTTCGGGATTGGTCGCCTCCGTATTCCGCTGCAGGGAGAAGGCTCAGCGAAAATATCCCGCCAGGATGCAAGATGCTCCGGATCTCGAAGAAACAATCGAGCGAATAGAATCGATTGAGTTGCATCGTCGAAGGGTCGGGGAGATTCACGATAACGACGTCGTAGCGTTGATCGGTGTGGCGCACATACAACCTCCCATCGTCGAGAAGCGTGTGAATTCGTCCGTCATCGAGGTTTGCAGTGTATTTCCTCCCGAGCTGCAGGATCCATGGATTGTGTTCGATGTAATCGAGGTGCTCCACCGGATACTTGAAGATCTCTCCCGTGGTGCCGGAGATGCCGCCGCCGATCAACAGCACTCGCTCCGGCCGCGGATGTTGAGCCATGACGAAGTGGACGCTTTCTTCATTCCGCATCGGATCGCCGGTGGAGAAGGCGAGAACGTTGTCCTCATAGAAGTTCAGCTGCTCCTGTTGTCTCGTAACGGATAGCGTGCCATAAGGAGTACCTCGGGAGTACAACAGATCCTGCCCGGGGAAGAGCCACGTCATCGTCACATGATCGAGGGTACACGCTCCGACAAAGGCGATGCCAATCACCGGCAGGAGGAGGATTGCCTTCATGGCGCGCTGTCGGGCGGGGAGGAACAACAATATTGCCGCGCACAGATCCGTGGCAGCGAGAATCGAAAGAGCGGCAACAGTGTCGATCACGCGTATCAGGAGAATATTGAAGACGAGACCTCCTGCGACACTCCCCACCGACTCCCAGGTGTACGCAGAGGCCCCGGGCCGGGGAACCCGAAGATCATGCATTGCCGCGATACATCGGACGAAGCCGATCCCCGACACGAGGCAGAAGGGTGCAAGGAGGAGCGTTGAGAGCGCGGAGACCTGGCCAAGACCGATGATGCTTCCGGCAGTGAAGAGGATATTACGGAGATACCGGACGAGGATGACGATGATGAGAGGAAGCACAGAAACCAGGACAAGTGCGATCGCAGGCGAAGGCATCCTGCGCAGGCGTCCGACCAGCGCGCCAATTCCCGTCAACACCATCCATTGAGCGAGGATGACGCCGATGACGAGTTCGTTTCCCTGCGAAAGTGAAATAAACTCACGAAGCAGAAGGATCTGGACCGCGATCGAAGTGGTGCCCAGGAGGAAGAGGGCGATGCGAAGCCTCCGTACCTCGGGTTCCAACTTCATTCTCCGAAGACGATTGCGTCGTACACAAACAACTGCGCGTCCTTCCAGCCGTCCCAGCCGATGCCGGCCTTGTCCTCCGCGCAGTGACCGAGCAGTTCTTCTTTTGTCCAGCCCGTCTCCTTTGCGACTTGCGGGAGGAAGGTCCCCGAGTGCCCTCCCTTGCGCATATAAATGCCGTGCCTGGCGGGATCGTACTCCTCTGCGGATTGAATCCGGCGAAGCGGTGTCAGCACGGACACCTCGATACGAATGTCGCCGAGCTCAGAGCGCGTCACCGGTTCGAACCGGTAGTCCTGGGTCGCGGCCGCGACAGCCATCTCCTGCACGACTCTGTACAACGCCTCGGCCGGCTCGAACCGCCCGATGCACCCGCGGAGGCGGCCGTTTCTGTTGAGCGTCACAAATGCACCGCAATCGGTCTTGAGCGGCGCGGACAACGTCTCGGGGTTGACGGGGGGAATCGCTCCGCCTCTGACACACTGCTCCAGCGTTTCACGCGCGATTGCGAGAAGCGTATTTCTGTCCTGCGGGGAAAGCTGAAATCCCTGATCGCCATGCTGCTCGCTGTCATCACTGACGGCGATGCTGCAATATCCGACGACGCGGTCCCGGGACCCGACGGGAGAATCACCGGAGTTCATGTACTGGATCTCCTGAAGGTGAAGAGCGGGATTTGCTGAGGTCATAGAAAGAAACGTCAGTACCGCGGACCATCCACAGAGACTTGTTGCGAGATTCGGGATGCCCGCCCGGTCATTCCGGATCAACGCGCGTTGAAGAGTGCTCGGAGAATTCGACACAATAGCCGCCGCCGTAATGCTGTCTGTGCGCACGGCGTCGGCGTAGGCGGGGTAATGGGAGAAGTCGGAACTGATCACGAACAGGTTCCGGCCGTTGAGGTACGGCCGCAGGACGTCGGCAATTTGTGCGCAGACCTGCGGTGAGTTCTCTCCGACCACGATCGGGACGATCTTCAGGCGGCTGCCGAAGATATACTGAAGAAATGGTATTTCCACTTCAACGGAATGTTCCTTCTCCTGCGCGTCCGACCGGTCGGTGAAGAGTGAGCTTTCGGAGAGGAGGTGCCGTCCGGTTTCCCGATCAACGGCGACCTTGCCGAGTGGCGTGATGAAATCGCCCGCGGTGTACACTGCCGCGCCGGTGAAATCGACGTAGTGGCTCGGACCGATGATGAAGACATCCTGATACCGCGCCGCTGTGTCGATCTGATGAAAGCCTGACGCCGCGACCTGGCCGGAGTACACGTAGGCGGCGTGCGGCACGATGATGCCGACGATATTTCTCACTCCTTTCGATGGCACGGCATGCGCAAAAAGGCCGTCAAGCATTTGTCGCAGTTCTTGCGCCGTGCCGGGATAGAACTGGCCGGCAACCGCTGGTTGGCGGTCAACAGACTGTTGCCGGTCGGCATCGACGTGAAAGGGGAGAAAGATCAATGGCAGAGAGAGAAGAACCGAAACGAGTCGAGCCATTGTGGTGTCCGGCGGTTAGCGAGGGTGGGAAGAAGCGTTTCCATCTCAATGTACCCCCGTCGACTCTGAAAATCAATTGAGGAATGGCGACTCGCATCATCACCATTTCTTTCCTCTTCACCTATTTGGGTTCCCCAACTGTGCAAATATGGCCACGGGGAGACGTCGTTGATGCAGGCAAAGTGTGCAAAGCCCCATTTTCTTCATAATCCACGTTGGCAGAGAATTTGCGCTAGTTATTGTCACTGCCTAAATCAAAGTCAATGCCGTTTCCAACATTCGGGAGTTCCAATATGCGACTCTTTGCATTTTTCCTGGTGCTGCTTGTGCTTTTGCCGTCACTTGCCGCAGCTCAATTTACGGTCTCGTCGACCGTTCCGGTAAATGGTGCGACCGGAGTCGCCCTCAATACGACGGTAAGTATTACCTTCAGTAGCGCAGCTGATACAACAAAGCCGTTCTTCCCGGGCGGTTCGTTTCTCACAAATGCCAACAACGCCTCCGACTTTCGCTGGAGCGTCGATAAGAAAACCTTCTCGTTTGATGCAGCGCTCGATTCCAACAAAATCTATTTCGTGGTGATCTTCACCGCATTTCCGGCCGCAGGCGGCACGTTGACGACGGCGTACGGATTCCAGTTCACGACGAGTGCAGCATTCCCGGGCAATCTCTATTCGGTGAGCGGGACACTGTCAAGCGGTACCACCGGGGTCTCTCCTGCGAATGCGATTGTAGGCCTGAGTTCGAACGGACTTGGCGGGAACCAGGGGCCGGATCTGATCGCCGGGTCGGTGACCGACGCAGGCGGCAATTTTGTGATCCCGTACGTCCCTGCAGGAAACTGGAGCCTCGTCGCTGCAAAGGATGTCAATGGCGACGGCGACATCCAACCGTCGACCGGAGACGTGCTGGGCATCGGCACGACGGTGAACGTGACGAACGCGAATATCACGGGCTTGAACATCGTCTTTCAGTCATTTCCTCCCATGACATTTCTTGCTGCGAAGGATTCGGCGTCTGCTTATGCCGCGCTGAATCTTCCGGCAGATTTCATCCTGAGAGGCGCGGAAGGTCAGTCGATCGATTCTCTCGGTCATGCCGCTGAATGGTCATTCTATTTTAACACGCCTGAGAACCCGACTCCGAAACGCCTCAGGGTCGAGCCCTTCCAGACCAGCGTCGATTCGAATGCCGCGGACTGGATGAACATCGGCACGGCACGTCTCCTCAACCATCTTTCGTCCGCAGCGTTGTCGGACACCTTCTTCGCGAACATCGAACGTCAGGGCGGAAGGGCGTTCCGCCTGGCCAATCCGAAGCCGGATTCCCTGGAATTCTGGGCCTCCGCGAAGATCGGTGATCTGCGGTCCAGCGAATATGGCTGGATGATTCCGGACACGAGCAAGAACTACTGGGGAGCAACCTACGCGTTCCAGCGAACCGTCACCAAGGACAGCACGTATCAATACCGGACGAAATACTTCCTTGGAGATTTTAACACCGGAGCTCTCATCGCGATGACGTCGGTGGATGAGCCCGTGAAGAATATGGTCCCCGTGAGCATCTCGCTCGACCAGAACTACCCGAACCCGTTCAATCCAACGACAGTGATCAGTGGACAGTGGTCGGTGACCAGTGTCGTGCGTTTGGCGGTGTACGACATTCTTGGCAGAGAAGTAGCGGTGGTGGCCAACGGTCGCTATCCGGCGGGCAAGTATTCGTTCACCTTCAACGCGAGCACGCTGTCGAGCGGTATCTATTTCTATCGATTGACGGCGGGGAGCTTTACGGCTGTGAAAAAGATGTCGCTGATAAAATAGCAGTTGACGGTCATCCTATGTCCCGGTTCCTGCTCTTGCGAGGGCGGGAAATGGGTGCCATAGGTGTCGGTCGGCCGACGGTATTCGGCGACAAGCAAGCAGTATGCAGTAGGGCGTAGACAGAAAGCGACGAGCCGCAGAAAATGTTCGGTAGATGGTTGGCGGCATGCGTCGGAGTAGGTTATCACGGGACGCGGAGCGGAACAGGATGTGGATCCTGGCCCGCAAATTCCGCGTCCTTTTTTTTGTGTACGGGACGAAACTGCGATTTTCGACTGCCAGGCCGGACTTCAAGTGAGATGGGAACTCCCATGGATCCCGATATGTTATCTAAGCAAATGGAAAACATCGGCTCGATCGAAGGTCTGGTTCACCTGGCTCTATGCTCGGAAGGGATCAACATCCATTGCGGATGTTGTACCAAACCCGTTGCCATACCATGTCCTCGATGGGGTTTGAATTTCGACTAACCGGTTTCACGTAGAGCACACACCGCAACCCTTCATCGATGACCGATGAAGGGTTTTTTCTTTTTGGGAAGGAGGAAGATTCATCCCCATGTCGACCAATGGTTTCGCCCACCCTGAAGTTCTTGTCAATACCGAGTGGACAGAGCTCCATCGGAACGATTCCGGCATCCGTGTCGTCGAGATCGACGTCGACACCAAAGCCTACGATGAAGGACATATCCCGGGAGCAGTCGGCTGGAACTGGCAGACGCAACTCGCGGACCAGACGCGGCGCGACTTGATCTCGAAAGCCGAGCTTGAAAAACTCCTTGGCGATTCGGGCATCGACAATGCCACCACGGTCCTCCTGTACGGCGACAACAACAACTGGTTTGCCGCCTGGGCGTTCTGGCAGCTGAAGGTCTACGGACACAAGGACGTACGGATCATCGACGGCGGGAGGCGAAAGTGGATTGCCGAGGGGAAGCCTCTTACCACAGATCCGCCCGAGATTACGAAGACAAAATATCATGCGTCGGACCCCGACTTCTCCCTGCGAGCGTTCGCCGACGACGTTTCTTCGCTCATTGGCAAGCGGGACACATGGTCGCTCGTCGATGTACGCTCCAACGACGAGTACACGGGGAAGATCCTCGCGCCGGCGGGACTTCCGGAAACATGCCAGCGTGGGGGGCACGTTCCCGGTGCGGCAAACATCCCGTGGGGGAAGAACGTTAATGAGGACGGGACCTTCAAACCCGCGAAGGAGCTGGAGGAGCTGTACAAGTCGCAGGGGGTCACCCCGGACAAGCGCGTCGTCGCCTATTGCCGCATCGGTGAGCGCTCGAGCCTGACATGGTTTGTCCTGAAGTATCTTCTGGGATTCCGCGACGTCAGAAACTATGACGGTTCGTGGACCGAATGGGGAAATCTGGTCAACGTGCCTGTCCATAAAGGAGCGACGCCATGAGGACAATGACGCCTGAGGAATACCGCGAGCGCAGGGAGACGGTGCCGCCGTACACGGTGCATATCACCAGTTATCGCCTCGGCGACATGTTTCACTGTACCATCGATAATGTCGACCCCGGAGCGGTGATTGCCCGTTCCAAGGGATCCAGCCGCGAGGAAGCGGAAGCGGTGGCGCTGCGGAGTGCGATCAATCGATTGATGTACTCTTCATCACGGCAGGGATAGATGTATCGACTCACTGCAAAACAGGATGCGCGCACGTGGAGATCCGGGGTGCCGGTTTCTGCGTCCGGACCGGCGTACAGCCCGTACTCCGTTCTCAGCCGGATCGGCAACACGCCCCTTCTGAAGCTCAACACCATCCGTCCGGCAAACAAGAACATCACCATCTTCGCCAAAGCGGAGTGGTTCAATCCCGGAGGGTCCGTGAAGGACCGGGCTGCACTCGCCATGATCAGGAAGGGCGAGCGGACCGGCGCGCTGACACACGAGAGAACCATCATCGATGCCACGAGCGGAAACACCGGGATCGCCTATGCGATGATCGGCAGCATCCTGGGATACAAGGTCGCCCTCGCCCTGCCGTCGAATGCCAGCGTGGAACGAAAGCAGATCCTTCGTGCGTATGGAGCGGAGCTGATCCTCACCGATGCCGGCTCCGGCACCGACGGCGCGCAGGAGCTTGTCAGGGAAATCGTGCGGCGCGATTCCGGGCGTTACTTCTACCCGGACCAGTACAACAATGACGCAAATTGGCTGGCGCACTACGAGACGACGGCAAACGAAATCTGGGAGCAGTCAGAACACACGGTTACGCACTTCGTTGCAGGCCTCGGAACGACGGGGACATTCATCGGCACCGGACGCAAGCTCAAGGAGCTGAATCCCTCCGTCTCGCTCGTCGCGGTAGAGCCCGACTCTCCGTTGCACGGGCTGGAAGGGATGAAGCATCTTGCAAGCGCGCTCGTGCCGGGGATCTACGATCCCTCCCTTGCCGACATGCACCAGATTGTCTCGACGGAGAACGCGTATGCGATGACCCGGTCCCTGGCTCGCGAGGAGGGACTCTTCGTCGGGGTGTCCAGCGGGGCGGCCATGGTCGCGTGCATGCAACTCGCCGAGGAGATCTCGGAAGGCGTCATTGTGACGATCTTCCCGGATGGCGGGGGGAGATATGCGAGCGAGGAGTTTTGGCAAAGATGAACTCATCCCCTAACCCCTTCTCTTGGGAGGAGAAGGGGAATGAGTGCGAACGCCAAGGAGACGATCTACCGACATGAGGATATCACGAGATTTGCTCGATAAGATCTGCAGGCATGGTGAGCAGGCGTATCCTGAGGAATGTTGCGGGATTATGCTTGGGGATGCGAGCGAACGGGACACCGTGGTGAAGGACATTGTCGAGATCGAGAACAGTCAGGATGAAAACCGGCGGCGACGGTTCCTCGTTACTCCAGAGCAGTACCGGAGGGCAGAGGGGATGGCGGATGAGCGAGGAATGTCGCTGCTGGGATTCTATCAC
>Ga0335069_10009437_pt1 | contig 13888 bp, 30 predicted proteins | sample Lox_Sample_11_FD_206714 | JGI IMG/M metagenome (GOLD analysis project Ga0335069, IMG submission 206714) | Soil microbial communities from Loxahatchee National Wildlife Refuge, Florida, United States - Lox_Sample_1.1 | ecosystem: Environmental > Terrestrial > Soil > Wetlands | place: USA... | reverse complement strand
CAGTACCGCAATACCGTGGCGCCGCCGCCGGACGGGGCATTACTTCTGAGTAGTGGTGACTGCTGGCCGGGCTACGAGGCAGCGTGGATGCAGCGGCTCGCGCTGGCTCAGATGCGGCCAGCGGACGAGAGGCCGCAGTAAAAGCGATGCCCTGTGCGTTCTGCGATGCAACCCGGGATCTGAACACCTGCGACTGGATGGTGTTTAGGTTCCGGTCGGCACACTATTACGACGTGAAGATCGGAGATCGAGTGCGACGTTACGCTGATCGAGACCGTAGCATTCCGCGAGACGGCAACCGGTGTTGGGAGATCAAGACCGGAAAACGGCCGCCGGCGACCGTGGTCAGCAAAGAAGCGTACCCACCGCGCAATCCTGGGTTATCCTACCAGTGGGAACCGTACAACTACAAAATCGAGCTCCGCATGAGGGGCGCTAAATCATCTCGCTCCAGGACGGTTATAGTGCGGAGCACCTCGCGCGTCCTGATAGAGCGCCCCTTTCCGTGTGGGGTTGTCTGCTGTGCAGACTGCCGGTGTGAACGTGGCACCGGTGCAACTTGTTGTCGGGACCACTGGCGATCATGGGAGCAGGTGGCCTGAGATGCTGCGCATGACCGAATCCCAGTTCCGGCTCTTCCAAGAAGGGCAGCAGCCCAAGCAGGGGAAGCGCACCCCTCGGGCGAAGAAGCGCCACGACGACCTGCCCGAGAACCAACTCGAGGGCCAGGTCCTGGGATTCCTCCGCGCCCGCGGCTGGACCGTCATCCGGAATCATGTAGGCCGTTACGTTCCGCTCTACGTGATCATGCAGGCACAGGAAGCGAACCAGGTGATCCGGGTGAACACGCTAGGCGGGCGCATCGTGACGATCGGGAAGAAGGGCCAATCCGACTACACAGCGACCAGACCAAGGCCGGATCTCGGGTATGGGATCCAGCAGCAGATTCACATCGAGCTGAAGGCTTTCGGCAAACGACCCACACCGGAGCAACTGGAGTGGATGCGGCAGAAGAATGCTACGGGAGAGCCGGCGGAATGGTTTGATGAGTTTCAGGATGACTGGCCACACAGCTTCGTGCCGTGGTACAAGCGGGTAGTGGGAGACTGAGAATGCCCAATACTGTTAATTCTGATTCAGTAGTGGCAGAGAAACCCAGATCATGGAAGGGGTTTACCCTTCGGGAGCGTTTCGACATGCAAGTATCCAAGACTGATGGATGTTGGATATGGAACGGGGCGCGCAGTAGCAACGGTTACGGTGTCATTGCCCGTAAAAACAGGGTGTTAGTCGGAGCACATGTAATCTCCCACGAGTTGTTTATAGGGCCAGTTCCACATGGCTTAGAGGTTGATCATTTATGCCACAATCGAGCCTGTGTTAACCCAGACCACCTACAGGCCGTCACCCACTCAGTAAATGTCATAAGAGGCAACAGCCCAAGCGCCTTCATACATCGTTCTGGATTTTGTCGAAACGGGCATCCACTGACTCCAGAGAACCGCGATGCCAAGAGACGGAGGTGTAAGGTGTGCCAAAGAGATAAGGCGCGGGCGCGCTATTGGAGAATCCGTGCAAACAATTAAGATTCTCAACTTGGGTTGCGGAGTGCAGTCCACCTACCTCTACCTTGCCGCGGCCCACGGCGAACTCCCACCATTCGATTACGCCATCTGCTCCGACACCCAGGACGAATACGGCGCGGTGCATCGGCGCAAGGGGTTGCCAGATCCCAAGGGCAGCTTTTATGCCCATCTCGATTGGCTCGGGACGCAGGCAGCATTTCTGGACTCGCGGTCGCCGCTGATACGCAGCAGCCATCATTCCGGGTTGGGGTGCCCGATTCTGGTGAGGACAAGGGGACAGATTAGCAGCGATTTACTGCGGGGGGAGAATTCGACCGGCCAGAGGTTCGCCTCGATACCGGCCTTCACCGCAGCGACCGAGGGCGGCAGCGAAGGCGTACAGCGGCGCCAATGCACCAAGGAATACAAGATCGAGGTAATTGACCGCTGCATCCGCTACGAACTCCTCGGACTCAATCCAGGCGAGCGATTGCCGAAAGACGTGACGGTGGTTCAGTCCATCGGCATCTCGTGGGACGAGCGCGGGCGGGCGTTTGATGTGGCGCGGCGGTTTGTGGTTCAAGAGACGGAGCCTGCGTACCAAGAGAATCTTTTCGAGGACATCCCGACCGTCATCAACGTAGTGACCGGACAGCACGAACGGGCGAACTGGCGCGTGCGCTTCCCCTTGATTGAGGACGGCAGGCAGATCACGCGGGCCGATTGCAAAGAGAATTTGCGGCGATGGGTTCCCTACGAGGTGCAAGGGAGCGCCTGCATCGAATGCCCGTACAAGGACGATCCGACGTGGCACGAGCACATGCAAGAGCCGGAGACTCGCGCCGAATTGATCCATATCGACCGAGGCATCCGCGAGCCGGGTGCGATCGTAAATCGCAACCTCGACCAGAAACTCTATTTGCATCGTGCGTGCCGACCGATTGACCAGATTGATTTTACGCGCGGTCGGCAACTGTTAGGTGGTGGCATGGCTCAGGAGTGCGAGGGGGGCTGCGGATTATGAGGACGGACACCAAGCGCCCAAACCACCGCCCCCACCTACGCTGGTGCGCAGGAAGTTGCGGACGCAAAAGCAAGGGCCTGTGGTGCTACCGCTGCGCTGCGGTGATCCGCCGCCAGATCAGGAACGGCCAGATCCGGAGGTCCGAGCCGTGATCTGGAACTCCACCCTGAGGCGCACACCGGTTCGACGCCGGCGCCGAGGTCCACCGCGGCGGGGACCGAGTGAAATTTCTCCCGAAATGTGGCGGAACGAGGAGTATCGGGACTTCCTCCGCGAGCACGGCTACTGCATCGCCTGTTTCCTGGAGACCGGCCGAAGGATCAAGGGGAACGTAGTCGTAGCCCACGGGCCGGTCAGCGGGACGAGTAGCAAGGGACCAGACTCGGAGGCGATTCCGCTGTGCGCTGGATTTGGAACACCGGACCATCATGCACTTCAACACCGCCTCGGCTGGACTGAATTCGAGGTTAAGTACGGCTTCTGCAGGGAGGTAGAGGCGCGGACCTGGTGGGTGGCCTACACGATCTGGAAGGAGGAAGCGTAACGTGCAGAAACCGGAGATCATCCGCCAGTGGATAGAATCCATCCAGGAATCCGGCCGCGGCCTGACGAAGTGGGAAGAGGACTTCATTGAGTCGTTAGCCGATCAGTTCGAGGAGCGCGGCTCAATCAGCGAGAGGCAGGAAGAGATCCTGGAGCGGATCTACGGGGAGAAGACGCCGCTGTGAAGCCTGTTGTAATCGACCTGTTTTGCGGCCTCGTGCTAAGAAAGTCCCATCTCATCTTGCGTGCAAATGCCGCGATCCAGAAGCTTGTGGCATGTCGGGCACAGCACCCAAATCATGTGCGGTTTGGTGTTTTCCATTTTTCGATACGCGCCATTTCGCCGATGTTCTGGACGATGGGCCAGCTCGATCACCCGGCTTTCTCCGCAGGACTGGCAAGCGGTCGGCAAATCAGGGTACTTGCGACGCATTCTGATAACGACGCCGGAGTCCTTGTACTTCCGGCGCCCGTTGTAGACCTTCTGGGCTGTAGGATTTTTCCGGTGAAAGGCACGGCGTTGCTCTTTCGCTGCTTGACGGGCGCAGTCGTCCGAGCAGTAGCGGCGATTGCTGTCTGGCTGAATTATGGCGAAATGCTTCCCACATATGCGGCAGTCTCTTCCACCACGGGTGATATCGGATTGCTGGTGCCTCCGCAGGCGACTGGCACGAGCTTGGCATTTGGCGGAACAGTAGCGCTTATCTGGCCTCTTGGCCGAGAATCTGGAACCGCAAGATGAACAGAATAGATCGTGCGACATGAAGCTATCGTACCTCAAAAAACCGTTAGTTATTGATCTTTTTGCAGGTTTAGGCGGGTGGTCTAAGGGATTTCTGGCCGAAGGGTGGGATGCCATCGGGTTCGACATTGAGCGGCATTCCTACGGCGGGAAATGCTACCCCGCGCAGCTCGTGCTACAGGACGTGCTCACCTTGGATGGCCGGCAGTTCCGGGGGCACGCTCAAATGATTGTGGCTTCGCCTCCGTGTCAGCGGTACAGCTACATGGCGATGCCCTTTTCGCGCGGAAAGAAGATCGCGGCGCATTACCGGCAGCATCCCGAACTGATCGAGTCGGACCTGAACGCGCTGTTCAACGCAGCTTTTCGGATCGCGCGGGAAGCGGAGTTGCCTTTGGTGGTCGAGAATGTCAAAGGGGCGCAGCCGTGGGTAGGACGGGCAAAGTGGCACTTCGGGTCTTACTACCTTTGGGGTGATGTGCCGGCGCTGATGCCGCACACGCTGAACGATGCGAAAGGCGCGACTGGCTCTTGGTTCTTCGATCCCGAGTCGCGGGGTGATCCACGGGAGGCATCCCTCTATTCGATGAGGTCGGATGCGATCAAAATGAACGGTAGCGGGGCGGCGTGGTTTGATCGTGGATTTACGCGCTACGGATCGCGCTCTGAACGTCGCAAGGCAGCATCGGCCATGATTGCGGAGATACCCTTTGATTTGGCGGCGCACATCGCGAGGTGCTTCCGACCATGATTCCCCTCTCCCTCCAGGCCCACATCTCCAAGGACGGTCAGATTATCTGGCGCCACCCTGGCCGGGCACTCCAGTACTTTAAGCAGCTTGCCGGGCAGGAGGTAGAGATCGTCATCGACGAACCCTCGCGCTCGAAGGGTCTAAACCGTCTGTTCCACGCGCTGTTCCAGGAGTTCAGCTCGAGGACCGGCTACAGCCCAAGGGCCGCAAAGGAATATCTGAAGCGGGAGTTCATAGAAAACGGGCAGGGAACTTCGGATCTGAGGCAATCAGAGGGGATAGAGTTCGCGGCATTCTGCGAGGCGTGGATAGCGGAGCATCTGGACTGACCGTGCGGGTACTACTTCTCCAACTCGACGGCAAATTGCCGAACATAGCTCTGATGCGGATCGCGGCGCACCATCGGGAGCGCGGCGACCATGTCGAGTTCAGGCGTGCATTCTCGCAGGCGTCCGTTCAGATTGGCCTGTTTGACGACTTCGAGCGCGTCTATGCGAGCCTCATCTTCGAGCGTACCCGCCACATCGCGGAAGCATTGAAGCAAGCGAGGCCGGACGCCGTTCTTGGCGGGACCGGATGGAGCAAGACATTAAAGTTGAGCGACGTTGGTATCGAGACGCTGGAGCAGGACTATTCGATCTATCCAGCCTATCCGAACTCCATTGGCTTTTCACAGCGTGGCTGCAGGCTGAAATGCAAGTTCTGCTGCGTGCCCCAGAAAGAAGGACCTGTCCGCGAGGAGCAGACTATCAGGCAAATTTGGAGGGGACCCGGGCATCCCAAGAATATCCTCCTGCTCGACAATGACTTCTTCGGCCAGGAGCACTGGCAACAACGGCTTGATGAGATGCGAGACGGGGGATTCCGCGTCTCATTCAACCAGGGAATCAACGTCCGCACGCTCGATCATCGGCAGGCGTTCGAGTTGTCGAAGGTGCGCTACTTCGATGACGACTTCAAGACACCGCGCATTTACACGGCTTGGGACAACCTGAAGGACGGCAAGCGGCTGTTCTTCGGATTGCGGGCGCTCCGCCGCTGGATCGACCCCGACCGGATCATGGTCTACATGCTGATCGGCTATTGGCCCGGCGAAACGCACGCCGAACGCGAGATTCGGCGCTGGAAGCTACGCCAGTTCGGATGCAGGCCCTATCCGATGCCCTGGGCGAAGACACCGGAGCTGATGGGGTTTCAACGGTGGGTCGTGCGGAGAGCGGACCTCAAGATGTCGTGGGAGGAGTTTATGGGAGCAAACTACAGGCCCGAGAAGGTGACGAGGGGTAATCTACTACCGCTGTTGGACTGAGCCGCCCTATTCAGGCGGCTCCTCCTCGTCAAAGCAGGTGCAATCCTCGGGATCACCGGTACCGCAGATAGGGCACCGGAACTGATCGGCGGGGAACTGCTCCTCGGTCCAGGGTTGTTCGATTGTGGGGTAGAGGCTCATCGCAAGCCCCCCGTGACCACCTGCATCCGGAGGCCGTCGGGCCCCCAGTGAACTTCGCCCATGTTGCACAGCAGCGTGATATCCCAGTCGAGATTTTTCTCGGCATCAGCGGAGGCCGCTTCACACTGCAAGCACAACTCCTCGACCTTCAGCCGGGCTTGATCCTCAGTGCGGAAAAATGCGCATTCGATTTCGTCTTCGTGTTGCCAATATACCGCCCACTTCATCGTAATCCTCCCATCAACCCCAAGCACAAGAAGAAGCCCAGAGCAAAGCAAGCCAGACACATCAACCAGACAGACTGAGTAGTCCTGTCCTGGAGCCTCCGGTAAGCCGAATCAGTCAGATCAGACAGTCGGGATGGCAACGGCGACCTCCTTTTCCGGGGCTTGCCGCTCAGCATCGGCTGCGTCGGCAGCCTCCAGCGCCGCGCTAATCTTGTCGCGCAACTCGCGCAACCTGGCGCGGCTGGTAAACACCGACAACTCGCCGATCCGGAGCGTCATCGCCTGACCGCGATCAAATTCCGGCGTGGGTTTGATCTCGATCTGGTTCTCCCGCTCATCAAACGTATCGTGCAGGGATACCGTAAATACCGTCGTGTAAGCCATTTAGCGTCTCTCCTTGATCTCCTGCTGAAGTAAACAGCACACCACGCGGGCCGCGATCGCGTCGGACACATCGCCCTCGATGGCGCAGTCTACTCCAATCTGGTCCCATTCTCCACGGGAATAGTCCACTGCTTCGGTTGCCGACACACCCCACTCCTGCAGGTGCTCGACCAGCGTAGACACAATCCGATCCGCCGGCCACGGTTCAGTAGCGGCCTTCGGGCCACCGCGCCAGCCGCCGGGGGCGAAATCCTCGGGGCGTAAGTCGTAGGGATTAATCATGATCCATCTCCTTTGGCGCGGCGGTCGCGGGTGTCAGACATGGGCTTCCGGATGACGTTTGGCCCACGCATCGTAATCGACGCCGTAGGCGTGCGTCGAGCCCGGATTGACGCCGCAGTTGCTGGCGCAGTAAAAGTGCGCGTGTTCAGCGTGCTCGCCTTTGCCGCGCTCGCCGTGGACGGCACAATAATCCTGCACATCCCAGGCGGTCAGATAGTATCGCGCCCCGTGGCGCATGATGCGGTATACCGGGAGGCCGCAAGAGCAGTCCCGCGACAGGACGATTCGCGGCATCCCCTGATACCGTTCAGCCGTCGTCCTCTCGGACAGCGGCATTTCGGGCCGCAGTGGCGGCAGTTTAACGGGTGTCGCTGTGTGATCGAATTCTTCGTATTCCATTGTGTTTTCCTCTTGACCTCCTCGCCTGGTCAGGGCTGCCGGGTTAGCGGCTCCGGGATTGGATAGCCGAGATGAGTTCGTCGAAGGCATCGCGCACCGCGCCGACGTAGTCTTTGCAACTCTGGCAGTCGCCCCAACTGTAATCCTCGTTGTCGTGGTGGATTGCCTCGCTGCACGTCTCCTCGGCAACCTCCTCGAACGCATCCGAGTTGCGCCATTCCGTGAGAGCCTCGACGTCACCGCTGGCCGCGATGGCGCGCAGCGCCTCGTTGCACTCGGGATACCAGTTCGCAGCACCCGAAATATCGCGGAGCGCGACCCGGACAGCGGGCACATAGGAGAAATCAGCGTCAGATACGTGGTATTCGGCGGGTGCGCCCCAATTGCGGGCCATCTCGTCCTCGATCCGCTTCGTTGTCGTCGTCATTTTCTGCTCCTTCCCCGCCGTAGCGGGATTCTAATCTCTACGACTCAAGCTGCTCCAGCCGGGCAATCGCGCGGATGTCAGCAGCCGTGCGCTGTTCTAGCCATTCCGCTACCAAGCCGAGCAGCCCGTTGGCTACGTGCTTGGCGAACATCAGGCAATTTTCGCGGGAGACCGGATCGGGGATCATGCCATTGACGTACTTCGGCTGGTTCAGGATTTCCCCATAACCGGAGAGCGGGTCCCCAGCGTAAAGGATGGAATCCTTCGGTGCGTAGTAGTAGCATCCGATTCCACCCCATTTCCCCTTTTCCGCGTCGGAGAGTTCTTTGTATCCAGGCATCAAGTTGAGGTAGACAAATCCGTCCTGACCGATAGGGGACCTCATGTCGCATTCGACGCCAGCGGCGGCGAGGATTTCGGCGATCTTGGCTGCTGTGGTGGCGACCGCTTCCCGGAGTTTTTGAGTGGTTTTGCTGGATTCGCTTCCAGCGCGTTCGAGTCTGAGAACTGCGTCTTGGATGGTCATTTTAGCTCCTGCATTTTTAGGTCTGCCGACCCTGCTATTCGTATAATGCTCCCGCATTACGGCGTATGTCAAGAGAATTATGCGGCGTTGATTCGACTGCCACAAAACGGCTATGCTTGAGGCGTGCAAAAGTTTGCATAATCCATGCCTCTCCTTGCAAACCCGCGGCACGAGCGTTTTGCCCAAGCAGTCGCCACCGGAGTTAAGTACAGCAAAGCCTATGTGATAGCTGGATACCACGATCATCCGGGCTCTGCGTTACGTTTGTTCAAAAATGCTCTGGTCCGCGCAAGAGTCGAGGAAATTAGCGAGAAGATCATTGAAAAGACAGCAGATAGAGCTTGCATAAGTCGCGACTGGATCATGGGAAAGTTGCACGAGTCCGCAACTCTCAGCCTAGCTGTGGACCCGAAGACGCGCAAGCCGCTGGAGACCTACAATCCGCAGGCGGCGAACCGAGCGCTTGAGCTACTGGGCCGCGAGATGGGCATGTTCCGGGAGAAAATCGACCACACCATGCAGTTCAAGAAGCCCTCCGAGATGTCGGAGGAGGAACTGATCGCCTGGATCACGTACTTCGATTCCGCGGCCGGGGTGGCGCCCGGCGCCGAGCAGCCGGCGATCGAGGCTTCCTCAGAAGCTGTGCTCGATGTAATCCCACAGGATCAAATCGACCCCCAAAACGATACTCCTACGGGATTAGATGGCTCGCAGCCGTGATTCCGCCCTTTGTTTTCAACGCGGCAATTCTCGGAAGTGCTGAAATCGACTTTCCTCTTGTAATCCTTCCGGCATAGGGCGTATACTTCCTGGTGTATGTCTGATACCGGCTACAAGTACCAATCCGAACGGCCGCGGATCTTCACCGATGAAGGGCAGCGAGACTTCCTTAAGATCCGTGACGAGGCGCATCGGCTGCTGAAGGTCGCCGGAGCGTTTCGCGCGCTGGAAGTGCTTCACGTCGCGAGCGGTGACACTTTCTTCATGGCGGCCTGTCTCGACCGGCTCGTAGAGCTCGGGGAGATCGTGGAGTTGCCAAGGCAGTGCTGGGGGCAATACCGAGTGTTCAGCAGTCCGCAGGTGCACAATGCCTGAGCCCCTCACCGACCGGGAGCGGGAAGTAGCGGTCCTGGCCTCCCGCGGCAAGAGCGCCTCCGAGATTTCGCGTGCCCTGGGAATCGAGGCCAACACGGTCAAGGTCCACCTGCACCGGATCTACGGCAAGCTCGGCATCGCGGGGCCGCGAGCAGCGACCACGCTGGTGGTCAGAGCTACCGAGCTGCTGGCCGAGCGCAAGTTGGCGCCGATCGAGGAGACGTAGATGTACGTGACCCGCTTCTCCCGGCCCTACAACATCGAACTCTTAACCATCGCCGATGATCTAGAACAGGCGCAGCACCAGGATCACGCGCTGCTGAAGTTAGACCGTCTGATACTCCTGCGCGATGAGGTTCTGCGGGAGCTGCAGGCGCGGTCGGATCGCCCGCGGCGAGCGGTACCAAGGCATAGGAGGGTGGCATGACGGCCTACGAAACATGGCTTCTCAAGACGGTGCAGATCCTGGCTGGCGAGGGTGCATCCTCCGAACTGCAGCAGCGCATTGCCATCGGTCTGACGCAGGCCCGTGCCCTCGAGTGCCGGCACCTGGCGGGCGAGATCGCGGTGGGCGGCGGGGCAAAGCATCCGTACGGCGTGTCGGTCATACAGCAGTGCTGGGACCGGTCACACAAACTGGAGGCGATTGGCTTGATGCTGGCCTCGCCGGATGGCTGGCCGATAAGGGACGGCGGAGAGATCATGGTCTGCCGCTGCGCGTTGCCGCACGGCGAGGTCCAGGAGCGTGACGGGTGGGTCTGCTCGCACTGCAAACTGCCGAAGCACGGCAAGGATGCGCCGAAGGAAGGGGTGATCCAGTGATGAAGACGAAAGCACAACGCACGTTCACTAAAGAGGAATTTGTCTCACTCTTCCAGGCAGCGGCCACCGAAGGTGTCTATAAATTTTGGATGATGATCCGGGGACTCGACCCGCGAGTAATCCAAGCGCATGGAGATCAGTTGACGGCTGAAATAGTGGCCGGAAGCCTCTCCAAGGAGGCACCGATCAGCGATGAGGCTATCCACTGGGCGGCCGACTACGCCCGAGCCCATCCAAACGGACTAAACCTCAATGACACACACACCAGTTGAAAGCTCGAACATCCATTCCCTAGGGCACGAGAACAACGTGCTCGAGGTCCGCTTCAAGTGCGGTCCCTGCTACGGGAGAGGATCGGTTACCATCGACGGCGAGCCGCAAACCTGCCCGAAGTGCAAAGGGGCGGGGCACAATGGCTACCGCTACCACGGAGTACCCGCGGAGATTCACGCGCGGGTGCTGGCCGGCGAACCTGCGGGCCCGAACGAGAAGCCGAGCGTGGGGAAGGCGTTTAACCGGCTCGTGAGAGCCAACCAAGCATTTCGCATGGAGCGGATCCCATGAGCACCTCCACCCACAACCTTCCTGCCTATCCCCGCACCATCGAGCCCTGCTCTCCGTCCGCAGGCCGCACAATCTTCGACGGCTCAGGCAACCACTTCACCGGTATTGACCCGGCGAACATCCGGCTCCTATCGGATCGTGTGCTGATCCGCGACCTGCCACAGGACGACTCGCGTATCGGCTCGATCTGGCTGCCCGACGAGGCGCGGAACGGAGGCGTCGGCAAGGGCGGCCTGTTCCGGGTGGGTGTTGTGGTCGCAGTGGGGCCGGGAGATCGGTTCATCGAGGGACAGTTGGACGCGGAGGGTAGGCCGACGCTGAAGCTAATCACGAAGCCGTGCGAGGTCTGTGATGGCGACGGCGTGGCATTCTGGGATGACCCTGCAGACGACGGAGAGCCAGCACCATGCGGTACCTGCGACGGATCCGGCCGCGTCCCCGTCGTGGTCTCTCCCCAGTGCAAGCCCGGTGACATCGTGATCAGTGACCGGCGCCGGGACATGGAGGTGTACTTCGACGGCGTACTACACACACTTTGTCACGCGGAACAGTCCGTCATCGCGGTGCTGGAGGCGGAGCAATGAGCCGCCTGGATTTCACGGAGAAGGCCGAATGAGCCCAATCCCGGCAGTGATTTTGGCGATCTCCGCGCTGTGGAGCGGGTGCCTCATTGTCTTAGCGATTAGTCGAATCTTCCCGCCGCGACCTGCTTCGGAAATGCCATGCGGACACCGCCGCAACCCGCACCAGTTCGGAACCTGGGAGTACTGGGGTGACATCGAAGGCGTCCACACCAAGCGGGTTGTGGGGATCATTCAAAAACGGGTAGTGGCTCCGTTTGCTTTTTCACGCCCCTTGACAGGGCCGTGGTTCTGTGCTTCCAATCCGCTTTCGCATTGTGATACTGTGGGGGGATGGCATCCTTCCGCAAGTGGTGGGATCGGTACCGACACTTTCGGGCGGGGCAAGGGCTCGCGCAGGATATCCTCGCCTTCTTCGGCTGGAAGAAGACGTTGGGGGCTTCGGTGACCGGCATTCTGACTTTCCTGCGGACTGTTAATCTGCAACCTGTCGAGGTTTGGGTGCTCTCTCTCGGTGCCTTCGCATTTGCACTCCTGATCTTCAATTTTACGCCGCCGGCCTTTCGATCAATGATGACAATGATTCGCAAGAAACCGATTGCTCGTCTTGAATTTCAGGAGCATCACGGCGGGGTGGAAATGAACTATCCTCTTCAATGGCGTGGGGGCACTCCGGCGTGGATTTCCATTCGTAACCATCAGGATGCACCAGCCATGAGAGCTGTTAATGTAACGGCGCGTCTTGAGTTTATAGACTCACAGAGCAAAGTGAGGCTTGTAACGCCACAGGCATCTTGGTACGAAATTCAGCGTCCTACACCTAAATCGGCACTTAGCAGATGGCGCAATCTGGTAGATATCGAAGGAGGCGAAGAGCAGTCATTCGTTTTATTTGTTCAGAGCGAAAAACGCCAACTTCAGGTGTTCAGCGATGCCGCCGAGCCGGTAGGTGATCTCGATTATGACCACTGGACCGTGAAAATCGTAGTGGCGTCAGACAATGGAGTGGGCTTCGAGGGAGCGTTGGGGTTCATGTTTACGCGGAACAGTCTGATTTGGGATGCCCCGAAAGCATTCACTAGGCTGCGCACGATTCAGCCACTTGTGAAGCCATGACCACGATATCCCAGATCGACCACAACTTTCCGGTGATGCCAGCTTGCATCGCAGGCGTAACGCGGAGGGTCTGGTGAATCCGCACAAAGTTGTACCACACGTAAAACAGAGCGATCTGGTGTTCGTGGTTTTCAATCTTTTTCGAGAAGGCATTCGTCAAACGCGTAAAGCGGCGCATGCACATGCGCATCGTGAGGTTCTGCCGTTCCACAAAAGACGTGCTGATGTGGGCCGGATCAGGATCGCCGATGATTGCCCGCTTTTCGATGCCCCGACACTGCGCGGGGCTGTACCGCTTTTCCGCCTCAGGATCTTCGCCGTAAATCTTGATAAGTTGCGCATAGTCGATATCCGACTCCGCGAACGCATCGGGAACCGCGACCAGATACATCTTGTGTCCGTCCGTGGTCAACTGAACGCGGCCCTTCAAACGGCCTTGCAAGTCCTGAAGGAATTCGGTAGCAAACCCCGCATCCCTCTTTCCGACCATCCACGAGATAACCAACTTGGTGTCGGCGTCGATTCCAACGAATGTCCAGACATCGCCGCAGACTTCGCGCTCTGCGCGTTCTGGGGTAACGTTCTTTTGCTTGGCTCCTACAAACGACCAGATTTCATCGACCTGGACGCGGCGCGCGGGAACCTTGCAAACAACACGCTGGTGGTACTCAGCGCAGGCCTGCCCAACGCTCTCCAGCAGACGAAGGATAGTGTTCCTGCCCACGCCCATCATGCGGGCAGTGGACCGGACGGAGCAGCCTTCAACGAGCGCCGTGATGACCGCGACTTTCTTTTCGATGCTGAGTACATTCGCCATGAACCCAGTATACGCGACCGCTTTCGCATAAGCAAGAAAAAAGCGCAGGAAGGCCCGGTGTTATTGGGTGTTTTTGGCTTTCGACCAGCGCGCTTTCGCCGCCTTACTTGCGCTTCGCTTGCGCTGCGCGTCGGTCATGGTTTCGAGCCTTCGCTTGCCACCGATGCGCCCGCCACGTGCTCCCATTTCGCGCATGACTTGCTGAACGATGGTCAAGTTTACGGTTTCAGTGGAGGCGATGGATTCCAGGACTACGCGCCGCGCATTCTGGACGGGATCAAGTTTTTCAGTATTGCGAGTCCGCTTTGGCATACTCCAACCGTGGCACACGGGGGGCCTGTCAGTCAAGATTGTAAAATTTCAAACGGAGCCACTACCCAAAAACGAGTATGCAAACGATGTGGATACCAAGAACTCGACAAACAGCAAATGTTCGGATGAAACGGCAAGGGGTGGAGTACGACTTCACCACGGAGGCCAAATGAAAGTGGGAGTTTCGATTTCATACGTGATGCGCCCGCGTTCAAGTTGTGGCCGATGGTGGCGACCGCATCAATGGAAATGGGGAGAGTG
>Ga0335069_10009435_pt1 | contig 13889 bp, 12 predicted proteins | sample Lox_Sample_11_FD_206714 | JGI IMG/M metagenome (GOLD analysis project Ga0335069, IMG submission 206714) | Soil microbial communities from Loxahatchee National Wildlife Refuge, Florida, United States - Lox_Sample_1.1 | ecosystem: Environmental > Terrestrial > Soil > Wetlands | place: USA... | reverse complement strand
GCAGACCCGTGGACAGCACGACGAGAGAAACCGCGATCTGGGCTGTCACCAGCGCGCGGCGTAGCCGCAGGCGCTGTTCGCGGCGCAGATCCGGCGCGATCGATTCCTTGACGGCTTGGCGAGCCGGCAAAAGTCCGCACGCCAGCGTCGCGATCGCCGTAAGTACGGCCGCGTACACGGCTGCCCGCCAATCGACAGAAGCTTGTACGTATATCGGAAATGGGATAGGCAATTGAATCTGCGAGAGCAGCCGCATGACTGTCCAGGCAAGGCCGAACCCGCACGCCGCTCCGGCGATGGAGAGCAGCAGACTCTCGGTCAGCAACTGCTGGAACAGTCTTCCCCGGCTCGCGCCTAACGCCAGACGGGTCGCAATTTCCCTTTTCCGGGCCGATGCACGCGCCAACAGCAATCCCGCGACATTCACACATGCGATCAGGAGCACCAGGCCGACCATCCCCAAAACGACAATGAAGAAAATGCCGATTGCCCGCGCTTCAGGATCTACCAAAAGCCGACCGAGACCCGTGATTGGGGTTACGCGTACGTCGTACGCGTATTTGTATGGCATGGGTATCGCGGTGTCCATACGAGTGGCAATAGTAAGCAGCGCGGCGCGGGCTTCCTGAACGGACATCCCGGTTTTGAGCCGGATGTACACCTGCAACGTCGTATCGTCGAGAAACTGGGGGACATAAACGTCCGGGGTGAGGCCGTAGCCTTCCATGGTCCGATGATCGGGCGGAAGAACTCCGACGACCGTGTACGGTTTGCCGTCGAGATGGATCGTCCGGCCGACGATGCCGGGATCGGCGTGAAAACGCGTTCGCCAGAACCGGTCATTCAGTACTGCGACTTCATCGGGATCGTCAGGAGCAATTCCGCGACCGAGCGCCATTGGAACTCCGAGCGCCGTAAAGAAGTTCTTGCTCGCGACCACACTGAAGATGGGCCGCGTCTCCTCTCCGTTGTCCCAGTTGATGAAGCTCTCTTCGTTCACCCCCGCCACGTCCACGAACGCGCCGCTCGCGCGAATGAAATCGAGCACCTGTTTCGGCGAATTGCTGTTGCCCGCGACCCGCCCGTAGACAATCGATTTCGGATCGGTAACGGAAGGCTGGCTGAGCAGAAACTGGACCGCCAAAGAGAAGATCGCCGCGTTCGCTCCGATGCCCAGCGCCAGAGAAAGAACGGCCGTGATCACCAGAGCCGGATTGCGGCGCAGCCCTCGCGCAGCATAGACAAAGTCGCGCCAGAGGTTTTCGAGCGTTGTGAATCGCCACAAGTCGCCGGAGGCTTCCTTGATGCGCGAAGTACTTCCCAGCGGGATCGGATTTCCTGAGGCTTCGGCCATTTCGCGATGAAACGCCAGTTCGGCTTCGAGCTCGCGATCCAGACGGTGGCGGCGAAAAAGCTTTAGAAGAAGGCGTCGCATGAGAATTCCTATCGGGCGAGAACCCGCTGCACCGCACTGGACAGGCGATTCCAGGTCTGTTGTTGTTCGGCGAGCGCCTTCTTCCCCTTGCGCGTGACCTCGTAGTATTTGGCCTTGCGGTTGTTCTCCGAAAGGCCCCATTTCGAGGAAATCGCTCCGTCCAATTCCAACCGGTAGAGCGCGGGATACAGGGATCCCTCCTCCACCTTGAGCACCTCGTCGGAGAGCAGATGAATGGTTTGTGCGATCGCATAGCCATGCAGCGGCCCTCGCTGAAGAGCATGCAAGATCAGCAGGTCGAGGGTTCCTTGCAACAAATTTGGCGTTCCCATGACGGTCTAGGGAAAGAATAAAGCCGCCGCCCTAGATTGTCAAGGGGTGTTCCGAATCGTCTTGCGCTATGCCTTCAACGCCCCACTCAGCCGCTCCCACGTCACCGGCAGCTCCTCTGGCAGCACTCGCGTCTCTCCGACCGTCGTAATGAAGCTCGCGTCGCCGCACCAGCGCGGCAGAACGTGCATGTGGATGTGCCCGGCGACTCCCGCTCCGGCGCAGCTTCCCAGGTTCATGCCGAGATTCATTCCGTCGGGTTTATATAGTTCGCGAAGAGCCTGATCCGCGCGCCTCGCCAGCCGCATCATCTCGTCGAGCGCGGCCGGGTCGGCCGCTTCAAGCGTCGCCACGTGCGCATACGGCGCGATCATCAGGTGCCCGCTGGTGTACGGATACAGATTCAGCAGAATGAAATTATGCTCGCCGCGCAAGACCACCAGGTTAGTGCGGTCGTCTGAAGATTCCGCCTTTGCGCAGAATAGGCATTCGGCCGGATCCGACACAGCCGGAGCCGTCGCGGAGACATAGCGATATCTCCACGGGCTCCACAAATAATCCACGGAATTTTCGATCCAGCCTAAGGTTGCGCGGGCTCCGGCGTTGCAGCGCTGCCGTTGACCAGGTCTTTGAGTTCCTTGCTGGGCTTGAAGTACGGAATCCGCTTGGCTGGCACGTCCACGCGCGCGCCGGTCTTCGGATTTCGTCCCACGCGCGGCTGGCGCTGGCGCGTGCGAAAGCTGCCGAAACCGCGAATCTCAATTTTGTCCCCCGTCCGCAAAGCGCGAACCACGCTGTCGAAGATCGCTTCGACAATTACCTCGGAATCCTTACGCGTCATCTCCACTACGCGGGAGACTTCTTCGATCAATTCCGCCTTGGTCATTTTACCGGCCTTCCCCTTTTCCCCGTATATTCATTGCCTCTTCAATGGTACTGGTCGCCGCGGCGGCCTGGCGCTGGTAATCTTCCAGGCGCGCGCGCTCCTCCTCCTCGGCCACTGCCCTGAGACTCAAGCCGATCTTGCGCTCGGCTTCGTTCATCTTGATGATCTTGAAATCGTACTCCTCGCCAATCGGAAGCAGGGCATCGCCCGTTTGGCCGCGATCCGGCATCGCCGGAATCTCCGATTTGTGGCACAGTCCCTCGACTCCAGGCGCAACCTCCACAAACACGCCGAAAGCAGCGGAGCGGCACACTCGGCCTCGAACCAGATCGTTCACTTCGTGGGAACGGAAGAAACTTTCCCAAGCGTCGGGCTGAAGCTGCTTTACGCCCAAAGAAAGACGCCGGTTAGGCGCGTCGATATTCAAGATCACCGCCTGCATCACCTGGCCCTTGCGGACCAGCTCCGCGGGATCCTTGACATGCTTCGTCCAGGACAGATCGGATACGTGAACCAAACCGTCGACGCCCTCTTCGATCTCCAGAAACGCTCCGAAGTCCGTGAGCTTTCGCACCCTGCCTTCCACTACGCTGCCGATGCTATAGCGCTGCGCCACGGTGGTCCAGGGATCTGCTTCGAGCTGCTTGATGCCAAGCGAAACCCGCCGATCCCGGGGTTTCACTTCCAACACCACCGCCTCGACGTGGTCTCCGACCTTAACCACCTTGGAGGGATGCTTCATCCGGCGGCTCCAAGTCATTTCCGATATGTGGATTAGACCCTCCACGCCCGGTTCGATTTCGACAAAAGCTCCGTAGTCGGTAATGCTCATCACACGGCCTACTACTCGGCTTCCTGATGGACACCGCTGGGGTAACGTTTCCCATGGATCCGGTGTAAGTTGCCGCAACCCCAGGGAAATCCGCTCTTTGGAGCGGTCGAAGCGCAAAATTTTCACAGTGAGCTCATCGCCCACCCGCACCACTTCGGAAGGATGAGTCACGCGGCCATGCGACATATCGCTCACGTGCAATAACCCGTCGATGCCGCCTAGATCGACGAAAGCCCCGTACTCGGTCAGGTTCTTGACCGTGCCTGTAACAACCCCGCCCTCCTGCAAATGCTCCAGCGCGCGTTCCTTACGGACCTTGAGGTCCTCCTCGATCGCCATCTTGCGCGACACCACGACATTTCCGCGCCGGCGATTGATCTTGATGACTCTTACCGGAATATCCTGCCCGATAAATTGATCCAGATCGTGCGAAGGCCGTACGTCGACCTGCGATCCGGGCATGAATGCGGGAACGCCCACATCCACCATCAGGCCGCCCTTGGTCCGTTCGATAACCCGCCCGGAGACCAGGAGTTGATCCCGCATGGCCTGTTCCAGGCTGTCCCAGATGCGAAGGCGGCTGGCTCGCGAATGCGAAAGCAGCACATAGCCTTCGGGCTGTTCACCCTGGCGGTCGATCATGACGTCGATCGTGTCGCCACGTTTGAACGGAATGGTCCCGTCGGCCTGACGAACCTGATCGATGGGTACTAAACCTTCCAGTTTGTAGCCAACGTCGACGATTAATTCTTGCGTTCCGACCTTAACTACATGACCTTGCAGCAACTCCCCCTCGGAGGGAGGAGCAAGGTGGCTGTAGTCCTCAATGAGGTGCTCGTAGTCCTCCTCAACAGGTATGTTGAGATCCGTATCGCGCTCGTTTGTGCCGCTCGCCATCACCCGAAGCTCCGACAAACCGTTGATAGGTTGAGGTTCCTTCAGCACACTCCGCCTGAAGTGTCCCTAGTGATGGCCATTATACATTAATTCTCCAGCAGTTACGGAAAGGGTCAAGCGGTTCTGCGGAGGAGGAAGCGGGCAAGTGGCATAGGCCGTAAAAACACAGGGCGGATTATAGGCCTCATTAAAGTCGAGCACAACAGTACCAGGAACTTTAAGATTCTTTGGAAGATCGATGTCCAGGAACCTTCCAGCCCCGTATGTGGCCTTTCCCGTGGTTTGATCGCGAAATACGATGGAGCCGTCGGAAGCCGGTTCCAAGCGGTACTCCTTGCCTTCTCGCATAAACCCGACGTTTCCCGGCGATGCATCTTGCTCTTGCAATCCCGAGACCACCGTATCGAAATTCAGGACGTGCGGCTTATCCCACGGCGTGTATTTTGCCTCGATGCGCCACGATGCATCGACCGGATACCAGCTCAAATGCGTAAACTCCTTGCGCGTCGGAGCCTGGCTATCTTTGACTCGAACCGCAAATTTGTCGCCGCGTTGAATGAGAAAAAATTTCACGCTGCCCAGCGTGAGAATATCTTTGTTAGGAACCAGATCCTTAGCCGGCAACTTCACTCCAGCCGCGGGCTGGAAGTGAACGTGACCGCTCTTCAGCGTGAACACGCCTGTTTGTGCGGGCATCGACGCGGGCAGAGGCACTTGCGCCGAAGCATCGGACCCAGCGCGATTATCCCCATCTTTCAGCCACGCGAGGCCAACCACGGTGGTCCAGCCGTCTTCTGAAATGAGCGACTTCTCGCGATCCGCGCGAAACTTCGCAATCCTAGCGGTGTAGTCTCCGGCGGCGAACGCCAGAGCGCACACCAACATCGCAGCGGCAGTGGACGCGATCTTCCGCATTACCTTCAGGCGGCACAGGGCGGAGCCCCTCACAAAATCTCCAAGCAAAGCCAGGGGGCCGCTCCGTTGTGCCGACGCTACCTAGAAGTATAGCGCCACGTGTAATCCGCGAAACTGACCAGGGCAAGCCCCGCTGTCAACCACTTGGCAAGCGCCAGCAGCAACTGAATGTCCCCCGCGACGATCACCACCAGCGACATCTGAACGATAGTCGAGAGCTTTCCAAAGATAGACGGCGGAAAGCGTCGCGGCGATTTCGAGAAGAGGAATGCTAGCCCCGCGCCTGCGAGAATAAGTAAATCCCTTCCGAAGACGATTGCGGCGAGCCAGCTTTCGATCGCCCCGTTCAGCCACAGCGCGGCGAAGGCGCTCACGAGTAGGACCTTATCGGCAACGGGGTCGAGAATCTCGCCGACGCGGCTCGGGACCTTCCATCGCCGCGCGAGATATCCATCGAACGCGTCCGTCACGCCCGCGAGCAGCATCACCACCAGCGCAAGCCCATAGTGCTTCTGCCATAGAAGCCAGAACAGATACGGCGCCGCGGCCAGGCGAGCCGCGCTCAGCAGATTCGGCAGTGATCGCATGTTTGTGGCGCGAGCTTTAGCTTCCGGCATCGCCACCCCTGGCGACGCGCGAATTACGATACGAGGGCGTGAGAAGCCCGGCTGCCCAACTGATCGTGGGTCAGGATTTCGTACAGAGTCGGATCGCTCATGATGCGATTGACTAGCGCGAAGTGCATCGCGTGTCCGGCCTTCTCCGCGATCACGTGACCTAGCAGGGGCTTGCCGATCAGCGCCAGATCGCCGATCAAGTCCAGCGCTTTGTGGCGGCAGCATTCGTCGGCGAAACGTAATCCCTCCGGATTGAGAATGCCCGCGCGATCGAAGCACACGGCATTGTCGAGCGAAGCCCCGCGGATCAATCCCATGTTGCGCATCTGCGCCAGCTCATATTCGAAGCCGAACGTGCGCGCCGGCGCGATCTCTTCGGCGTAGCGCTCCGGCGAAACTTCCATTTGTAATTGCTGCCGGCCGACTAGAGGATGTTCGAAGAACACATCGCAAGTGAGCAGGAACTTGTCGGACGGTACGATCGTGATGCGCTTGCCTCCGCCCTCAACCGAAACCGGCCTGCGAATCCGCAGATAACGCCGGCGCTTGCGGTGGTAGCGGATTCCCGCCGCGCGGATCAGATCGACAAACGGCATGCCGCTGCCGTCCAGAATCGGAACCTCGAGGTTATCGATTTCGACGAAGGCGTTATCCACGCTCATGCTGTAGAACACACTCAGCAAATGTTCGGTGGTTGAAATGAGCACGCCCTGACGCATCAGACTTGTTGCGTAGCTGACCTTCTGTACGTGACGCCAGCTTGCGGGGATCGAGAACGAATCAAGATCGATACGCAGAAAAACGATGCCCGTGGAGGGCGGGGCGGGGAGGATTCGAATTCGAACCGGAACTCCCGAATGCAGCCCTACGCCGGATGCCTCCACCGGCCGTTGAATCGTGGTTTCAAATCGCAAGAGTTAGCCTCTACCTAGCCTCAGACTTAGGGGCATGAAACATCCTGCCGTCATGATGATTGACGCCATTATAGCAGGGCCGATTACGAAGTTTTTTGAATCCGATTGATATAAAACGACTTGCATTGCGGAAGTGTGGCGAATAAACCACAGTTCCGTGCGTTTCGCGTGGCCTGGAAGCCACGATTTACGTCGTCCTCGCCATTAGGCTTATTGAAATTGATTAGCTTCCCTCCACCGTAATGCGCTCGCTGGCGTTCTCCTTATCGATGGATTTCTGAGGCCTGAGCCTCCTGCGCTCCTGCGCGGGTGGCCAGCGCCGCCTCCGTGGCGTGGATAGATCTCCCCAGCATGGGTAGCTCGATCCGCACGCAAGTGCCAAGCCCCGGCTCACTCTCCAGCACCAGACGGCCGCCCATCGAATCCACCAGCCGCTTGCAGATCCCTAATCCGACTTGTTCGCCGTGGCTGCGCTGCCATAGCGTGCCATCGGCCCTCACGAAACGTTGCCCGATGCTCGTGCGCACGTGCTCTGGTATTCCAGGTCCGCTGTCTTTTACCTGGAAGACAAATTCACCAGGCCCCAGCCCCCGGCAACTCAGCTCGACGATGCCGACGTCCGTAAACCGAATGGCATTGTGCGTTATGCTCATCAGAACCTGCCTGGTCTTGAGCGCGTCTCCGCGGACCGAAAGAGGAGCGTCCTGACCCATTTCGACGCGAAGATCTAATCCCTTGGCTTCCGCCATCAGCCGGAGCCGGGTTGCTACCTCTTCAACCAGCGCGCCCGGACTGAAGAGTGTTTCCTCCGCGCTCCAGGAATTATTTTTACCGGTGGAAGCATCCAGAAGCCCAATTCTTGCTGCTATGTCTTGGCTATGCTTCTCCAGGCTTCTCAGGTAGTGTTGCTGCCGATTATCCAGGGAAGTTTGGGACAGCAACTCCGTAAGAATGGAGATTCCGTCCGTACTTGTCCGTATTGCGTGCGCCGCCGCGCCAGTGATCTCCGCCTTGGACCGGTTCGCGATCGCCGCTCGACGGACCCTTGCCCGCACCGAATCCACAGTTCGAGCCGTCAGCGAGCAGTACCAATTGAAGCTGTAGAGAAGAGCCAGCTTGCCTGCATAAGTAGCCCACGAGATCTCCCCGTGAGGGTAGGCGCTGGCCAGCAAGTACAGTCCGTACGCCCCGACCATTAGATGGTTGAACCACACCGTACGCCGGAAGCCGCCCGCCACTTGGTCGACGCAACGCCCCGCCAGCAGCACGAATAACCAACTCTTCGTGCCGCCGCTAAGTTCCACGGCGTATAGAAGCAGGAGGATGTCGGCCATCAGGAACAGATCCCCCAGGCAGATCCTGCGGCATCGGACAAAGAAGGCCTTTAGAACGACCCAAGACCCCAAACAGTAAAGGGACGAAACCAGCGCGAAAGCTTCAACGGAAGACCACTTCGGATCGCCAAGAACAGCCGCATTGTGGAGCGGCATCAGGGCGGCGACCGCAGCGAGCCCAGCCAGCCTCGTGGCTGGGATACCATCGTCTGCAAACGGACCGCGCGCCGGGAGGAGCCCATTAGTGCTTAACCATCGATATATCGGGTGGCTTTTACTGAGTCTCCATGAGCGGGAGAGCCCAGCTGCGGATCGGTATTTCTCTTAGTTCAGATGCGGAATGCGCTCTACGAAATCGTATTCCATCGATATCCGACTCATCCACCTCGGCTGGGCACGCGCGCAAAGACGGGCTGCAGGGACCGCATGCTCAAGAGGTTGCCGAAAAACTGAATTCGCACGTCGCCACGCCCCGACGCCTTTTCCGCAGCTCAACCGCGGTCTTGACCAGAATCGAGTAACAGAATTTCCCGTATTCGAATCGTATAACAGAGGCGGCTGAGTCTCGCTGCCAGGTTAGATGCGATCTCGGCTGGTCCGGTGCGTATTGTGCTTCGCGGCCTTTCTGATTGCCGCGCCCCGAGGATACTCCTACTCCGTCCTGACCCACGAAGCGATCATTGACTCGCTGTGGAAGTCCCACATACGCGAGATGCTCCTTCAGCGCTTCCCTGGGACATCCGAAGACGAGCTGCACATGGCGCATGCCTACGTCTATGGCGGCTGCGTTATCCAGGACATGGGCTACGCTCCGTTCGCGAACCGGCTGTTCAGCGATCTCGGGCACTATATGCGCAGTGGCGATTTCGTCTCGGCACTGATCAAAGACTCGACAAACGTGGATGAGTATGCGTTCGCCCTCGGCAGCTTGGCTCATTACGCTTCCGATAGCGTCGGCCACCCGGCCATTAACCAGATTGAGCCGCAGATTTACCCCAAGCTCGCTGCGAAGTACGGCAAAGTGGTCACCTATGAAGATTCGCCGACGGACCATATAAAAACGGAGTTTTCGCTCGACGTGATCCAGATCGCGCGAGGCTTGTACGCGCCGGACGCCCTGCACGACTTCATCGGTTTTGAGGTCGCTCAGGACTTGCTCGATCGGGCCTTCCTCGAGACGTATGGGGTCCGATTAAAAGATCTGGTATCGTCCGAAGACCTGGCGATCGGCACCTATCGTTTCGCGGCGGGAAAGTTGATTCCCGAAGCGACCAAGATCGCTTGGGACTCCAAGCGCAAAGATATCGAGAAGCTAAGCCCTGGAATCGAACGTTCTAAATTCGTTTACGCCCTTCCGGCGCGGCAATATCGGAAAAATTGGGGAAACAAGTACAAGCAGCCGGGTATCCTTGAACGTTTTGCCTCGTTCTTGTTCCGGTTGATGCCAACCTTCGGACCATTCAAAGCGCTACGGTTCCGCCCCGTGCCTCCGAATGGAGAACAGATGTTCCTGAAGAGCTTCGATGCTACTGTCGACCGTTACCGGAATCTGCTCGAACAAGCACGCGCGGGCAACTTGAAGTTGCCGAACGTGAATCTAGACACCGGATCTCCGACCAGAGCCGGTGATTATCGGCTCGCGGATCGGGCGTACATCTCGCTGCTGGACAAGCTGGCGAACTCCAAATACGCGACGGTAACGCCGGAATTGAAGGCCAACTTGATCCAGTACGTCGATGAAATGGACAGGTCGAAAGTCCCTGCGAAGACGGCCGCTCAACTGAACGATCTGCGCGGGACCAGCCTTGGTCCGCAGCCGGCTTCTCGACGTAATCGATGACTCCAACTCGGCCGCTCCAGATCCTCCTCTGTTTGAATTAGGGTTGGGACTTGCCCGACAGACTCGGGATCTCTTTATAAACCCCGGAGAGATCGCCGGGCACCGAAGCACAGCCATTTCCAGTCTTAGCGCGAGACCATCGTTACGCGGTAGTCGCCACTGTTCATTCCCCGGCGCAACACTTCCTCAAAGTGGAGCTCACACTGCAGTCGCGGTATCGGAAAGGACCCTTCATGACCGCCGCTGGCGAACAACAACGATCCGGAGAGCTGAAAGCACTCCGGTTGGGGACATGCCGAAATCGTGAAATTGGCGTCTCCTTGCCAATTCCCTTTGACGAAGGTACGCTGATCGAGCTTGAGAGTGTAATTGTGTTCATTGCGTGCGATCTCCGTTAGGCCCCCAGCAGAATATGCTGGGACCACGTAGGTCAAGAGCCAGGTTGCGAAGACGGTCTTAAGCCGCATTCTCTTCTTCTCCGACTCCTCGATCGGTCTCGATCGTAGGCCGCATGCGAACTGCCGAACTCATCCGGAACAGGATTATAGCAACAGGCGTGCAGGTGCCCTGTTGTCCGTCATTAAAGCGTGCCCGAGATGGCTTTACCTTCTGCCGCTCACAACGCCGCACGTCAGGCGAGCGACCTCAGAATCGAGGACTTTTGCGCGGCGCTGACACTCGGCCGATTCCTGCTCAATGAGCTTTCGGCCGTCGCGGTAGTCGACCAGGCTTATGCTGTGAGCCAAGCGGCTGTTGACGAGGGAGTTCGTCTTGCGGCGGAGTTCCTTGCTCCACTCCTGATTCTCAGCTTGCCGTCGGCGGAGTTCCTCCAGGGTGCAAGTCGAGAAATCTTCAGTCCATGGTGACATCCTTATCAGAGATCGTCCGAAGTGCTGGAGACAATTAGGGCCTTCGGTGGCCATGCGCGCAGTTCGCCTCGCCCGCAACGGCTCCGCTCCCTGACGGTCCCGGTTCTGTTCTGTACGCACTGCTGCGGCATCTGCGCTGTAGACAGAATTGCGGTACGGAACCGCCATGCGAAGCATGCGGAGACACTAGCTCGCGGAGACCGCTAGCTGTGCACGCCCGGAGCTTCATGCCCCGTGCGGGCAACATAATCGACGTACGTTCCCGGATACAGCAGCGGTGAACGGTCCTTCCCGCTCTCGCCGCCCAATTCAAGGACACGCGAGCCGAGTCCCCGTAGAAAACTGCGGTCGTGCGAGACGAAGATCATGGTGCCCTCGAAGTCCTTCAGCGCGCCGACCAGCATTTCCTTCGTGGCAAGGTCCAGATGGTTCGTTGGTTCGTCGAGCACGAGGAAATTAGGCGGGTTGTAAAGCATTCGCGCTATGGCCAGCCTCGAGCGTTCGCCGCCCGAAAGCGAGCGGATTAGCTTGTCCACATCATCGCCGGAAAACTGAAACGCGCCTGCCAGCGTACGCAGGGCGCCGAGGCCGTCCTGCGGGAAGTCCTTCTGCAGATGCTCAATCACCGTGAGGTCGGGATCCAGAACATCGAGTGACTGCTGCGCGAAGTATCCCATTTGCAAGCTCGCGCCAAGGCGGACGTCGCCCGCGTCGGGTTTCAGGTCGCCGGCGATCATTTTGAGCAACGTGCTTTTGCCGGCGCCATTGCGGCCCATCACCGCCCAACGTTCGCCCCGCCGGATGGTCATGCTGAAATCCGAATAGATGACGCGTGGACCATAGCGCTTCGAAAGACCCTCCAGCACCGCCACTTGATCGCCCGAGCGTGGTGGAACGCGGAAGTCGAAATTCACCACCTGGCGCTTCTTCGGCAATTCGACTTTCTCGATTTTGTCGAGCGCCTTAATGCGGCTTTGCACCTGCGCAGCTTTGGCCGCGTGCGTGCGGAACCGGTCGATAAAGCGCTGCTCCTTGGCCAGCATTGCCTGCTGCCGTGCAAACGCAGCTTGCAGATTGCTTTCGCGAACAGCCCGCTCACGCTCATAGAAATCATAGTTGCCCGAGTAAACCACGATTTCCCCCGAATCGATCTCCGCGATCTTCGAAACGATGCGGTTCATGAATTCGCGGTCGTGCGACGTCATGATCAGCGCGCTATCCAGCGATTTCAGAAACTGTTCCAGCCAGATGATCGATTCGATATCGAGGTGGTTCGTCGGCTCATCCATCAGCAGGACATCGGGCTGCCCGAGAAGCACCCGAGCGAGAGCCACGCGCATTTTCCAACCGCCCGAAAGCGCGCCCACGTCGCCGTCAACCTGATCGTCGGCGAAACCCAGTCCGCTAAGAATCTCTCGCGCCTGCGCCTCCAACGAATAGCCGCCGAGGTGCTCATACTCCTCCTGCACGTGGCCGAAGCGTTCGAGGATTTTGTCGAGCTCGCCCAGCCGCTCTGGGTCTTCCATCGCGCGCTGCAGTGCTTCGAGCTCGTGATGCAACTCACCCGCGCGCCCGCTGCCCGCGATGGCTTCATCGAGCACGGAGCGTCCCGACATCTCTTCCACATCCTGGCGAAAGTAGCCGATGCTGAGTCTCTTCGGTACAGCGACTTCGCCATCGTCCGCGGCTTCTTCGCCCACGATCATGCGAAATAACGTAGTCTTGCCGGCTCCGTTTGGTCCCACCAGGCCAACCTTCTCACCGGGGTTGAGTTGGAACGATGCGTCGATAAAAATGAGCTGCTTCCCGTACTGCTTGTTGATGCTGGATAAAGAAATCATGAGCTGGAGTTATGTAGTACTTCCAGAATCTCTTATTCGGTCCAGGCCGTGCTGGCGCCGCTCACCCAAATGGTTGTTTGGAACGCGAGATGCACCTGAGTCCTGCAGCGGCTGAGTAGCCAGGCCATGTCCACCGTGGCCGGTCGTCTGCAGAGTCTTGGCTGTTCTGCGAGATGCGTGGCTTCACTAAGAGGAGGGGAGGATTGGGTATGCTACAGGGAATTTTTCCATGTTAAAGCTCGCTTACTGCGTTCTCGTCCTCGGGTACACCGGGGTTTTGGCCCAGCCGCCTCAGCCTGCGCAAGAAGGCGTCGAGAACACGACGACGATGCGGGCTTGGAACACTCTCAATGAAGGCATCCAGGATAAAGATGTCCAGCACAAAACGAAAGCGCTAGTGGCGATCGCCACAATCGGCGATATGCCACAAGCCGTTAAGTTAGCGGAACAAGGACTTCAGGACAAGAACCTTCTGGTGCGTCAGGCGGCGGCCTCGGCATTAGGGGACATCGGGTCGAAGGACGCTATCCCGGCATTAAAGGCAGCGATTGACGACGCAAGCCCGGAGGTGAGATTTACTGCCGCGAAAGCGCTGTGGTCCGCGGGTGACTACGAAGACGCGGACGCGTTTCTGTGGCAGGTCATGACCGGAGAGCGTAGGGATGCCCCAACCTTCAAAGAGGGGGCCTTGCGCCAAGCAAAGAAAAAATTACAGCCCAGCGAGCTCGTGCTTATGGGTTTTCACGAGGCCGGAGGCCTGCTAGGGCCGGCGTCCATTGCCGTGGACGCCGTGGAGGAGGGCGCGAAAGCCGCCAAACCCGGTGCCGGCGCCCCGGGACGAGTTGTGACCGCGGGGGTCCTCGCCAAGGATAAAGACCCGTATTCGCTCGCATTGCTGGAATGGGCGATGAGTACCGACGATAGCCCCGCCGTGAGAGTCGCGGCTGCCAAAGCACTCGGAGACCGAGGTAATCAGGATACAATCCCGAAGCTCGAAGCACGGCTCGGCGACGACCATCACGAGGTCCGTTATATGGCAGCCGCCTCTATCATCAAGCTGAGCAAAAAGCAGCCAGAGCCTGCCACGGCTTCGGCGCCAGAACAGACCCCTGCACCAAAGCAGGCCGTAGCGCCGCCGCAGCTACAGCCGCAGCGCGCAACGCAACAGACACCAACACC
>Ga0335069_10009434_pt1 | contig 13891 bp, 13 predicted proteins | sample Lox_Sample_11_FD_206714 | JGI IMG/M metagenome (GOLD analysis project Ga0335069, IMG submission 206714) | Soil microbial communities from Loxahatchee National Wildlife Refuge, Florida, United States - Lox_Sample_1.1 | ecosystem: Environmental > Terrestrial > Soil > Wetlands | place: USA... | reverse complement strand
TCGCGAGCCTCCCTTCGGGAATAAAGACGCCGCGGGGTCGCTGACAGTTGCAGGCGATGAGCCCGGAAGGATTCTGCCCGTTATTCACTTGCCTGCACCAGCAGGCGGGAATATAGTTGAGTTACTCAATGATTGAGATGCTCAGGCAATCGTCTAGCGGATTCAGGGCGGAGGTGACCGCATATGGACGAGCATCCGGGGGTGGTGCTGGACGCGGCACCTGTGACAGCGGAGCCGGTCCCGCACGCCGAGCCGCTGACCGACGAGCAACTCAACCAGCAGATCAGCGATACGTTTCCCGAGCTCTTTAAGCTCTTCCATGAGCTCGGCCAGCGCATCGCCATCGAGTTCGGCCTGAACGGGAGCGACGCCATCGCCCTGCTCAAGCTCGATGCCCCGATCACGATGAAGGAACTCGGCCAGCGGATGGGCTGCGACCCCTCCTTCATCACCACGATCGCGGACTCCCTGGAGAAGCACGGGCTGGCCCGGCGGGAACCGTCGCTGCGGGACCGGCGGAGCAAGAACATCGTGCTCACCCCGGAGGGCGAAGCGGTCAAAGACCGGCTCTTCGGCGAGCTCATGACCCGGGCGCCGTGGTGCACCGCGCTCGACACCGGCGAGCGCCGGTGCCTGCTCGGGCTGATGAGGAAGATGCTCCGAGCGCGGAGCGGGAGGTGATGCTGTCACAACCGCGGCCTCTGTCTCGTCATCTGCGATGAGACGAAGACCGCAGGGTCGTCACAACCGAGGACGACGACCCACGGGGAAGGACTGACTTTTACGGGGAACGGGAGCCTCGGTCCGTTCGGACCACTGCATCACTAGCACCGAAGTACGGCGCGTGACCGTGGAAACCTGGCTGGTCACGGCGGTAGTTCAGCACGCCCTCAATCTAGGGAGAATTTCTTGTCCGCCACAACACCAGACACCGGGCAACCCGCCCGGGAGGTCAGTACCGCGGCGGCGTCCAGCGCCGCCGGCACGTCAACCGGCTCTCCGCCGCGGCGGCTGGGCCTAGCCCTCGCCGTCATCGCGACGGCGCAGCTCATGGTCGTGCTCGACGCGACCATCGTCAACGTCGCCCTGCCGCACATCCAGAACGCTCTGCACTTCTCCGGCACCAACCTGGAGTGGGTCGTTAACGCGTACGCGCTCGCGTTCGGCGGGCTGCTGCTGCTTGGCGGCCGGTCCGGCGACCTACTGGGGCGCCGCCGGGTCTTCATCTTCGGCATCCTGCTGTTCTCGATCGCCTCGCTGCTCGGCGGGCTCGCCACCAGCCAGGAGTGGCTGCTCACCGCGCGCGTCCTGCAGGGCGTCGGCGGCGCGTTCGCCGCGCCCACCGCGCTGTCGCTGATTGCCGTCACCTTCCCCGAGGGGCCGCCGCGTAACCGGGCGATGGGCGTCTACGCCGCGATGAGCATCGCCGGCGGCGCGGTCGGCCTGATCGCCGGCGGATTGCTGGTCCAGTACCTCGACTGGCGCTGGGTGTTCTTCGTGAACGTGCCGATCGGCCTGGCCGTCGCGGCGCTCGCACCGCGGGTGCTCGGCGAGTCCGAGCGGCGCCGGGGCCAGTTCGACCTGCCCGGCGCGATCACCGGCAGCCTGGGCCTGGCCGCGCTGGTCTACGGCCTGTCCAGCGCCGCGACTAGCCCCAACGGCGTGTCGCACTGGGGCGACACCAAGGTGATCGTGTCGCTGGTGGCCGCGGTGGTGCTGCTGGTGGCGTTCGGCATCATCGAGGTGCGCAGCCGGTCGGCGCTAGTGCCGATCCGGGTGCTGCGCAGCCGGGACCGGACCGGGGCCTACCTGATCAGCCTGTGCATCGGCACCGCGCTGTTCGGCATGTTCTTCTTCCTCACCCTGTTCGTGCAGAACGTGTGGGGGTACAGCGCGCTGAAGACCGGCATCTCCTACCTGCCGATGGTCGCCGTCATCATGGTGGCGTCCGCGGCGGCGTCGCAGCTGGTCAACCGGATCGGCGCCCGGCCGCTGATGATCATCGGGAGCGTGCTCGGCACCGGCGGGATGATCTGGCTGTCCCGGGTCACCGAGCACAGCACCTACGCCGGCGGCCTGCTCGGGCCGATGATGGTGACCGCGGCCGGCATGGGGCTGCTGTTCGTGCCGATCTCGCTGGTCTCGCTGACCAAGGTCGGCAACAACGACGCGGGCGTGGCCTCCAGCCTGCTCAACGTCGGCCAGCAGGTCGGCGGCGCGCTCGGGCTGGCGATCCTGGGCACCGTGGCGTGGAGCGCGGTGGCGAACAGCCTCCACGCCCAGGCGGCCGCCGCGGCCGCGGCGGCGAAGCACGCCAGCGTGCACCTGTCCGCCGCCCAGCAGGCCGCGCTGCAGAAGGCGGCGACGAATCACGCCCTGGCGCACGGGTTCTCCCAGGGGTACGTGGTGTCGGCCGGGATCATGCTGCTCGCGCTGATCATCGCGGTGGTCGCGATCCGGGTCACCCGGGAAGACCTGTCCGGGATCAACCCGATGGCGGCGCCGACCGACTGACCGGGTAGCACGGTGCGTGAGGCCCCGCGGCGGTTCGCCGTCGCGGGGCCTCGGCTTGTCCGCGATGGCCTGGCATACGATCGTGTTGTCGTCTAGCTGGGAGGTCCGCTCGCGATGGCCGCAGGCTTTTCTAGCGTGGCAGCGCTGAGCGATCCTGGCGTCAGGGACTTCCTCGCCCACGGCACCAGGACCGGCAAGCTGGCCTTCCTGGCCGCCGGCGGGCGCCCGCTGGTCACGCCGGTCTGGTTCATCGTCGAGGGCGACAGCCTGGTGTTCAACACGGGCCGGGAAACGGCGAAGGGACGCGCGCTGGCCCGCGACCCGCGGGCCAGCCTGTGCGTCGATGAGGAGAAGCCGCCGTACGCGTTCGTCCAGGTCCAGGGCGAGGCTGAGCTGTCGGAGGACCCGGCCGAACTGGTCCGCACCGCCACCGCGATCGCGGCGCGGTACATGGGGGCCGAACGGGCCCGGGAATTCGGCCAGCGCAACGGGGTTCCCGGTGAACTGGTGGTACGGCTGCGGCCGGTCAAGGTGCTCGCCAACTTCGACGTGTCGGGCTGACCGCGATCGCCATCTGGCCCGGGTCACCCCGATCTCCCGGCGCACGAGTGCCCGCTGGCCGTATCGTTAGTCTCCGCACCAATCGGGCATATCAGGAGGTTCCGGGTGCATACCGGCAGTTACGGTTTAATGTCGGCGGATGGCTCGGGGCAATCCACCAGCCCGGTTCAGGGGAGCCAGGGCCGCGTACCGGCATGGCCGGTCTGGTCCGGCCCGGTACCTCCGCTCGCCGACGGCTTCGCGGATCGTCCGGATACGGTGCCCGGCCTGGCGGCCACGCTGGTTCCCGGGGTCACGGTGGCGCTGGTGCCAGACCAGGCGCCCGCGTCCGCCCAGGACTGGCGCGCGTCGACCGGCAAGACCCAGCTAGCCCGCTACTTCGCCGAGTCGCTGTGGCGTTCCCCCGGAGTCGACGTGCTGGCCTGGGTGGTGGCCAGCAGCCGGGCGTCGGTGCTGTCCGGCTTCGCGCAGGCCGCCGCGGCCACGGGGGGTAGTGACACGGACGATGCCGAGTCGGTGGCGGCCCGGTTCATCGGCTGGCTCGGCACGACCGCCCGGCCCTGGCTCGTCGTGCTCGACGACCTGCGCGACCCGGCGGACCTTGACGGTCTCTGGCCATCCGGCCCGGCGGGCAGGGTGCTGATCACGGCGGCCGGCCCGGCGGCCGTACCGTCCGAGCGCCAGGTGCTGGCGCTGCCGGTGCCGGCCTTCAGCACCCGGGAGGCGATGGGCTACCTGTCCGGTCGCCTCGGCACCGACCCGGACCAGCGCAGCGGGGCGATTGACCTGGTGGGAGACCTCGGCTGCGAGCCGGCCGCGCTGGCCCAGGCGAGCGCGGTGATCGTGAGCTCGGGCATGACCTGCCGCGACTACCGCCAGCACTTCACGCAACGGCAGAAGCGGCTCGTGGAAGCGGGCCGGGCCGAGCCGTCAGCCGCCGCGGTCACCTGGACGTTTTCAGCCGAGTACGCCGAGCACCTCTCGCCCGGCGTGAGCATCAGGTCGCTGGTGACGCTGGCCGCGATGCTCGACGGCCACGGGATACCCGGCGTCGTATTCACCACGGCGGCGGCCGGCAAGTACCTCACCGAGGACGGCGGCCAGCCGGCCGAGCCGCAGCGGACCTGGAACGCGATCCTCTGCCTCAGGCAGGCGGGACTGCTGACCGTCGACCCGCCCGGCGCGTTGCCCGCGGTCCAGGTCAGCCCGGTGATGCAGGCGATTATCCGCGCGGCCGTGCCCGGCGACCTGCACGACCGGGCCGCCCGGGCCGCCGCGGACGCGCTGCTCGAGGTGTGGCCGCGGGATGAGCCGCGGTCACGGCTGGCCGCCGACCTGCGCGCCTGCGCCGTTAGCCTGCGGCAGGCCGCCGGGGACGTGCTGTGGGCGGAGGGCAGCTGCCACCCGCTGCTGGTCCTGACCGGACAGAGCATGGACAACGCGGGGCTGACCGGGCCGGCCGTCGCCTACTGGCGTGAGCTTGCCGCGGACAGCGAGCGGCTCCTCGAGCCGGGCAGCCTTCAAACCCTCAGCGTGACCAGTCACCTGGGGAACGCGCTGATCGCCGCCGGGGAGGCGGCGGAGGCGGTTCCGGCGTTCCAGCGTGTCCTCGACGGCCGGGCCGACGTGCTCGGATCCGATCATCCGGACGCGATCGCGGCCAAGGTCTGGATGGGCCGCGCTCTGGTGGCCGTCGGCCGGCCCGGGGACGCCGTTCCCGTGCTCGAGCAAGCCCTGGCCGGCAGCGAACTCGTCCGCGGCGCCGATCACATCGATACCCTCGCCGCGCGGGAGGAGTACGCCGCCGCGGCGCTGGCCGCGGGCATGACGGCGGAGGCGATCCGCTCGTACCGGCACGCGATCGCCGACCGGGAGCGCATCCTGGGCGGGCAGCATCCCGGTGTCATGTCGGCCGGCCTGGGCCTGGCCGCCGCGTACCTGGCGGGCGGGAAGCCCAAGGATGCCATCGCCCAGTACAAGCAGGTCCTCACCGACCGGGAAGCCGTGCTCGGCCCGGATCACCCGGACACGCTTCACGCGCGCGGCAGCCTGGCTTCGGCGAACTTCGCCGCGGGCCGGATGGGTGCGGCGCTGCAGCTCTACGAGGAGACCTGCGCGGGCTACCAGCGCACCATCGGCGCCGATCACCCGACCACCCTGGCCTGCCGGGCGGACCTGGCCCGCGGCTACTACGCCGCCGGGCGGCTGGGCGACGCGATTACCCTGCTCACGGACGGCATCTCGCGGGCCGAGCGGTCCCTGCCGCCGGGCGATCCGCTGACCCAGCGGATGCGGGACGCCCTGATTAACATCACCGGATAAGCCGAACGGGGTCATATCGCAGAGCTCGCGGTCCAGGTCCTGGCTGCAGGACAGGCACCAGGGCCGGCGCACCACGCTGCTGCCTGCGCCGCTGACCCAGAATCCGGCCGGGTTAACCAGGCCGCGGCGCCCCGGGATGCATCGGGGAACCCGGGATTCTCAGGACTTCGGGGTACCGCCGTCACACAGTGCGGGTGATGCCCCCGTCCACGCGGATGATCGCCCCGGTCGTGTAGCTCGAGGCCGCGCTGGCCAGGTGCAGCGCCAGCGGTGCCAGCTCCGCCGGATCCCCCATCCGCCCCAGCGGTACGAACGGGACCTCGGCCCCCTCGGGCGGCGCCCAGCCCTGGCTGATGTCGGTGCGGAACGGGCCCGGCAGGATGGCGTTGACCCGGACCCGGGGGGCGTAAGCCTCGGCCAGTCCTACGGTGAGCGCGTTGAGGCCCGCCTTCGCGCAGGCATACGGGAGCTCTCGCACGCTGGCCGTCAGGGAGGCGGTGCTGCCGAATCAGTGATCGACCTCGACCGCCTCGGACGGTGGATGGACGAGCAGGGCCTGCCGGGAAAGGGCGAGCCGATCGGGCACCGCCTGCTGTCCGGCGGCACGCAGAACGAGATCTACGAGATCAGCCGCGGTGAGCTGCGCTGCGCGATGCGGATCCCGCCGCCGTCGGCGCCCGGCTACCGCGACGAGGGCATCTGCCGGGAGTGGCGCATCATCGAGGCCCTGACCGGCACCGACGTGCCGCACGCCGAGGCCGTGGCCGTGTGCGCCGACCCCTCGGTCCTGGGCCGGGCGTTCTACCTGATGGGCTTCGTCGACGGCTGGTCACCGCTGGACCAGCCCGGCTGGCCCGCGCCGTTCGACGCCGATCCGGCGGCCAGGCGGGGGCTCGCCTACCAGCTGGCCGAGGGCATTGCGCTGCTGTCGAAGGTCGACTGGCGGGCGAAGGGACTGAACGACCTGGGGCGGCCGGATGGCTTCCACGAACGTCAGGTCGACCGGTGGACCGCCTTCCTCGACCGGATCAAGGGCCGGGAGCTGCCCGGGTTCGACGTCGCGGCCGGCTGGCTGCGGGCGCACCGGCCGCTCGACTACATCCCGGGCCTCATGCACGGCGACTACCAGCTCGCCAACGTGATGTTCGGCTTCGGCGTCCCGGCGCGGCTGGCGGCGATCGTCGACTGGGAGATGGGCACCGTCGGTGATCCCAAGCTCGACATGGCCTGGATGGTGCAGAGCTGGCCGGAGGACACGACGTCGGCCGGGACGTACTTTCCGGGTTACGCGGACCTGTCCGGCATGCCGTCCCGGTCCGCGCTGCTGGCCCGCTACGCCGAGGTATCCGGCCGGCAGGTCGACGACATCGACTACTACCTGATCCTGGCCAGGTGGAAGTTCGCCGTGGTCCTCGAGCAGGGCTTCCAGCGGGTCGGCGACGACGCGAAGCTGCAGGCGTTCGGCCCGGTCGTGCTCGAGCTCATGCGGGGCGCCGCCGAGCTCGCCGAGAGCACGGACTACCGGGGCGTCGGGTCAGAGGGTTAGCGGGCCGCCGGCGAGGTAGCGGGCGATCGGGCCCGCGGCGGCGGCGCGTGACGGCGGGTGGAAGGCCAGGGCCCGGGTGGCGCCGAGCAGGTAGGCGACTTCGGGCGACTCGATGAACGACATGCCGCCGAGGGCGGCGGCGGCCGACATGACCACGCGCTCGATGGCCCGTTCGGTCGCGAACCGCGCGTAGAGGGCCCGCGCCAGCAGGGCATCATTGTCACTGGTGGTCGCGGCGGAGGCCACGTGCTCCAGAGCCGCGGCCATGGCCTCCAGCTCGATCGCCAGGCCGGCGCGCTCCTCGTCCGAGCCCCGGCCGCGCGCGATGGCACGCTCGGCGAGGTTGGTAGCGGCGCCGAGGTAAGACGCGGAGATCAGCAGCTCGAACCAGACGAACCCGCGCGCCTGGATCGGGTCCATCGACTCGCCGTCTTGCGGGTAGAAGATCAGCGCCTCGGGGACGAACACCTCGGTCAGCGTGACCTGGTCGCTTTCCGCGCCGGCCAGAGCGGTGGTCTGCCAGAACGGCGCGCGCTCGATGCCCGCCGAGTCGGCCGGGATCAGCACGACCGCCAGCCGGTCTGTCCCGGTGGATGGGTCGGCGACGGCGACGCTGGCGCTCATCAGGTTCATCGACCAGGTGAGGCTGCACGGCTTCTTGGTGCCGCTCACGGTGATGCCGCCGTCGGCCGGCCGGCCCCGCATGGTGGGCGTCAGGATGTGCTGGCCCGGCTTGCCCTCGGCGAAGCCGGAGCTGAGCAGCCAGGAGTTCTCGGCGATCGCCATGAGCATCGCCCACTCGAACCCGTTGCCCGCCGCGGTCAGCTCGACCAGCGAGGCCACCGAGAAGTGGTGCATGGTCGTGGCCACGGCGAGCGACGGCGACCGGCTGCCCACCGCGCGCTGGATGCGCACCGCGTCGGGCAAGGAGGCTCCCTTGCCCTCGTACTCGGCGGGTACCAGCAGCGCCGGGCCGCCCAGCTCGCGGAACTTCTGCAGGGCGCCGCCGCCGGGCCGCTCCAGCTCGAGCAGCGGAATCTCGCTGAGGTATTTGTCAAACCCCGGGAGGTAGGCGTCCAGGGTGTCCCGCTCGGCCTGCAGCAGGTTCATGACGCGCTCCCGGCCGGGACCGCCACGTCGGACGCGACGAGTTCGGCGCGGCCGGTCAGCCCGCGCACGATCGTGACGATGTTGTCGATCAGCGTTCGCACCGCGATCGGCTCCAGCGCGTCGGCGAGGCTCGGGATGCCCATGTCGAGCCGTGCGGAGAACACGATCTCGCTGCTGGTCCCGGCATCGAGGCACTGCCACGAACCGTCGAAGACGGCGGCGTCGCCCTCGAGCTGACGGAACGTGATGCTCAGGGCGCCGGGGTCGAACGTGTCCTCCTCGGTCCAGCGCAGCAGGCCGGCCCGGAAGGTGACCTCCCAGATCGACACGGTGCGGTTTTCGGATACCTCGGTGACGGCGACGCTCCGGACCGCGTCACTGAGTTCGGGGTACCGCTCGAAGTCGGCGAGCGTCCGGTACACGTCGCTCGCTGGTTTATCCGGCACGTGCAGCCGGAGTAGGACGGTGCGCATTCGAATCTCCTTATGAAGGTCAGGCCAAGTAGGGACGAGAACGGGAGGTCAGGCGGCCGCGGGCACGACACGGGAGACATGCCTGGCGGCCGACGTCAGGGCGCGTGCGAGCCAGTCGAGGTCGGCCACCTCGAGGATGGCCGGCGGCGTCAGGCGCAGTACATGGCCGGCGTTAAGCGAGTAGGACGGGATGACGCGGGAGTCCAGCAGCCCGATCAGGAACTCGGTGGCGGCGTCGGCCGAGACGAAGTCGACGCCGATGAGCAGTCCCTGGGCGCGCACTTCGGTGACCAGGTGCGGGCAGTGGGCCGTGACGGCGGCGGCGGCGAGATCGCGGACCTGCGGGCCAAGCTCGCGTGCCCGCCCGATCAGGCCTTCGGACTGGATGGCACCGATGGTCGCGGTGACCGCGGCGGCCGCGAGCGGGCTGCCCGCGAACGTCGAGGAGTGCAGCAGCGGGTCGGCGTTAAGCGGCGCGAACAGCGGCGCGGATGCCACGACGCCGCCGACGGGCATCACGCCGCCGCCGAGGATCTTGCCGGTGAGCAGCGCGTCCGGCGTGACGCCGGCCAGGTCGGCGCCCCACCAGGCGCCGAGCCGGCCCAGGCCGGACTGGATCTCGTCCAGGATCATCAGGGCGCCGGCCTCGGTGCACGCCTGCCGGACCTGCCGCAGGTAGCCGTCGGGCGGCAGCCGGACCCCGGCCTCGGCCTGGACCGGCTCGAGCAGCACCACCGACCGGGCCGTGAGCACGGCCCGGAGCGCGGCGAGGTCGCCGAACGGGACGAAGTCGACCATCGGCAGCAACGGGCCGAACGGGTCGCGGTACTGCGCCCTCCCGGTCACCGAGAGCGCACCCAGGGTTTTGCCGTGGAACCCGCCGTGCATCGCGATCACGTGACGCTTGCCCGCCAGCCGGGCCAGTTTCAGCCCGAGCTCCGTCGCCTCCGCGCCCGAGTTCGTCAGGAAGACGTGGTCCAGGCCGGCCGGGGTGACGCCGGCCAGGTCCGCGGCCGCCTGAGCCAGCTCCGGGTTGAGGAACAGCCTGGTGGCGAGCGGGTTACGCGCCAGCTGCTCGCGTACCGCCGCGACGACGGCCGGGTGGCAGTGGCCGAGCAGGAAGACCCCGAAGCCCCCGCAGTCGAGGTACGTGTGCCCGTCGCTGCCCCGCACCTTCGATCCGGCGGCGGTCACCTCGACCGGCGCCGCGACAAGCCGGGCCAGGCTGGCCAGCGAGGAGTTCACGTGCTTGGCGTAGCGATCGAGCACCAGATCGCGGTCGGCCGGCGCGGTCACGTCAAGCCGCCCGTTCGGTACCGGCTGCGGCGTAGCCGTGCTTCGCCGCCCAGTACCGCACGCTGTTCCGGAGCGATTCGCGCTGGTCGGGCAGTGGCCTCGCGCCGAGCGCGACGAGCTGGTCCAGGCTGCTCGGCTTGATCTGGCCGGACTGCAGGTAGGTCGTGAAGAACTCCAGCATCCGCAGCACATTCCGGCGGATCCTGCCGGGCAGCGCGTCGAGGAAGACCGGGCCGATGAGCCGGTCGAACATGTCCGGCGGTACGAACCGCGGCATGTCGATGTGCACGCCCAGGCCGCGCGCGAACTCGACCACGACCGCGACCCCCTCGTCCAGGCTCAGCGCCGCCTCACCGGCGCTGATCCAGAATTCGCCCTCGCTCACCCGGTTCTCCACCAGGCAGGCGATCGAGTCGGCGACGACGTCGGCCGGGACGAAGTCGATCGGCCAGCCGGGGTCGAACGGGATCATCGGCACGGTGCCCGCGAACAGGCCGGCCACGACCTGGTGCAGGCCCTGGAACGCGGTGATCTCGCCGGAGTCCGAGTCGCCGATGACGACCGAGGGCCGGAGGATGACGTGCGGCACGCCGCTGGACCGTACGATCTGCTCGGCCGCCGATTTCGACGAGGCGTAGCCGATGGCGGTGCGGCCGCGGTCGCCATCCGCCGTGGTATGCACGAACGCGGTGCTGACGTGGTACAGGACGGCCTTCGCCGCCGCCGCCGCGGCGAAGGCCGTCACGTGTTCCGTGCCCGTGATGTTCGTCGCCTCGAGGCTGCCGTCGGTGTGGTTGAAGCCCGTGACCGCCGCGCAGTGGATGATCGCGTCGACCCTGGCCGCCAGCTCCGCGTAGGCCTGCTCGGCCAGCCCGAACATCGGCTCGGCGATGTCGCCCGGCACGGCCGTCACATTCGGCCCGGAGACCGGCGAACGGTGCACCAGGCACACCACGTCGAAATCACCCAGCCGCCGTAGCAGAGCGCGTCCCACCACACCCGACCCGCCAGTCAGCAGGACGGTACGCCGCCCGGCGCCCGGCGCTTGGCCGGCACTGTCAGGCCTGGCCCTCTGAACAGGCATGTGACCTCCCCCTTACGTGAGTGCCCTGGCAGCGCAGCCCCCGCCCGCCCAGCTCGCTCACTGACTCCAAGCTACGGCCGGACCGTTCCGGCAACGTTACGGATAGCTTGCTTTACTCGTTTAGAGGGCGCCGGGTGCCGCTTGATACCACGCACAGCAGTGACGATTCCGCTATACGACGGCCGCCGTTTGCCTCACTGGTGCTCCCGCTTGTCCAGGTAGCCAGTCATCCGGTTGAGCATGCCCATAGCGCGGTGCAGATCAGCGGACGCGGGCGGCGAGCCAGACGGGAGATCATCCTCGAGGCGGCCGAGGCCGGGAGAAAGCGATCGCGCCAGCCGGGCACAGATCATCGCGGCGTCCTGGACACACAGCGGGTCGACACTCCACAGCACCTCGAAGCGCCGATCAGCATCGGGGATGTCCTTCTGGCCCGGGAATTCCCAGCCGGACACGAAGGCGGGATAGTCCCGGGCCGCGCAGACCAGGAACCATTCCCGCCGCAACGGCGCGTCGGCGGGCAGGCGTACCTTGACCGGGGATGCGTCAGCGGCGGAGGACTCGCCGAAGTCGGCGAAGACGACCACGAGGCGGGCCGTGCGGGCTAGTTCCTGCCACCGCTCCTGCGCGTGACGGTAGAAACGTTCCTGCTGGAACCCGGCGAACAGCGCCGCCCGTCCGGCCCGCGCGCAGCATTCGTCTTCGATGGCCCGGGTCAAGGCCAGGACCGTGGCCTTGCGGAGCTCCTGGGGCGCCAGCGCGGGATGACGGCGGCGCAGCCCGGCGAAAACGGACGGCTCGGCGTCCGCCGCGCGCGCGGCGGCCTGGCCGATAGCGGCCTGCAGGCTCATGCCGGACGCGCGCAGCCGCAGGACCTCCCCGATGAGCGCGATGTCGCTGTCCTGGTAACGGCGATGCCCCCCGGCCAGCCGCGGCGGCCGCGGAAAGCCGTGCCTGTCTTCCCAGCTGCGCAACGTCGCGGCGGGCACGCCGGTACGTTGCGCCAGCTCGCCGATGGACAAGCCCTCCTCGGGTCCGCTCACGGCAGTCCGGCCCTTCTTCTGCATCATGCAGAGGTAAATCTAGATGTTATGTTTAAGTATGCGACGCCCGGACAGCCAGAGCGGTCCAGGAGCTAGCAGCCGCCTGGCCGCCGCGGGTCAGCTCATTGTGCCGCCCGGCGGTCGGCCAGGCCAGGAACAGGGGGTAGGACCATGATCGAGAAACTGCATGAGGCGGGCCTGAGGTCCGAGCATGCTTACATCGCCGGCTTCGCCAGCATCGGCCTGTCGTTCCTGGCGTGGGCGACGTCCCTGAGGACGGAGAAGGCCGGGACCGACCGCGCGGACCGGTGGGGGATCTTCGTCGGCCACTGGGCGCCCACCTTTTTCGGCCTGGGCAACGCGCTACGCACCTACGAGAAGCCATGACGCCTGGAGGGGCGGCGCCCGGGATCGCCTCCATCCGGACGGGCTCACCAGACCACAGGCCAGCAGGAAGATCTGTAACCGAACGCAACCGGATGGCAGCGGACATGGCAGCGGTCAAGCGGATGGCGGCAGTGGCGATGATGACGGGCTTGCTGACCGGCCCGGTGGCGGCGCCGAACCGGCGTCCGGGCCGGGCTCGTCGCGGGTTTTACCCGTGGCACGTCTTCAAGGATTGGCTCGGATGCCGGCTGCAGGGGCGCCGGGCATCCGCAGGCACCAACGAACGGCGGCGAAGCAAGGCCCGGTGACAAAGGCACCGCTAAGCCGGGACCCGCGGAGGGCGGGAGGAAAGCAATGAGCCAGGACTTCAAGGTTCCCAGGAGCCTGACCGGCACGGGCGGATGGCTGGACGACCGGTTTCACGGCGCGCGTGGCGCGCGCGTGCTGATGCGCAAGGTGTTCCCGGATCACTGGACGTTCCTGCTCGGCGAGATCGCGCTGTGGTCGTTCGTCATCTTGCTGCTGACCGGGACATTCCTGTCGCTGTTCTTCGTGCCGTCGATGAACGAGGTGACCTACCACGGCTCGTACGTCAAGCTCAACGGCATCAAGATGAGCGAGGCGTACGCCTCGACACTGAACATCAGCTTCGACGTCCGCGGCGGGCTGCTGATCCGGCAGATCCACCACTGGGCCGCCGACCTGTTCATGGCCGCGATCATCATCCACATGCTGCGGATCTTCTTCACCGGGGCCTACCGCAAGCCGCGCGAGGTCAACTGGCTGATCGGCATCGTCCTGTTTACCCTTGGCCTGATCGAGGGCCTGTTCGGCTACTCGCTGCCGGATGACCAGCTGTCCGGGGCCGGGCTGCGGGTCTTCGAAGGCATTTTGCAGGGCCTCCCGATCGTCGGCACCTACCTGGCGTTCTTCTTGTTCGGCGGCCCTTTCCCCGGCCATCAGATACTGCCGAGGCTGTATATCCTCCATGTGCTGCTGATCCCCGGCCTGCTGCTGGCCCTGATCAGCGCCCACTTGTTCATCATGTTCCACCAGAAGCACACGCAGATGCCGGCCAGGAGGAACACCGAGCAGAACGTGACCGGCCAGCCGTTCTACCCGTACTTCATCGCCAAGGGCGCCGCGTGGTTCTTCTTCATCTTCGCCGCGCTCGCCCTGATGTCCACCTTCGCCCAGATCAACCCCGTCTGGCTGTACGGGCCCTACTCACCGGTGGCGATCTCGTCCGCGTCCCAGCCCGACTTCTACATGGGGCTGCTCGAAGGCTCCTTGCGGATCATGCCCGCCTGGGAGATCAACTTCCTCGGGCACACGCTGGCGCTGAGTGTGCTCATCCCGTTCGTGCTGCCGCTCACGATCGTGCTGGGCGGCGCAGCACTATGGCCGTTCTTCGAGCGATGGGCCACCAGGGACACGTCCTACCACCACGTCAACGACCGGCCACGGAACGCCCCGATCCGCACCGCCACCGGTGTGGCGGCCATCGCGTTCTACGGCGTGCTATGGGCCGAGGGCGCGAACGACGTCATCGCTG
>Ga0335069_10009433_pt1 | contig 13891 bp, 13 predicted proteins | sample Lox_Sample_11_FD_206714 | JGI IMG/M metagenome (GOLD analysis project Ga0335069, IMG submission 206714) | Soil microbial communities from Loxahatchee National Wildlife Refuge, Florida, United States - Lox_Sample_1.1 | ecosystem: Environmental > Terrestrial > Soil > Wetlands | place: USA... | reverse complement strand
TCGGGAACGTGGCGTGGGAAACCGGGCGCGACGTTTCCGCGACGCACCGGGTGGTGCTCGACTACGCCGACGACTACAAGCTGATCAGCAGGCTGTTCGACGCGTTGCATCCCCGCAATCCCGCGTTCGGCGTCGGCGACATCGTGCGCTACCTCGACGAACATCCCGAAGTTCGCGAGCTCAACGCCAGGTATCGCGGGGTGAACTGGTACCGCCACCACCTCGGCGAGCTGCGTACCGTGGCCCCGTCGGAGACGCGGCGGCCGCCGGAGGAGTCGGCGTCATGACGGAGGCGGACCGGGCTTCGCTCGAGGCACTGGCGCTGCGAGTGCGCGAGCACATCCTGCGCATGGCGTCGGGCGGTGGCTGCTTCGTCGGTGCGTCGCTCTCCTGTGCCGACCTGCTGGTCTACCTGTATTCCCGTGTCCTGCGCGTGGAACCCGCGCACGTCGGCGATCCCCGGCGGGACTACCTGTTCCTGTCGAAGGGGCACGACGTCCCGGCCCTGTACGCCACCCTCGCCGAGCTCGGGTTCTTCGACCGCGGCCGGCTCGCCAACCACCTCAAGGCCGGGGACCACCTGTACTGGCACCCCAACCGTCACATCCCCGGGGTCGAATTCCACTCCGGCTCGCTCGGCCACCTGCTGTCCGTCGGCGTGGGTGTGGCCTATGAAGCCCGGCTCGCGGGCGATCCGAGCAGGATCGTGGTGCTGCTCGGCGACGGGGAGCTGGACGAAGGCTCGGTCTGGGAGGCGCTGCTCGTGGCGCGGGCCCAGCTGCTCTCGAATCTGGTGCTCGTCGTGGACCGCAACGGTATCCAGGCGAACATGCGCACGGAGGAGCTGACGCCGCTGGAGCCCTTGGCGCAGAAGTTCGAGGCCTTCGGCTGTGCCGTGCGCTGCGCGGACGGCCACGACTTCGATGCGCTCGAGGAGGCGTTCCGCGGCCTGCCGGTCGCGAGGGAGGTGCCGAGCGTCGTGATCGCCCGCACGGTGCGCGGCAAGGGCGTGCCGAGCATCGAGGACCGGGTGGACCGGTGGTTCTGCGACTTCACGGCCGAGGAGGTGGCAGGGCTCGTGCGGGAGCTCCACGGCGAGGCGGACGCCGAGCTGGTCTCGGCGCCGCTGCTGGTGCGGTAGGCATGGACTACCCGACGGCGCTCGGCGATCTCGCGGCCAAGGACGACCGCATCATGGTTCTCACCGCGGAGAACCGGGTGCCGGTCCGGGGCCTGCCGGAACGCCTGGGCCAGCGGTTCGTGGACACCGGTATCGCGGAACAGACGCTGGTGGGCATGAGCGCCGGGCTCGCGCTGCGCGGCCGGATCCCGGTGGCGCACGCACTCGCCGCGTTCCTGACGATGCGCGCGTTCGAGTTCATCCGCACCGATGTCGGCGTGTCGGGCCTGCCGGTCAAGCTGGTGGGATTCGTGCCGGGCGTCCTGTCGACGGCCAACGGTCCGACGCACCAGGCCCTGGAGGACGTGGCGCTGATGAGCGGCATCCCGAACATGCGGGTGTTCTGCCCCGCCGATGCGGAGGACCTCGTCCTGGGGCTCGAGGCGGTGCTCGCCGACCCCGCGCCCTGGTATATCCGCTACGTCGATCGCCGCGCCGCGATGCCGCACGCCGCCTTCGAGCTCGGCCGCGGCGAGGTGGTGCGCCGCGGGACCGACGTCGGCCTGCTGGTCTACGGGGCGCTGTTCCGCGAGGCCCACGAGGCGGCGAGCCGTCTGGCGGCGCTCGGCCTGTCCGTGCGGCTGGTGAACCTCCGCACCCTGAAGCCGATCGACGAGGACACGATCGTCACGACGGCGGAAACCACCCGCCTGGTCGTCACGATCGAGGACCATTTCCGGGCCGGCGGCCTGTACTCGATCGTGGCCGAGACGCTCTTCCGGCGCCGGATCCGCACGCCGGTGCATGCCATCTGTCTCGACGATCGCTGGTTCACGCCGGGCTCGCTGGATCAGGTGCTGGAAACCGAGCGCCTGTCAGGGGCTCACCTCGCGGCCCGCGTCACCGCCGCCCTGGAGCGGAAGCATGAGCGTTGAGCTCGCCAGTCCCCCGGTCGCCCCCGCGGCGACGCCGGCGCGCGACTACCCCGACATCACCGAGTCCAACCGGCTGTGGGAGCGGGCGCGCGGCCTGATTCCCGCGGGCACCCAGACGCTGGCGAAGGGTCCGGGACAGCACGTGGACGGGGTCGCGCCGAAGTACCTCCGCCGCGGCAAGGGCGCGCGGGTGTGGGACGTGGACGGCAACGAGTACCTGGACATGAGCATGGGGGTGGGCCCGCTCGTGCTGGGGTACTGCTATCCGGCGGTGGACGACGCCATCCGCCGGCAACTCGCCGACGGCATCACCTTCTCGCTGATGCATCCGCTCGAGGTGGAGGTGGCGGAGCGGATCCGCGAGCTGGTGCCGAGCGCGGAGGCGGTCCGCTTCAGCAAGACGGGGGCCGACGTCACCAGCGCGGCGATCCGCGTGGCGCGCGCGTTCACCGGCCGGTCGAAGGTCGTGTGCTGCGGCTACCACGGCTGGCACGACTGGCACATCGGCGTGACCGACCGGGCCGCCGGGATCCCGCCCGCGGTCCGGGACCTCACGAGCACGTTCGAGTACAACGACCTGGGCTCGCTCGACCGGGCGCTCGACGGCGACGTCGCGTGCGTGATCATGGAGCCGATGGTGTTCGAGGACCCGGAGCGCGGATTCCTCGAGGGCGTGCGCGAGCGCTGCACCGCGAACGGCTCCGCGCTGGTGTTCGACGAGATGTGGACCGGCTTCCGCCTGGCCGCCGGCGGCGCCCAGGAGCGCTTCGGGGTGCGGGCGGACCTGTGCACCTTCTCGAAGGCGGTGGCCAACGGGATGCCGCTGTCGGTGCTGGCCGGGCGCGCCGACATGATGGCGGTGCTGGAGCGGGACGCCTTCTTCTTCACGACCTTCGGCGGCGAGGCGCTGTCGCTCGCCGCGGCCCAGGCCACGCTCGCGGAGCTGGTGGCCCGGGACGTGCCCGCCCACCTCGCCGCCATCGGCGGCGCGATCCGGGAGGGCTACAACCGCCTCGCCCGCTCCCTCGGCATGGACCACTACACGCGCTGCGCCGGGCCGGGCTGCCGGACGCTCGTGTCGTTCACTCCGCCGCACGGCTCCGCGCTCGAGCTGAAGTCGCTGGTCCAGCAGGAGCTGATTCGCCGCGGTGTGCTGTGGAGCGGCACGCACGCCATCAGCTTCTCGCACACGCCGGAGGACGTCGCCCTTCTGCTCGGCGCCTACGCCGAGGTGCTCCCCATCGCCAGGCAGGCCGTGGAGGGCGGCACGGTGCGCGCGCAGCTCCGGGGCCGGCCGGTCGAGGCCGTGTTCCGGCGCACCAGCCACTTCAACACGAAGCCGGCGCCCGCGGCCGGACCGAAGGCGTCGCCGTTTTCCCTCGCCGGGCGGGTGGCGGTCATCACGGGGGCCGCGGGGCTTCTGGGGCGGCAGCACGCCGCGGCGCTGGCCGAGGCGGGCGCGTCGGTGGTGCTGGTGGATCTGGACGAGGCAGGCCTGGAAGCCGCCGCCGCCGGGCTCGGCGCCGAGGTGCCCGCCGCCGCGACCGTGACCGCCGACGTCACGGATCCGGACAGCGTGGAGGCGCTCAGGGAAACGGTGCTGCAGCGCTTCGGGCGGGTGGACATCCTCATCAACAACGCCGCGATCAACGACAAGGTGGAAGGCCCGGCGCGCGAGCCGGCGCGGTTCGAGACCTACTCCCTCGAGCAGTGGCGCCGCGTGCTCGACGTGAACGTGACGGGCGTGTTCCTCCTCTCGCAGGTGCTGGGCGACCAGATGGCGCGCGGGGGCGGCGGGAGCATCGTCAACATCGCGTCGACGTACGCGCTGGTCGGTCCCGACCCTTCGCTCTACGTCCGGCCCGATGGCACGCGGCCGTTCGTGAAGTCGCCCGCGTACCCGGCGAGCAAGGGCGCGGTGCTGGCCCTGACCCGGTACCTCGCGGCGTACTGGGGTCCGCAGCGCGTGCGCGTCAACGCGCTCGTGCCGGGCGGCGTCGCCAACGGGCAGGAGCAGTACTTCGTGGACCGCTACGGCACGCGCACCCCGCTCGGCCGCATGGCGACGCCCGATGACTACCGCGGCGCCATCGTCTTCCTCTCCAGCGACGCCTCGCGCTACATGACGGGCAGCACGCTGGTGGTGGACGGCGGCTTCACCTCGTGGTGATCCGATGACCACCAACGCGAACCTCCCGTCGCCCGCGTTCGGCACGCTGACCGGCATCCGTCTGGTCATGACGGATTGCGACGGCGTGCTCACCGACGCGGGCGTCTTCTACTCCGAGCGGGGCGAGGAGCTGGCGCGCTTCTCGCGCCGCGACGGCATGGGCATCGAGCGCCTGCGGCTGGCGGGCGTCGAGACGGGCATCGTGAGCCGGGAGAATTCGAAAGTCACGGCACGCCGCGCGGAGCGGCTGGGCCTGGCCGAGGTGCACCTGGGCGTCCCGGACAAGCTGGCGGTCATCAGGTCGGTCGCGGCGCGGCGTGGGCTGGAACTGGAGCAGATCGCCTTCATCGGCGACGACGTGCAGGACCTGGAGGCACTGGGCGCGGTGGGCTTCTCGGCCTGCCCCGCCGACGCCGAGCCGGTGGTCCGCGAAGCCGTGGACTACGTCGCGTCCCGGCCGGGAGGGCATGGCGCCTTCCGGGAATGCGCCGATCTGCTCCTCAGCGTGCAGCGGTGCGCGCGGGAGGCCGGGCCGGCGGACGGCGCGCCAGGACCGGCGCTGCGGATCCTCCCCGGCCCGCGCCGCCGCTGGCTCAAGGTGGGGCCGCGCGGCATCGGCGACGGCGAGCCCGCGTACGTCATTGCGGAGATCGGCATCAACCACAACGGATCGGTGGACATCGCGAAGAAGCTGATCGACGGGGCGGTGGCCGCCGGATGCGACTGCGTGAAATTCCAGAAGCGCACCCCCGAGCTGTGCGTGCCGCCCGAGCAGCAGGGCGTGGAGCGCGACACGCCCTGGGGGCGCATGACGTACCTCGACTACCGCCGCCGCGTCGAGCTCAACTTCGCCCAGTACGCCGAGATCGACCGCTACTGCCGCGACCGCGGCATCGCCTGGGCCGCATCGTGCTGGGACGGGCCATCCGTGGACTTCGTCGCCAGTTTCGACCCGCCGTTCTTCAAGGTGGCGTCGGCGACGCTCACCGACCACGTGCTGCTCCGGAAGATCCGGGCGACGGGCAAGCCGCTCATGCTCTCCACCGGGATGTCCACCATGGGGGAAATCGACGCGGCGGTGCGCGAGGTGGGGGCCGACAACCTGCTCATCGCCCACGCGACCTCGACCTACCCCTGCGCGCCGCGCGAGCTGAACCTGCGCATGATCCTGACGCTGCAGGACCGCTTCGACGGCGTGCCTATCGGCTACTCGGGACACGAGACCGGTCTCGCCACCACCTACGCCGCCGTGGCGCTCGGGGCGGCGTTCGTCGAGCGGCACATCACGCTCGACCGGAGCATGTGGGGCTCCGATCAGGCGGCCTCGGTCGAGATCGTGGGGCTGATGCGCCTGGTGCGCGACCTGCGCGACATTGAAGGAGCGCTGGGCGACGGCATCAAGCGCGTCTACGCCAGCGAGCTCGGCGCGTTGCGCCGGCTGCGGCGGGTGCCGGCGGACGCGGCCCCGAGGTTGGACGTGGCGCAGGCGTGAGCGCCGTCGAACGGTGGACGTTCGCCGCCGTCGTCGGCGCCGGGGCGCTGTTCGTGTTCCTCGAGCGCCGCTATCCCTACAACCGCGGCCAGCGGCTGCTGCGCCCCGGTTTCTGGATCGACTTCCTGCTGTACGGCTTCGTCCAGAGCTACGTCCTGGGGATCGTCATCGGCCGGGTGATCCAGGCGCTCGACGCCCACACCGGGCTCTCCCGCCTGGCCCTCGTGGCGTCGTGGCCCGTCCTGGGCCAGCTGGCCTTCTTCGTGGTCACGCACGACCTCTACATCTACCTGTTCCACCGTCTCCAGCACCGCTCGCTGCTGCTGTGGCGGATCCACGAGGCCCACCATTCGGTGGCCAACGTGGACTGGCTGTCGGGCGTGCGGTCGCACGTCCTCGAGATCCTGATCAACCAGACGGTGGAGTTCGCGCCGATCGTCCTGCTCGGCGCCGCCCCGCAGGTGGCGGTCCTCAAGGGCGCGGTGAGCGCGATCTGGGGCATGTTCATCCACTCCAACGTGGACGCCCGGCTGGGGCCGCTGCGGTACGTGCTCAACGGCCCGGAGATGCACCGCTGGCACCACGCGGTGGTCCAGGAGGCGTACGGGAAGAACTTCGGCACCAAGCTCACCATCTGGGACTGGATGTTCCGCACGGCCTACTGCCCGCCGGGGCGCAAGGCGCCGCGCTACGGGCTGAGCTACACCGAGTACCCGGAGCATTTCCCGGAGGACTACTTCGTCCAGCAGGCCTACGCGTTCCGCGCGTCGACGCCGCTGACGGCCAGTACCGAGTGACGCTGACGCCGCCACAGCACCTGGCGGCCCTGGGCCTCGTCGTGCTCGACGCGGTCGCGCGCGGAGCGCGGATCCGGCTCATGATCCCGATGTCGCTGCCCCGCGCGATCGCCGTGAACGTCAGCAGCGACGCCGTCGCCGCGGTGACCCCCGCACGCCTGGGGGGGGAGCTGGCCCGGTTCGTCGCCCTCCGGCGGTGGGGGGCGAGTACCGCCGCGCTCCTGGCGGCGTCGGCGACCGAGCTGCTCGCCGACACGGCGGTGCTGCTCGCCATCGCGGTGCCGTGCGCGTTCGTCTTCGTGCATGCCGCGCGAGCGTGGGCAGGGCGGCTGGCGGCGCTCGCCGGCTCGCCCGCGGCCCGGTGGGTGGCCGTGCTGGTGCTGGTCGCCACGCTGGTGGGTGCGGCAGCCGCGCGCCGCTACCGGCGCCGCGTCTCCGCTCCAGGCGGCGACGCGCTGCGCGAGGCGTGGCGCCTCCTGTGGCGGCGGCCGCGTGCGGTGGTGGCGGCCCTGCTCGGGCTGACCGTCGTCAGCGTCGCGGCCCGCATCGCCGTTCTGCCCGTGCTGGCCGCGGGCATCTCCGGCCCCCACCTGGGGGCGCTGGTGCTTGGCTCGGTCGGCTTGCTCGTCGGACAGGCGGTGCTCCCGACGCCGTCCGGCGCCGGTGTCGTCGATGCGGGGTTCGTGGCCGGCTTCGCCGGCGGCCTGAGCGGTCGCGACCTGGGCAAGCTCCTGCTGGTATGGCGGTTCTACTCCCTGGCGCTCGGGGCCCTGGCCGGCAGCCTGCTCCTGGCGCGCGCGGCCTGGATGCGACGCCGTCGTCCCGCGCAATCGCCGTTACTCGCATCGCCTTTCGGTCGCCGCGTGACCGTGGTTCCGCTAGATTCCGCGTAGCGCTTCGTTCACCGGGAGGATCCGTGGTAGAGAAGTATCCCGTCCGCATCATCCTGACGGCCGATCAGCGCGAGACGGTCCGTACCATGTCGGGTCAGAACATCCAGGCCATCGAGCTCAGCCCGAGCGACGGGAAGACGGGTGAGGGACCGCTGCGCTTCCTGTGGCGCCGTGCAGCAGGGACGAAACCCTCGGCCGACAAGGGATCGCCTTCGCCGACGGGATAGCGCGACGCGGTATCCACCGAACCTGCAGGTTCGTTGTTGTCGGCCAGTCGGCAGTGTGGTTCCGACTCCTTCGTTCGCATATCCCGCCCGTCAAGAGCGCCGGCTCCTGATACTTGGTCTTTACGTGCTCGTGACATGGACGACGACTGAGTGGGTGCAGCCTTTATGGCTGATCGGCGGTCCGCTGCAGCCGCGGTCCGCCAAGGCGCCTTGGCCACGTGGGGCGAGACGTCACGACAGATGCGCCTCCAGAGCATGATGAGTCGGCATGAAACGGATCTTCGGTCCCCTGCTGCTGTTGCTGCTCATCGCCGGCGTTGGCTGGGGCATCGTGCGCTCCACCCGCCTCTGGCTGGGCAGCCGCAAGGTCGTCACGGTGCGGGGCCTGGTCGGTTCCGAGAAGATCCCCTTCCTCACCGATACGCGCGTGCTGGCCGTCCTGCGGCGGCACGGCTTGGATCTGCAGGTGGAGAAGTCCGGCTCCCGCGAGATGGCTTCCCGCACCGACCTGCGCCGGTACGACTTCGCCTTCCCCGCCGGTGCCCCTGCCGCCACCAAGCTGATGCAGCAGACACGCGTGACGAAGTCATACAATCCGTTCTTCACTCCCATGGCCGTCGCGTCCTGGAAGGCGATCGCCGAGGTGCTGGCGGCGAACGGCATGGTGCAACGGGGAACCGACAGCGTGCTGACGCTCGACATGCGTCAACTCCTGGCCGTCATGCGCCGCGGCGCCCGCTGGCGCGACCTGCCGCACAACACGGCGTACGCGGTTGGCAAGGCGGTACTGATCTCGACCACCGACGTGCGCACGTCGAATTCGGCCGCCATGTACCTCGCCCTCATCAGCTACCTGGTGAACGGCGACAACGTCGTGCAGACGGAAGCGCAGGCGGGACAGGTGCTGCCGGTCGTGGCGCCGCTCTACTTCCAGCAGGGCTACCAGGAGTCCAGCAGCGCCGGGCCGTTCGAGGACTACCTGACGATGGGCATGGGCAAGGCACCGCTGGTGCTGGTCTACGAAGCGCAATTTGTGGCCTACCAGATCGAGCACCCGCGGGTCAATCCCGACATGGTGCTGCTCTACCCCCAGCCCACGGTGTTCACCAAGCACACGCTGGTGCCGTTCTCGGCGCGCGGCGATTCACTGGGCGCGCTGCTCGAGCGCGACACTGAGTTGCAGCACCTCGCCGCGGAGTACGGGCTGCGGACCGCCGACCCTGCGTACGGCGCCACGCTGTGGGCGCAGAAGGGTGTCCGCGTGCCGGGCCATCTGATCGACGTGGTGGATCCGCCCAGCTACGACATCCTCGAGCGCATGATCACCTCGCTGGCCCGCGGCACTCCGTGCGCCGCGTCCGACACCACCTGCCACTGACATCACCGGCCGCATCCGAGGAGCTCCGATGAGTGACATCGCCGCCGCGCCCGCCCTGAACCTGACACCGCCGGAGCCCGTGGCCGCCGTGCCGCCGGGGCAGGCGGCCGGCCTGGTCAAGCTCGACCCGGTCGTCACGGCCAGCCTCGACGCGCAGGTCCAGGAGTACGTCGGGGGCCTCGCCTCCGACGACGTGCACAGCGAGGTGTTCCAGAACCGGCTGAATTCGATCCACACCCTCGGCAACGCCGATGTGCAGGCCTCGGCCCAGGTATCGAACCGCATGCTGCAACGACCGATGCGGGCCATGGAGCACGGCGGGCTGGGTGAGACCGCGGTCATCTCCAACGGCCTGGTCGAGCTGCGGCAGACCATCGAGAAGCTCGATCCCTCGAAGCAGGGGGACCTGCTGTCGCCCCGCCGGCTGCTGGGGATCATCCCGCTGGGCAACCGGTTGCTCGCGTATTTCGACAAGTACCGCTCGGCCCAGACGCACCTCAACGCCATCATCGAGTCGCTGCACCACGGCCAGGACGAGCTGCAACGCGACAACGCCTCCATCGAACAGGAAAAGCAGAACATGTGGGCGCTGATGCAGCGCCTGGAGCAGTGGGTATATCTCGGCAAGCAGCTCGATCACGCGGTGGAGGCGAAGGCGAGCGCCCTCGAGAGCAGCGACCCGGGCCGGGCGAAGCTCGTCAAGGAGGAGGTCCTGTTCGCGGTGCGCCAGAAGGTCACCGACCTGCTCACCCAGCTGGCGGTGAACAGCCAGGGCTACCTCGCGCTCGATCTGGTGCGGCGCAACAACGTGGAGCTGATCAAGGGCGTGGACCGCGCGACCACCACCACGGTATCGGCGCTGCGCACGGCGGTGATCGTCGCGCAGGCGCTGGCCAATCAGAAACTGGTGCTGGACCAGATCACGGCGCTCAACACCACGACCGGCAACATCATCGAAGGCACGGCGCGGATGCTGAAGGAGCAGTCGGGCGCCATCAGCGAGCAGGCCTCGAGCGCGACCATCCGCATCGAGCAGCTGCAACGCGCCTTCGACGACGTCTATGCGACGATGGACGCCATCTCCGAGTACAAGGTCAAGGCCCTGGACAGCATGAGCAAGACCATCGAGGTCCTCTCGACGGAAGTGGGCAAGGCGAAACAGTACCTGGACCGCGCTCGCTCGGAGTCGGAGCAGGGGCCGGCGGCGCCCGCGGCGTTGGATGCGCACGGCGCGGTGAAGCTGCTGCCGGGGCCGTCGGCGTGATGCGGCGCGCCGCTCGCTGGCTGGCCGTCGCGGCCGCCCTCGGCGCCGGCGCGGGCTGTCACCGGGCGCCACCTCCCGAGGCATTCGCCGTGCTTGCCGGCTCGGAACTCAAGGACCTCGAGCCCTACCTGGAGCAGATCCGCAAGCAGACCGGCGTCGAGATGCGCTTCCAGTACAGCGGCACGCTGGCCGGCATCGATCGCCTGAACGCCGGCGAGGCCTTCGACGCGGTGTGGTTCTCGCACGCCAAGTACCTCATCCTGAGCGATGCGGGCCGCAACCGGGTGAAGGCGGAGGAGCGGATCATGCTCTCGCCGGTCGTGCTTGGCATCAAGGCGAGCAAGGCGCGGGCCTTCGGCTGGATCGACAACCCTGACGTGACCTGGGCCGGGATCGCGGCGCGCGTGAAGTCGGGCGAGCTGCACTACGCCATGACCAATCCGACGGCGTCGAACAGCGGCTTCAGCGCCGTCATCGGTCTTGCCGCCGCCCTCTCGCGGACGGCGGGCGCCCTCACCGAGACGGACATCAACACCGCGGCCCTGCGCGACTTCTTTCGCGGCCAGGCACTCACCGCCGGCAGCTCCGGCTGGCTGGCCGAGGGCTACGAGCGCGATCAGGACCGACTCGACGGGATGATCAACTACGAGTCCATCCTCCTTTCGCTCAACCGGAGCGGCCGGCTGCACGAGCCGCTGGTGCTCGTGTACCCCAAGGAAGGCATCGTGACGGCCGACTACCCGCTGGTCCTGTTGAATGCGGACAAGCGGGCCGCCTTCGACCGGCTGGTGGCCTACCTCAAGAGCCCGGACTTCCAGCGCACGCTGATGACGGCGACGTTCCGCCGCCCCGTGAATCCCGACGTCCCGCTCGACTCGACGTTCCCGCGCGCCCTCATCGTGGAGCTGGCGTTCCCGTCCCGGCTGGCGGTCGTGGACCGGGTGCTCGAGAGCTATCTCAGCGAGCAGCGCAGGCCGGCCCACTCCTTCTTCCTGCTCGACGTCAGCGGGTCCATGCAGGGACCACGGCTGGACCAGCTCCAGCGCGCGCTCTACACCCTGGCGGGTGACGATTCCTCGCTCACCGGACGCTTCGCGCAGTTCCAGCCGCGCGAGGTGGTGAGCGTGCTGACCTTCAGCGACCACATCGAGGACCGGAAGGAGTTCGATCTCGGCACTGGCGCGCAGCCGGCCGCGACGCGCGTCGCCGTGCGCCAGTACGTGGACGGGCTGCAGGCCGGCGGCGGCACGGCCATTTTCTCGTCGCTCGAGGACACGTACCAGGCCGCGCTCGAGGCGCGGCGCGCCGACCCCGACCGCTACGTCTCCATCGTCCTGATGACGGATGGCCAGAGCAACCGCGGCGCCTCCCTCGACGACTTCCGCCGCTACGTCGCCTCGCTGCCGCCCGACGCCCGGGAGATCAGGGTCTTCCCGATCGTGTTCGGCGACGCCGACCGGCAGCAGCTCGAGGCGATCGCGTCGCTGACCGGCGGCCGGCTGTTCGACGGCAACAGCGTCAGGCTGGCCGCGGTGTTCAAGGAGATCCGGGGCTACCAGTGAGCGATGCGGGGCCGGGAATCGCGCCGCGGACGCGCCTGCTCCTGTTCCTGTACTCGCGGCGCAACGTCGTGGGCAGCCTGCTCGCCTTGGGCGGCCTGGCGGCCCACTTTCTCGGCATCCTCGAGGCCGGCTGGCTGGCCATCGTCGCCGGCCTGTACGGGATCGGCTACTTGGCCACTCCGCCGCAGCGCGCGATGGAGCTCTCCCTCGGCGGCCGGATCGCGATCGGCGACATCGGTGGCCGTCTCGACCAGCTCGTGTCCTCGCTGTCGCACAAGGTCGAGCCCGACGTGCTGGCGCTTGTCGAGCAGATCCGCCAGTCGATCATGACCCTGCTGCCACGGCTGCTGGCTCAGGAGAACGTGGGCGACGCCAGCCTGTACACCGTGCGCCAGACCGCGCTCGAGTACCTGCCGACCACGCTGCAGAGCTACGTGACCCTCCCGGCGGCGTTCCGCCGGATCCACGCGGTCCAGGGCGGCAAGACGCCCAAGGACCTGCTGCTGGAGCAGCTCGGCATCCTGGACGCGAAGATGAAGGAGATCGTGGCCAGCGTGGCCCAGAACGACATGCAGGCCCTGCTGGTCAACGGCCGCTTCCTCCAGGAGAAGTTCGGACAGCGCGGCTTCCTGCTGGGCGAGCAGTCGTCCACCGCACGGTAGGATGGCGCGGCCCGTTCGCTCCACGCCGGACTACGCCAGCTGGGTGCCGTCCCGGCTGGTATACGTCCCGGCCGCTCTCGCGGTCATCCTCGGCGGCCTGTCCGCACTCACCCTGTGGCTCGCCCTGCCCGCAGGCCTCTGTCTCGCTGGCGCATCCTACTTCGCCTACGCCCGTTGGACACTCTCCGCCCGCGGAGGCGATGTCCAATCGAAGATCCAGGCGCTGGTCCTCCAACACCTGCATTGGCCGGGCAGCGGCGACGTGCTCGACATCGGCTGCGGCAACGGCCAGCTCGCCATCGCCATCGCGAAGGCCTACCCGCGCGCCCGCGTCACCGGAGTGGACTTCTGGGGGAAGTCGTGGGAGTACTCCAGGGCGGCGTGCGAACGCAACGCCGCCGTCGAGGGCGTGGCCAAGCAGCTCACGTTCCGGCGGGCCAGCGCGGCGCAGCTGCCGTTCCCCGGTGGCACCTTCGACGTGGTGGTCAGCAACCTCGTCTTCCACGAAGTCCGGGACGTCGCCGACAAGAAGCTCCTGCTGCAGGAGGCCCTGCGGGTCCTGAAGACGGGCGGAGCCTTCGTGCTTCAGGACCTGTTTCTGTGGAGCAGAGTCTACGGCAGCGTTCCCGATCTGCTGACGGCGATCAGCGGCTGGGGGATTTCCAGCGTGGCCTTCGCGGCGACCAACGAAGCGGCGTTCATCCCCGCAGCGCTCAAGCTCCCGTTCATGGTCGGGACCATCGGGATCGTCCACGGCACCAAGTAGCGGTGCGGACGCGCACGCATCTTGCGAGGCTGGAAGCCCCGACCGCGAATGCCGACAACGCAGCGAACCTCGGAGGAACGTGTCATGCGGACGTTCGTGCGCCGATCACTGCCGTCATGCCTCACTCTTCTCGTTGCCCTGGCGTGCTCCAAGGCGCCCGCCGGAACGCCGCGAGCCGCGTCCTCGGGGTCTCCGGCGCGCCAGATAGCCTCCATGCCGGCCTTGGTGGACAGCGTGGATGCCCGCCCAGTGGCCAGGTCCGTGGTTCTCTGCAAGACCACCGCGGACGAGCTGCGTCGTCAGCTCGGCGAGCCCACCAGGGACGGTGTGCTCCACGGATCCCGGATCATGAGCTGGACCACGACCAGCCAATCGCCGGAGGTATTCCTGGCGATCCTGGTCGACAGCCGCGGGGTCGTCGCGGACCTCTACTTCGACGTCCCGACGGAAGTCCCGTGGGTGCCCACGGACCAGTGCGCGCGGCGGTAGGCTGGCGACAGGGCGTCGCCTCGTGAGTCCCGGCCTGGGCGTGCGACGCGTGGCGCTCGCGGTCGCGCTGCTGCTCCTGCTTGCCCAGGCCTGGACCAGCTTGACCAACGCGCCCCAGCGGTTGCCCGACTCCAGG
>Ga0335069_10009432_pt1 | contig 13894 bp, 13 predicted proteins | sample Lox_Sample_11_FD_206714 | JGI IMG/M metagenome (GOLD analysis project Ga0335069, IMG submission 206714) | Soil microbial communities from Loxahatchee National Wildlife Refuge, Florida, United States - Lox_Sample_1.1 | ecosystem: Environmental > Terrestrial > Soil > Wetlands | place: USA... | reverse complement strand
GCCGCGGACGGTGCGGCCGCGGTCCAGGCGTTCGAGAAGCTTTCCCCGGACGTCGTGCTCATGGACGTGCGGATGCCGCGCGTGGATGGCGTGGAGGCCACGCGCCGCATCCGGGCAAACCACCCGGACGCGCGGATCCTCGTGCTCACCACGTTCGACGAGGACGAGCTGGTGTTCGAGGCAATCCGGGCCGGCGCGCGCGGCTACCTGCTGAAGGACGTGTCCGGGGTGGACCTGGCCGCCGCCATCCGGGCCATCGCGCACGGAGAGGCCGCGCTGCAGCCGTCCGTGGCGCGAAAGGTCATGGAGGCGTTCGCCCGCATGGCCCAGCCGGCGCAGGCCACGACCGAGCACTTCGCGGAGCCGCTCTCCGGCCGCGAGCGCGCCGTGCTGAGCCTGCTGGCCCGCGGGCTCAGCAACAAGGAGATCGCGGCCCAGCTCTTCCTCGCCGAAGGCACCGTGAAGAACCACGTGAGCGCAATCCTGTTGAAGATCGACGCCCGCGACCGCACCCAGGCTGCCCTCAAGGCCCGGGAGATGGGCCTGCTGGACCAGTAACCAAGGCCCCTTCCCGCCACGACCTCTCACCCGGCCTTTGCCAGCTCAACGACCAGCACCGCGAGCTTGTCGAAAATCTGGTTCGAGCCTTCATCCTCTCCCACGTCCCAATGACTGCGCGTGAACGTCAGCTTCGTCTGGCCTCTGCCCGTCTCCTCGAATGTCACCACGTCCCGCACTTCAACATCACCGTGGTCCGCACGTTCAACTTTCCCGTTCTTGTCCGCGTAGAACAGGACCGAGACGATCTTCTCCGGCGCCGTGATCTCCGTGTATTCGCCGCCGCTCCAGTACTCCTGGCCATCCGGTGCTCGCATGCAGAAGAGGTACCGCCCCCCCACGCGAAGGTCGATCTGGCAGGATGGCGAGGTGAAGCCCTTCAGCCCCCACCATTTCACCACGAGCTCGGGGTCCGTCCACGCCCTCCAGACCAGCTCGCGCGGGGCGTCAAAGACGCGGGTGATCACGAGATTCTGCAGAAGGTTCGTGTCGCGTTCAGCCATCGTTTCCCTCCCGGTTCTTCATTTCCGACAGGACCGCATCCAACCGGTCGAAGCGCTCCTCCCAGAGACGGCGATAATCGAGCGCCCAGTCACAGACCGCCTTGATGGCTTCCGGCCTCAGGGTGCACATGCTCTCCCGCCCACGTTTCGCCTTCTTCACGATCCGCGCGCGCACCAGGTAGGCAACGTGTTTTGAGATCATCTGCTGCGAGAGCGCAAACGGCTCCGTCAGTCCGTGAACGGTCGCCGGGCCGCGGGAGAGCCTCCTGATCAGTGCCCGCCGGGTCGGGTCGGACAGCGCCGCAAATGCAGTTCCCAGTGGATCCACAACCAAAGGGTAGTGGAAATTCCGGCCGCGGTCAAGCGCACACCGAGGGAAACCAGCGGGGTCCCGCCGTTTTTCGCCGCCGCGCCCGCAATCGTCACCGTGACCTTTCCATGACTTGCGGCACTGTGCGGCACCCGGGGTCACCGCGCCATCTTCATTCCCGTCAAGGAGGATGGAGATGTCACTGATCAGCGTCAGGAACGTGAAGAAGCACTACCGGTTGGAACGGGCCGAAGCACCGGCCCTCGTGGACGTCAGCCTGGACGTCGAGCCCGGAGAGCGCGTGTGTCTCATGGGGCCGAGCGGCAGCGGGAAGTCCACGCTGCTGAACCTCATCGGGTGCATCGACACGCCGACGTCCGGCACCGTGATCGTGGACGGCGAGGATACCGTCGCGTTGAACGATGCGCGGCTGTCCGAGTTCAGGAACCGGCGCATGGGGTTCATCTTCCAGAGCTTCAACCTCATTCCCGTGCTGAGCGTCTACGAGAACGTGGAGTACCCGCTGCTGCTGCAGAAGGTGCCGGCCCGGGAGCGCAAGGCCCGTGTGCTGGAGCTCCTGGCCCGCGTCGGCCTGGCCGAGTACGCCCGCCGGAGCCCCGAGAACCTGTCTGGTGGCCAGCGGCAGCGCGTGTCCATTGCCCGCGCACTGGTGGGGCGGCCGCGGCTGGTGATCGCGGATGAGCCCACCGCGTCCCTGGACCACGCAACTGGCTCCTCCATCATGCAGTTGATGGTGGAGATGAACGAGAGCGAGGGGGCCACGCTGATCTTTTCCACGCACGACTCCGCCGTGGCGCGTCACGCCCGCCGCGTGGTCACCATGCAGGATGGGCGCGTCTCCCTGGACGAGGTGCGAAAGGGGAGCGCCGCATGAAGACGCTGTCCCTTGCGTGGCGCAACCTGCTGCGCCAGAAGCGGCGGACGCTCATCACGCTGTCCGCGTTGATCGTGGGGATGTGCGGCCTGGTGGTGTTCCAGGGCTACATCGTGTCCCTGATGAACGGGTTCCGGGAGAGCACCATCCGGTCCGGGCTCGGGCACCTGCAGGTGGCCAAGACCGCGGGCTACTTCGAGGACGGGGAGTTCAACCCGTACGCGTTCACCCTGCCGGACTCCGCCGGGCTTGCCGCCGACCTGTCGCGGCGGCCGGGCGTGCTGGCGGCGTTCCCGTCCACGGGTTTCACCTCCATCGCGGGCGTTGCGGACAAGTCGGTCACGCTGCTCGTGAAGGGATACCCCGCGGAGCGGATGTACTTCGTGCCCGCGCAGCCCGACCGCGGCCAGGCGGGGCGCACCGCCGGTGCCGGCCAGCCGCCGCGGGATCGATTCGGCCTGGGCACGCTGGTGGCCGGCGCGGCCCCCGCACCCGGGGACCGTGACCGCCTGGTGCTCGGAGAGACCGCGGCGCGCATCCTCGGGGTGCAGCCCGGCGCGGTGATCACGCTGATGGCGGTGCTGCCGGACGGCGGCCTCAACGGCCGGGATTTCACGGTGGAAGGCATCTACCGCGACCCGGGCCGTGACAAGGTGTTCGCGTTCACGGACTACGACACCGCGGCGGACTTCACCGGTATCGCGAACGCGCCGGTGGTCCACGTCCTGGCCGAGGACATCGCCGCGGTGAGCGCCATCTCGTCAGCGGTCCCGGCAGGGCTCGCCGTGCGGACCTGGCACGACCTGGCCACCTACTACGTGCAGGTCAACACGATGTTCGGCGGGTTCCTCGGCGTCATCCGCATCATCATCCTCCTGGTCACGCTGTTCATCATGGCCAATACCATGAACCGCATCGTGCGCGAGCGCATGCGCGAGTGGGGAACCCTGCGGGCGATGGGCATGAAGAAGCGCCGCATCCTTCTGCTCGTGGTGCTGGAAGGCGGCCTGCAGGGGGTGGTGGGGGCGGCCCTGGGGGTGCTGGCAGGTCTGGGCCTGTCCGCCCTGATCAACCTCCAGGGAGGGCTCCCGGTTCCCTTTGCCAACGGCGGCCAGCGCGTGGTGGTGAGGCTGCTGCTCTCCGCCCAGCCGGCCTGGAATCTCGTGCCCGCGGCGCTGTTCGCGGCCGCCGCATCGTTTCTCCCCGGCCTGAGGGCCACCCGCCTCACACCGTCGGAATGCCTGCGGCAGGTCTGAGCCGCGCAGGTCTGAAAGGAAAACCCAATGACGAGCTTTACAACATTCCTGATGGCCGCGCGCAACCTTCTGCGCGCCCGGCGGCGCACGCTGTCCACGCTGCTCGCCATCGTGGTCGGGCTGATCGGCCTGACGCTCCTGGACGGCTACATCACGTACTCCATGAACGGCCTGCGGGAGGCGGTAGTCCACTCGGGCACCGGCCACCTGCAGGTGGTGAGCTCCCCGAAGTTCTTCGACGAGGGGGACACCGACCCGTTCCCGTTCATGCTCGGCAACGCCCCTGCCGTGGAGCGCGAGCTGCGGGCCCTGCCCGAGGTGGTGGACGTGGTGCCGGCCGTGTCGTTCACCGCGGTAGCTTCCGCCGGCGGGCGGACCACCACCGTGATGGTGACGGCGCTTTCCACCGAGCAGGCCCGCCGGGACCTGCGGGGCCGCGGGATTGCCGCGGGCAGGGACCTGGACCCGGCCCGGCACGGGCTCATCCTGCTGGGCCGCGGAGTGGCCCGCAAGCTCGGCGTGACGCCGGGGGCCACCATCTCCCTGTTCGCGCTGAGCAAGGGCGGAGGGGTCAACACGCAGAGCTACGCGGTGGAAGGCACCACGGCCACCGTGATCGCCGCGCTGGACGCCGTGTCCGTGACCATGGACCTCGCGGATGCGCAGTCGCTCATCGGGAGCGACGCGGTGCCCCAGGTCATCGTCTACCTGAAGCACACGGCGGACACCCCGCGCGTGGCCCGCGTGCTTCGGGCCGCCGCGCCGGGCTCGGCGCTGGCCGGCCTGACCGTCCGCACCTGGGATGAGCTTTCCGCGTACTACCGGCAGGCCAACGGGGCCTACCAGCTGGTGCTGGGCGTGGCCCGGCTCATCGTGCTGATCGTCGCGTTGTTCTCCATCTCGGGAACGCTGTCGTTGTCGGTGATGGAGCGCCTCCGGGAGATGGGAACGCTGCGGGCATTCGGAACGCGCCGCCGGCAGGTGGTGTCCCTGCTGGTGATCGAGGGCGCCGTGCTCGGGATCGCGGGAGCGCTTGCCGGCTGCCTGGCGGGGGGAGGCCTCTCGGGGCTCATCAACCTGATGGGAGGAATCACCATGCCGCCGCAGCCGGGCACCTCGTCCGCCCTGCAGATCTATTTCACGCCGCAGCTCGCCCGGTTCTTCTCGAATGCCGCCTGGGTGCTCGCCGCCTCCGCGGTCGGCGCCCTGTTCCCCGGGATGCTGACATCCCGAAGAGTCATCGCGGACCTGCTCCGCGCACAGTAGGAGGAAACACATGAGAGCCCATTCGTCGGTTCGGTTTCTTGCACCGTTGCTCGTGGCCCTTGCGCTCGGTGCGGGCCAGCACCTGGCCGCGCAGTCACCCGCCCAGGGCCCGGCGGAGTCCCCGTCTGCCCTGCTGGCGCGCGTGGACGACCAGCGGCGCGTGACAGACTTTACCTTCGTCATGCAGATGACGAGCTTCGACGGTGACAAGCAGGTGGAGGCCGATACCATCTGGGGCTTCATCAAGGGAGTGGGCACGGCCAACCGCAGCCTGGTTTCCTTTGCGGGTCCCGCGTCCGTGAAGGGCCGCAAGCTCCTCATGGACGGCCCCGTGGTCTACCTGTTGTTCCCCAGGACCACCAACCCGATTCGCCTGTCACCCCTGCAGGTCCTGCTCGGGCAGGCTTCCAACGGGGACGTGGTCCGCACCGCGTTTTCGGACGACTACGACGTGGACTCCCTGGCGGACGACGACCACGGCGGCGTGGCCTGCTACCGCTTCACGCTCGCCGTGAAGCCGACGCGGACGGACGCCTCGTACCGCCAGGTGGTGCTCTGGGTGGACAAGGAGCACCTGCATCCGGTCTACGCGGAGTTCTCCACCGGGGACAGGCTGCTGAAGCAGGCCACGTACTCGGACTACCGCAGCGCCCTGGGCCGCGAGATCCCGTTCTCCGTGGACATCCACGACGCGGACAATCCGCGGAAGCACACGGTGATGACCTACCTGAAGGTGGGGCACAAGCCCATGGCGGACACCGTGTTCCGCCGCGAGTACCTGCCGTCATGGGTCCCGGAGCAGCCCGAATGAAGACGCTCACGGTTGCCGCGGCGGCGCTGGCCGTCGCGGCCACGACGCTGCTGCCGGGCGCCGCCGGGGCACTGGACGGCCAGCTCCTGCTGGACGCCGTTCCCACCGCGGCGCTGGTGCAGCAGGCGCCGTCGGCGCCGTGGATGCAGGCGGAAACCACGGAGCTTGCCGCGCAGGGGGCCGTGTCCCACACCCAGGCGCTCGCGGAGGGGCTTTCGCTCTCCGGCAGCGTCTGGGCCCTCGCCGACACTCTCCCCTCCGGCTCGCCGCTGTCCACGCCGCCGGCCAAGCTGGACCTGGAGAGCCGGGTGCTGGAGCTGAAGCTGACCTGGGAAGCCCTGCCGGGGACCCTGATCGTGGATGGCGGCAAGCTCCTCATCCACCCTTCCTCGGGATTTTTCCGCACGCCGCTCAACATCATCTCCCACGCGGCTCTCGGCACGACCACCAACCTGAGCGGGTCCGCGGTGGGAACGTGGGAGGAGGGGTGGGTTGGCGCGCGCGCCACGCTGCTGGTCGGAAACCTTACCGTCAGCAACTTCTTCTCCCCGAGGCTGGACTGGTCCGACGCCGCGGATTCCGTCCTGGCTTACGTCAGCTCCCGGCAGCCGGATTACCAGGACCTGTCCCGGGTGACGCTTCGGGTCGGCGCGACGGACCTCCAGGTGCTCGGGCTGGTGAGCACCGGCGGCCCGGGCAGCGCGGATCCCGACGTTCACGTGACGGCCGGCGCGGGAATGGACACGGGCATCGGGGATGCCATCACCGTGCGCGCCGAGGTCTCCGCGGCGGACTCCACCTCGCGCCTGGCGCCGGGATCCACGCAGCTGCCGCTCGCCGTGGTGACGCAGTCCGTGGCCTGGGCGCCCCGCGCCCTCGCGGGCTTCACGTGGACCGGCGCCGACCAGCTCACGGTGATGGCCGAGTACTACTACGACGGCGCCGGGTTTGGCGGCAGCGACTACCGCCAGCTCATCTCGTATTCACAGGCACTGCGCGGGGCGCCCGGGGCCGGCCCCGACCTGCTGGACCAGTTCGGCACGTTCAGCGCCGGGCAGCACTACGGGTTCGTGCGGATTGCGGGCCCCGTGGATACCACCTTGAGCGCGGCGGCATGGACCACCGTCAACCTGCAGGACTTCTCGGGGCTCTCGGCCGTGGTGCTCACCGCGACGTTCGACCAGTGGACGCTGGGAGCCTCGTTCCTGGACGCCTGGGGCACCACGGACACCGAGGCCGGACTGTCACCACTGCTGTGGCGCGTGGACCTGGAGGTGAGCCTGTTCCTGTAGGGCAAGGCGGCGGATCGCCTTCCCGCGATCCGCCCGGCCGTCCCGATGCGCCGAAGCCGCCTACAACTGCAGCGCGTTCACCAGGTCGCCCGCGTTGGCGTCCCGCTGGTCGAGCGGGGCCACGCCGAACGTCTCCTCGATGAGCTTGAGGATGGAGGTGGTGTCGTACTGCGTGTGATCCACGTAGCCCTTGCGGGCCAGCGGAGAGACGATGATGGCAGGCACCCGCGAGCCGGGTCCCCAGCGATCCACCACCGGCGGGGCCACGTGGTCCCAGCGGCCCCCGTGCTCATCGTAGGTGATGACGATCACGGTGTCATTCCAGGCCCCGCTTGCGCGGATGCGGCGCACGAGGTCCGCCACGTGCTGCTGACCGCGCGCGAGCGCCGCGTACCCCGGGTGCTCGTTGTCGGGACCCAGGGGCTTGATGAAGGAAACCGCCGGCATGGTTCCTTTCGAAACCGCGTCCAGGAAATCCTTCTCGTCCTTGAGGTGTTCCTTCTTTGCCGCCGTGCCGTCCGCGTACGTGGAGAAATAGATGAACGGCTGGTGGTGGAACTGGAAGAGCGGATCCGGCCGGCCCGCCAGCGCGTCATCCCATCCGCCCGAGTACCACGCCCAGGAGATGTTCTTCCCCGAGAGGCGGTCACCGATGGTGGGCAGGTCCTGGTTGGGAACCAGCGTGGAGGGGTCCGCCGAGGCGGGGTGGGGCTGGTTCACGGAGAACGCGGTGTTCACCACGTACCCGTCCGGGGTCACCACCTTGTCCGCCACGGTGGTGCCGGAGGCGTCCGGGGGCGTGGCGATCATGGAGGCGGGCGCATTCGGGAAGACCGGCGCCGCCGCCGCGACCAGGAAGATGTGGTTCAGGAACGAGCCGCCGAACGCCGCGTGGAAGAAGTTGTCGCACAGCGTGAACTCCTGCGCGAGCTTCCCCTCCGGCATCCGGGTGGCGTCGAAGTAGCTCATCACCAGGCCGCCGTTGTCGCTCCAGCTCACGAACTTGTCCATCTTCCCGCCGTCGATCTGCAGCTGCTCGGTGTAGAACCGGTGCACGAGGTCCCCGGTGCGCACCTCGGGGGCGATGAACCGCGTGAGGTCGAAGGGCTTGAGCGCCTGCGCAAGGTCCATGCCCGCGAACGCGGGGTCCGCGTCCTTCCCGTTGATCGGGGCCGGGGCCGCTGCCAGCGGGGCGCCCGCGTGGTTCACCTGGGTCAGCGAAGCGGCGGAGGCGTTGGCGAACCCGTTGGCTCCCGGAAACTTGCCGTACAGTGCGTCGAAGCTCCAGTTCTCCTGGTAGATCACCACGATGTGCTTCACCCGTGCCTTGAGCCGTGCCAGGGTGCCCTGCGCGGACGCCGCCGCCGCCGTCGCGATGAGAAGCAGGGAGAGCAAACCGATCGCGCGGGCAGGCCCCGCGCGGAAGCTGCGTGTTTTCATGGGAGCAAGGTCAGGCCCCCGTGTCAGGTTTGGGTGAACTACTCTACCTTGAGGACGTCCTTCACGAGCTTGCGGATGTTGGCCTTGGGCAGCGCTCCCACCGCCATCCGCGGCTTCTCGCCAATGGGGATGAACAGCAGGCTGGGAATGCTCTGGATCCCGAACGCGGAGGCCACGTCGGTCTCCTCGTCCGTGTTGACCTTGTAGACGTTGAGCTTCCCGTCGTACTCCTTGGCGATCTCGTCCAGCACGGGGGAGATCATCTTGCACGGGCCGCACCACTCGGCCCAGAAGTCCACGATGGCGGGTACGTCCCCGGCGAACTTCCACTCCGCGTTCTTCTCGAAGTCGAAGACTTTCCTGGTGAAGGAATCCTTGTTCAGGTGCTCGGTCATCTCGGGTGCTCCATGTTCCTTTGATCGGTATATATGAAAAACTCTATACAGGAATATCGCGGAGATCGGGCCGAACGTCAACCGCGCCGGCCGGGCCCCCGATTCGCGGAAAAGGGCTTCGACGCGGCGACCAACAAGGACATCGCCCGCGCCGCCGGCATCACGCCGGGGCTGATCTATCACTACTTCAGGAGCAAGCGGGACGTCCTGGTGGAGGCCATGGAGTTGCACTCCCCGGTGAAGGCCATGCGGTCGGTGACCCCGGAGATGCTCGCCCTTCCGCCGGAGGACTTCCTCCCGCGGCTCCTCCTGCAGCTCCTGGAGGTGCTCGAGGGAGACGAGTTCCTGTCCATGTTGCGCGTCTTCCTGCCGGAGGCGATTCACAAGGGCGCAATGTCGCCCTCGGTATTCTCGGCCATGGCGGAGGCCACGGGGTTCCTGCAGCAGTACCTGGATGACCGCATGAAGGCGGGCCAGCTTCGGGCGGCGGACGCCGCGCTCACCAGCCACCTCGTGCTCGGCAGTCTCATGGATCTCGTGCTTCGGCGCCGGGTCATCAAGGACCGGGCAGTCCTCAGGTTCTCGCGCCAGCAGATCGTGGACCACGTGGTGTCCACCACGCTGGAAGGGACTGCTGCCGCGGTGAGGGCCCGCCGTTCCGCTCCCGCGTTGACTGGTCGATCAATCAATGGCGCCGGTCCGCCATTCACCCGTGCCGGGCGCTCGCCGGTTCCCATGGAGGTGCGGATATGCACACCCTTCTTGCTCTGCTGGTCCTCGCGGTCGTATTCAACGGCACGCTCGCAGGTGCCAGCCTCGACACGTCGCTGGTGAAGCTTCCCGCCCGCCGTCGGATCGGCGCGCGGGCGTACGCCGTGTTCGCCGCGACGATCGCCGGCCTGGTCCACCACGCGGGGACCGGGGCAACCGTGCCCCTGGTCGGGGCCAGCGCGGCCAGCCTGGTGCACTTCGGTGCCACCAGCCGGGCAGCCCCCCGCTCATGCTGGGTATCCCCCAAGCGGCGGGCCGGGACGGATGGACATGAACTGGCCGAGCCGGCCCGCGGGCCGCGGACTGCGGGATGAGAGGCCGTGAAATAACGGGTGCCCATGTCCGTCTCCTTGAGTGTGTCCAGAACAAATGACTTCGCTCGCTGGGAGACGCCAATGAACACATCCGATCAATCCACTCGAAGACAGGGTCCCATGGACCGCCAGTTCGCCAATCCATCGGGACCCCTTGGCTCCCTGGTTGGTGTTGCCATGGCCATTGAGCACAAGGCGCTCCACAAGGCCGTCGTGGAGCGGCTTTCACTCGACGCGACGGACCACGTGCTGGAAATTGGCTTCGGCTCCGGAACCGCAATCAAGCTCGCGTCCGCGCAGGCATCTTTTGTTGCAGGAATCGAGACATCGCGGGAGATGGTCGCCCAGGCCACCCGTCGGAACCGGCTGGCAATCAAGGCCCGCAAGGTGGAGATCCTTCGCTCCCCGGCGCATGCCATCCCCTTCCCGAATGACCACTTCTCGGTGGTGTTCGAGGTCAACTCATTCCACCACTGGCAGAATCCCGGCGCTGGCATCGCGGAGATCTCCCGGGTGCTCCGCCGTGGCGGGTTGCTTCTGATGGTCTTGCGGCAGGGACACACCGGCTCCGTCATGCGTGAGGCACAAGCCGTTTCCGAGATGCTGGAGCGTGCGGGTTTCAGCGGGATCCAGATCGAGAGGCATTCGTACGGACATGGGGGCGCGTTTGTGACGGCCCGGCGTTAGGCGACCGATCCGCGCTGTGAGCCATCCCAGGGCCAGCTCCAGCCCCGACTCCCATCCACGATCCCGTGCGGCCTTGGACCTGCCGCCGGGAATGCCCAGGTTGCGTGGCCGATGATTCTCGCGTCACGTGCCCGGGGGACACGCTGGCAGGGACGGTTGCGCCGTGCAGGACTTCCCCGATGCCGTGGACACTGCCGGTCAATGCCAACCAGGCCCCGATGGCAGTGGCCAGGAGTCTCGTCGCGTTGTTGCGCACCCCCGGACCGGACTGCCGTGGACGGGTCCGACGGAAGGATCCGTACCGGGCTGGACGGCATCACGACCGCTCTGACGTTGATACAGTCCGCGGAGGTCTCGTTCGACGGCAACTGAACCGCGCCACTCTGTTAGGTTTCCGTGAATTCGTGCGGCCGGCCGCGCCCGCCGCAGCGCTCGGGCGGCCGCGGCAGGTCCGGTTCGTTGCAGCGCGGGCGCTTGTGGATTACATTCGCGGGTGAATGAACGAGCTCATCACTATCGTGGAAGATGAGGACGACATCCGCGCCCTGGTCGCCGCGGGGCTCAAGAAGGAGCGCTTCCGAGTGCGCGAGTTCGCGGACGGCCGCGGCTTCCTGTCCTCTCTCCGCTCGGAGAAGCCGGACCTGGTCGTCCTTGACCTCATGCTCCCGGACACGGATGGGTTTGCCATCTGCCGCGGCATGCGGGCGGACCGAGCCCTCGCCTCCATACCCGTCATCATGCTCACCGCCCGTGCGGAAGAGGCAGACCGCGTCCTTGGCCTGGAGCTCGGTGCGGACGATTACGTGGTCAAGCCGTTCTCCCCCAAGGAGCTGGCCGCCCGCGTGAAGGCGGTGCTGCGGAGGGCTTCCCCCGAGGCATCCCGCTCGCGCATCGAGGTCGGTGAGGGCCTCGTGATCGACCTGGACACCCACGAGGTGTTCCTGCGGGAGGACAAGCTGGATCTCACCCAGGCGGAGTTCCGCCTGCTGTACCTGCTCGCCTCCCGCATCGGGTGGGTATTCTCCCGGGAGAAGATCCTCGACCACCTCTGGGGAGACGAGAAAAACGTGACCGACCGATCGGTGGATGTGCACGTCAAGCACCTGCGGGACAAGCTGGGTTCCGCGGGCACAATGATCCGCAACGTCCGCGGGGTGGGCTACAAGCTCGCCACCCCCGGCGGGGAGCAGCGCTCGGCAGGCAGGAAATGAAGCGTCGCATATTCCTGCGGGTCTTTGCCGGCTATGCCGTCGTGAGCATCCTGGCAATCGTTGTTTTTTCCTTCTATACAAGGGATCTCGCACGGCGCATCTCCCACGATGCGCTGACCCGCGGCCTGGAGGGCGCGGCGCGGGCGGCCCTGGTGTCCGTGGCGCCGCTGATGACGAACGGTCGCTCGCCCGCGCTGGACCAGCTCACCGCGGCAATCGGGCGGGAGAGCAAGGTCCGCCTCACCGTGATCAACGGCAACGGCGTGGTGTTCGCGGACTCCGAGCAGGACCCCGCCGTCATGGAGAACCACTCCAACCGCCCGGAGGTCATCCGCGCCATGACCGGGGCGGTGGGAACCTCCCTGCGCTTCAGCGGCACCCTGCGCCACTGGCTCATCTACGTTGCCGTGCCGGTCACGGACCACTCCGGGGCCGTCCGCGGGGTGGTGCGCACCGCTTCAACGGTCGAGGACCTAGAGGCATTCGCCGGGCGGGAGCTGGGAAACCTCCTGGTATTCGCGCTCCTGCTCCTGGCCGCCTGCATCCTCTCGTCCCTGCTGTTCACGCGGACCATAACGGCGCCCCTGCGGGATCTCTCCCAGGTCGTGGGGCTGTTCGCCGCCGGGGACTTCGGCGCCCGTCTTCACCTGCGCCGCCGCGACGAGCTGCGGGAGCTGGCGGACAGCTTCAACTCCATGGGCGAACGCGTGGAGGCCCTCTTCCAGGAACGCGCGCGCCGCGCCCAGGAGCTGGACGGGATCTTCTCCTCGGTGCAGCAGGGAATCGTCGTGCTGGACAGCGACGGGCGCATCGTGAGGAGCAACAAGGGCTTCACCCAGCACGCGGCCTCCCTGCCCGTGGAGGGGCGCACGCTCTGGGAGGTCATGCGCGCGCCGCGGCTCACCGAGCTCGTCCAGGAGTCACGGGCCACGGGGAAGCGCCAGTCCGAGGAGGTGGCCATCGGTGACCGCTCCGTGCTGTGCACCGTGGAGCGCATGGGAGAGCGCGAAGAGCTGATCCTGGTCCTGAACGACACCACCGACATGCGCCGGGTGGAGACCATGAAGCGGGACTTCGTGGTGAACGCGTCACACGAGCTTCGCACCCCGCTCACCTCGATCATGGGCTCCCTGGAGATGCTGGAGGGGGCGCTCAAGGGTGACGCGGCGCGGTGGGTGGAGACCATCCGCAGAAACGCGGAGCGGATGACCTCCATCGTAAAGGACCTGCTGCTGCTGTCGGGCCTGGAGGCGAACGCCTCGGAGCCCGCGGCGGAGCACGTGGACCTGGGCCGCCTTCTGCACGACGTGGCCGGGATGTTTACCCCGCGTGCCGAGGCGCAGGGCCTGGCCATGGTGCTGTCCGTCCCGCCGGACCTGCCGGTGATCGTCGCGGACGCCTACCTCCTGGAGCAGGTGCTCGTGAACCTCGTGGACAACGCGCTGAAATATACCGAGCGAGGCGAGGTACGGATCGCCGCCCAGGCAGGGGACGACCAGCGGATCCGCATCGAGGTCTCGGATACCGGCATCGGCATTCCAGAGGAAAGCCTTCCACGCATCTTCGAGCGCTTTTACGTGGTGGACAAGTCCCGTTCGCGCAAGCTCGGGGGCACCGGGCTCGGCCTGGCCATCGTGAAGCACATCATCCAGAGCCATTCCGGCAGCATCGACGTGCACAGCGTGCTGGGAAAAGGGACCCGTTTCACCGTCACGATCCCCCGTGACCTCCGCCCGGGGAAATTAACCGAAAACTAACAGAACCTTCACTACTGTCTAACGTCGCCCGCGTTCCTTGGCGATGCGCGCCGCTCGAAGGTGCGCCACATTGACAAGGAGGAACCATGAGACTCTCCCGAATCGCCCTTGCGGCACTGGTGCTCGTGGCGGCGGCAGCCCTGGGGTTCGGCCAGTCGGTCGAGCTGGTCGGCGCCGGCGCGACCTTCCCGGCCCCGTTCTATTCCAAGGTGTTCGACGAGTACAGCAAGCAGATGGGCGTGAAGGTGAACTACCAGGCCATCGGCTCCGGCGGGGGACAGACCCAGCTCAAGAACAAGACGGTGGATTTCGGGGCCAGCGACGTGGTGGTCACCGACGACAACGCCAAGACGTTCCCCGCGAGCTTCGTGTCCATCCCGATGGTGGAAGGCTCCGTCACCATCACGTACAACCTTCCCGGCAACCCC
>Ga0335069_10009431_pt1 | contig 13894 bp, 12 predicted proteins | sample Lox_Sample_11_FD_206714 | JGI IMG/M metagenome (GOLD analysis project Ga0335069, IMG submission 206714) | Soil microbial communities from Loxahatchee National Wildlife Refuge, Florida, United States - Lox_Sample_1.1 | ecosystem: Environmental > Terrestrial > Soil > Wetlands | place: USA... | reverse complement strand
CTGCAGGGCCTCGACACCCCCGTGGCCCCGGGCGACTCGCTCGTCATCCTGCCGGCGATGGCCGGCGGGCGCTGAGCGCCGGCGGCGCCGGCCTGACCCCGCCCGGGCCCCGCGCCGGGGCCGCTATATTTCGGAAAGCATGGCTTACCCGCCGCTGCAGTCGCGCCCCTGCGGTGGGCGCTACACGGACATCGTCGAGTCGATCGGCAACACGCCGCTCGTCGAGCTGCGGCGACTGTCACCCAAGCCCGGCGTACGCATCTGGGCCAAGCTCGAGAGCCGCAACCCCACCGGCTCGGTGAAGGACCGCGTCGCCAAGGCCCTCATCGAGGACGCCGAGGAGAAGGGGCTGATCCGTCCCGGCCAGACGATCCTCGAGCCCACATCGGGGAACACCGGGATCGCGCTCGCGATGATCTGCTCGCGCAAGGGCTACCGCCTGAAGGTCGTGATGCCCGACAACGTCACACCCGAGCGCACCCAGCTGCTGAGGATGTACGGCGCCGAGGTCGTCTACTCGCCCGGCGACCAGGGGTCCAACGGCGCCGTCGCAATGGCGCTCGACATGGCCGCCTCGAACGCCTCGTACTACATGCCCTACCAGTACGGCAACCAGGCCAACCCGCGCGCCCACTACGACGGGACCGCGCGCGAGATCCTGCAGGAGCTCGAGGGCCAGGTGGACGCGTTCGTCGCCGGCCTGGGCACGGGCGGGACGCTGATGGGCCACGCGCGGCGCTTCAAGGAGGAGCTCGGCGACCGCGTCAAGATCGTCGCCGCCGAGCCCATGCAGGGCGAGCCCGTGCAGGGCCTGCGCTCCCTCGACGACGGCTTCATCCCGCCGATCATCGACCTGACGCTGCTGGACCGCAAGATCTTCGTCACCAACCGCGACGCGATCACCTGGACGCGCAAGCTGCTCGACGAGGAGGGCGTCTTCGCCGGCGTCTCCTCGGGGGCGATCGCGCGCGTCGCCGTCCGTATCGCCGGCGAGATGGACGAGGGGAACGTCGTCTTCATCGTCTGCGACGACGGCTGGAAGTACCTCTCCAGCGGGATCTACACGCTGCCCGTCGACGAGATCGAGGATCTCGAGTCGACGCTCTGGTGGTAGTCCATCCGCTGAGCCGGCGCGAACGACCGCGCCAGTCCCTACCCTGTGCTTATGCCCAGCATCGGCCCCATGGAACTCGTCGTCGTGCTGATCATCGCGCTCGTCGTGCTCGGCCCCAAGAAGCTGCCCGAAGTGGGGCGCTCGGTCGGCAAGGGGATGCGCGAGTTCAAGGCGTCGCTGACCGGCGAGACCGAGCCGCGCGCCGACGACGCGATCGAGAAGCCCGTCCTGCAGGCCAGGTCGGACGACTCCACCGCCGCCTGAGGAGGCCTCCGTCTAGTCTCGGCGGAGATGCGCATCTCCGCCGAGCTCCTCGACCGCGTCGTCGACCACGCCCGCCGCGAGCACCCGAACGAGTGCTGCGGCGTGATCGCCGTGCGCGACGGCACCGCAGCGGACGTGCACCCGGCCGTCAACGTCGCGGCGAGCCCGTTGCGTTTCGAGGTTGACGGCCTGGAGCTGCACCGGCTTCTGACCGCGATCGAGGATCGCGGCGGCGAGCTGGGCGCGATCTACCACTCGCACACGCGCTCTGCGCCCTATCCGTCGCAGACCGACGTGAACTTCGCGGCGGCGTGGCCCGGCGTCGAGTGGCTGATCGTCGGCCTCGCGGGCGGGGCGGACGCCGAGCCGGCCGTGCGGAGCTTCCGGATCGCCGACGGCATCATCACCGAGGTCGGGGTCGAGGTCGTCGGCGATGGATGACGAGGCCCTGCTGGTCTGCCCGCGCTGCGCGACCATGCACGGCCTGGACGAGCGGTTCTGCCCGGACTGCGGGATGCCGCTGACCTACCAGGGCCCGGTCCGTGACGAGGCGACCGAGCGCCACGCGCGCGCCCGCAAGATCAAGCCGCAGTACACCGAGGGCGACCTCGTCGTCGTCGCGCGCGGGCGCAACCAGGCGGAGGCGGACTTCATCTCGAACCTGCTGCTCGAGGAGGGCGTGCCGAGCCTCGTGCGCCGCTCGCGCGGGTTCGACGTCCCGGACATGCTCGCGGCGGGCCCGCGCGACGTGCTCGTCCCGCGCTCGGGCGAGCTGACCGCGCGCGAGGTGCTGCTGCAGTCCGAGCTGCACGACGGGCCGGGCGCCGCGCCGTCGCCGCGGCCGGCCGCGCTGCTCGCCGGCCTGCTGGGCGTCGTGGCGCTCGTCGGGCTGATCGTCTGGGTGGGCTCGCTGGCGTCGGGGTGATCGCAGCCTAGGAACCGGCGGCCATGCGCGCCAGGTGCGAGCGCCATGCGCCGGCCGTGTGCACGAAGCTGCGCCCGCGGAACGCGTGCTCGAGCAGCCGGCGCTGATCGTGCAGCTCGGCGACCGCGAGCGCCGCGGCGGCGCTCGCGCCCTCCTCGCGCGCGAGCAGGTCGAAGACCGAGCCGCCGAGCAGCTGCGCGTCGCGGATCGCGGGCGGGAAGCGCGGCTCGCCCCCCTCGCGCAGGCGCCGGCCGATCGCCGGCCGCGCGTGAGCCGTCTGGCCGGAGAACCACTGCCCGGCGCCGGCGGCGAGCCATGCCCATCGCGCGTAGCGCGCCACCGTGGCCGGGCGGAAGGGCGGCGGGAGCGCGGGGTTGGCGCGGCCGACGACCAGCTGCGCATAGAGCGCGCCGGGGGTCAGCTGCAGCATCTCGCGCGATCCCGGCACGTTCGAGGCGCGGGCTGCGAGCGGCCGCGGTGCCAGCACGTGGATCTCGTGCGCGGCGAACCAGCCGGCGAGGTAGCGGCGCGCGGCCGGGGTCGTCAGGCGCCGCAGCAGCGGTACCGCCGGCTGGGCGAGCGCGAGCTGCGCCGAGCTGGGGTGCAGCACGACGGCGATCCGCTCGGCCGGAATCGTGAACCAGCGCTCCAGGCGCGTGCGCACGTCTTCGAGTTGCTCGAGCACGCCGACGACCGTGTCCGCGTCGCGGGCGTCGTGGCGGGCCTGGAAGCTCGGGGAGGTCGTCTCCTGCCAGGTCATCGCGCGCCGGCGGCCGCGTCCCGCTCGTAGGCGAGCTCGGTGCGCACGCCGCGCGCGGCGAGCAGGGCGTCGGCCGCGGCGAGATCGGGGGCGCCGCCGACGGCGGCCGCCAGGCGGGCGGCCGAGCCGATCGCCCGCTCGGGGTCGAACCAGTGCACGAGACCGCCGGCCCGCGTCAGCTCGACGGTGCGCCGGCCGCCTCGGATCTCCCGGAGCCCGCGCTCCCCGCGCGCACAGCGTGCCGCCATCGCGCTCGCCTCGGTCGGCACGTGCGCCGCGGCCGCCTCGATGCGCGCAATCACCTGCGGGCCGGGCTCGTGCACGCCGAGCCCGCCGCCTGCGGCGTCCACTTCGGCGACCCGCTCGAGCACCTCGCGCGGGGTCAGCTCGCCGTCGCAGCCGGCGCCGAACACGGCGCCGACGACGCGCGGGCCGGCGGCTGCGACGGCCGGCGCGCCGGCGAGCAGGACCGCATCGGCCAGCGGGCTGGCCAGGCCGGGCTCGTCGCCGTGGGCCAGGACGTCGCCCCCGACGTCGAGCAGCACCACGAGGTCGCAGCCGAGCGTCGCGGCGGCTGCCGCTATCCCGGCGCCGCAGACGTCCGGGCCGGGGTTGGGGTCGATGAGCGCGGTCGGGCGGCCGAGCACCTCGGCCATCGCGCTCTCGGCGAACCGGAAGCCGCCGGGGCCGGTGGTCGCCGGTCCGGCGAGGGCGGCCGCGGGATGCAGGCGCTCGGCGCAGGCGACCTCGTCGAGCCGGCGCGGGCCCGGGACGGGGTCGACCGGGCGGCGCTCCCAGGTCAGGCCACCGAGCTCGGCACGGACGCCGAGCGACTCGGCGATCCCGGCGGCGGCGAGCGCCCCGACGACGTCGCCGCCCCCGCCGATGCCGATCACCAGGACGCCCGAGGCGTCGGCGATCAGGCGCTCGGCGGCGGGGGCGGGGGAGCTCAGGCGAACGCGGGGACGCGGCCGGAGACGATCGCCTCGATCTCCTCCTGGACGCGGCCGAACTCGTCGTCGGAGAGCACCGGCGTGCCCTCGAACGGCAGGTCGCGGGCGATCTCGAGCCAGGTGCGCGAGCCGCTGTAGCCGCCGCGCACGCGGACGGTCACAGGACGCGGGATGCGGTAGGCGCGCAGCAGGACCACGTGCAACGGGTGGCGCGGCCGCCAGTTCAGGCGCTTCTGCGCGTAGTCGGTCGTCCACACGTAGAACGGCGAGAGGTCGTGCACGATGCGCGGGTCGGTGACCGTGTAGTGCGCCGCCACCTGCGCCCAGGCGCGCACCCGCACGCGCTCAGGCTGCGGGATCCCGCCCTCGCGCGTCAGCGCGTGCGTCGGCGGGTCGCCGTCGGGCCAGACACCCTCCTCGAGCGCGCGCCGCAGCTCCGGCAGGTGCGCCTCGCGCACGACGTCGTTGCGCTGATGGTCGAAGGTCGGGTACAGGAAGAAGCGGTCGTGCTCGAGCTCGAAGTGCTTGCGCTCGTCGACGCGGAACGTCAGGAGCTGCTCGCCCTCGGCGAGCGCGCGGACCGTGACCGCCCACTCCTTCAAGGCAATTGGCATAGGGGACTCGGGGGTGTAGAACGACAGAAAACGATCCCGTGCGCGAACCCGGCGGGGCCGGCCGTGCGACGGGACGACGGCATTGTCGCAAACACGCCCGGATTCCCAAAACATCCCTGCAAATCAAGCGGTTTCGGGGCAGGTCGAAGAACGCGAATCCCGCTTGCGTACGGGGTTTTGGGGTCGCCGACGCGCGGCTCGGTCGCCCGTCGTGTGCGCGATCGCACACGACGGCGGTGCCCGGCGCGCGGTGTCGCAAGCGCGACCGGGCGATCAGCCCAGCGCGCTGCGCCCGGCGCTGCGCGCCGCGGGGCGCAGCTCGAGCTGCACGGCGATGCCGACGTCGAGCTGCCCGGGCGAGCCGCCGGCGTTGCGGTGCTCGGTAAGCAGGTCCTCGAGGTGGAAGCGCCCGATGAGCGCGTCGCACTCGATGCAGCCGTTGGCGATGTAGCCGCCCTCGATCCCCGGGCTGTCGCGGTGGCGCAGCTCGCCGATGCCGCGACGCGCGAGCGTCGTGCGATCGAGCGCACGCAGGAGCGCCTCGTCGACGGCCTCGAGCGGCAGGAAGCCGCTGCCGTCCGGGGTGTGCTCCGGCTCGACCAGGACCCCGACGATCGCGCGCACCTTCTGCCGGCAGCACCAGCAGGTGTCCGTCACCGCGGCGACGCGCGCGCGGACCGCCAGACCGGTGGCCGCGTGGCGGGCGACGGCGGCGTGAGCCTTCGCCGCGCGGCGGCTGCGCAGGCGATCCTCGAAGGAGATGATCGAGGCGCCGGTGGGGGGCGTGGAGTGGGGGGGCTTGCCGTACGGCATGACGACCGTGGGCTGTTTTACGGCGGTTTGCAGCGATTCCGCAGTCCCGCGCGCATTTGCGCACGTTGCGTCGCGAAAGCTGCGCAGCGGCTGCGGTTTCGGTCCACGAATCGGGGCCGTGTCTGGACGCTCGTCGCGCGCCCGGCGGTGGGCGGGAAACGCCGAACGGGCTCAGGACGCGGCGTGCGGCGTCACAGGTGCACGGCCGCCAGCCCCTCGACGGTCTCGACGAGCGCGGCGTAGTCGGCGTCGCCCAGGCCCCGGCCGACGGTCGCCGCGAGCACCTCGCGCGCCTCGGCCGCAGCCGGGAACGGGGCACCCGCGGCGCCGACCGCGTCCAGGCAGTGCTGCACGTCCTTGAGCATGTGGGCGGTCTTGAACAGCAGCGGGTAGTCGTGTGCCAGCATCGGCCCGGCCTTGAGGCTGAGGACCACCGAGCCGCCGGACCCGGCCTCCATCACCTCGAGCAGCCTGCCGAGGTCGACCCCGGCCGCGCGCCCGGCGACCAGGGCCTGCGCCGCCGTCACCGTGTTCGCCGCGGCGACGGCGTTGTTGAGGACCTTGACGAGCTGGCCGTGGCCGACCGGGCCGACGTGCACGATCGTGCGTCCCATCGCCTGGAACAGCGGCATAGCCCGAGCGACGTCGTCCTCACTGCCGCCGGCCATGATGGTGAGCGTGCCCGTCTCGGCCGCGGGCGAGGAACCGGTCACAGGGGCGTCGACGAACGCGAGCCCGAGCTCGCCGAGGCGCTCGGCGAGCCGCTGGGCGCTCGCCGGTGCCGTCGTCGACATGTCCACGACCAGCGTGCCGGCGGGGGCCGCGGGCGCCGCGCCGTCCGGCCCCAGGAGGACGGACTCGACCTGGGGTCCGTCGACGACCATCGTGATCAGCGCCTCCGCGCCGCGCGCGGCCTGTGCGGGCGTGTCCGCCACGGCGACTGGGCGTCCGGCCGCCCAGGCGTCCGCGGTCGCCCGCGTGCGGTTCCACACGGCGACCTCGTGGCCGGCGCTGACGAGCTGGTCGGCCATGCGGGATCCCATGATCCCGAGGCCCATGAAGGCGACGTGCATCGCCGGACCCTATCCGCGCCTCGCGGGCTCGGAGCGTCTCAGGCCTGCTGCGAATGCACTCGTGACGTCGCGCTGGATGCGCCGGATCAAGGACGGGTGGCGTTCGACGTCGCTGCCGGCGGCCGCGGCCGGGCACCGAAGGAGGGGTTCCTGCGGCTCGCGCGCATGAGCGGCGGGCTGGATCGAGGACGTATGGCGTCCGGAGCCCGGCCCGCCGGGCGGTCCGGGGCGGCGCGCGCGAGCGGTGGGTCGGATCGAGGACGCGTGGCGTCCGAAACCCGGCCCACCGGCGCCGACGGGCGGGCAGGACCGGAACCAGCTCAGGCGTCGAGGCCCCATGGCGTCTGGAACCCGGTCCGCCGGGTGGTCCGGGGCGGCGTGCGTGAGCGATGGGCTGAGTCGAGGACCGGCGCTGTCCGGAACCCGGCGCACCGGCCCGCCGAGCGGACCGGGCCGATCCGTTCAGGCGTCGAGGCCCAGCCGGTGGGCGACGGCGGCCGCCTCGGTGCGGCTGCGCACGTCGAGCTTCGCAAGGATCCGCGAGACGTGGACGCTGGCCGTCTTCTCGGCCATGTACAGCTGTGCGCCGATCTCGCGGTTCGTCGCGCCGGCGGCCACGAGCGCGAGGACCTGACGCTCGCGCGGGGTCAGCCCGAACGGCGCCTCCTCGGCTGAGACCAGGCGCGGCGGCCCGACCTGCCCGTCGTCGGCGCCCGGGCGCGGCAGCCGCGCGCGGGCGGCCAGGCCCTCGGCCTCGGCCGCCAGCCAGCGGGCGCCGAGCGCATCGGCCGTCGCGCGCACGTCCGCCAGCGCGTCGGCGGCGCGCTCGCGCTCGCCCTCGCCCGCGAGCAGCTCGGCACGCCGCAGCCCGGCGAGCGCGGCGGGGTAGGGGCGCCGGGCCTCGAGGTACGCGCGGGTCGCGGCCGCGTACCGGCGCTCGTCGGCGGCGCCGCGCGCGCGGGCGGCCTCGGCCTCGGCGAAGAGCGCACGTGCGCGCTCGACCGGCCGCCAGTCCTCGACGCACGCCTGCGCGCGCGCCAGGTAGGCCTCGGCACGCGCGATCGCCAGCCGCTCGGCCTCGGGGTCGCCCAGGTCGCGGGCGCGCTGCGCGGCGTCGGCCTCGATCGCCGCGCCGCACTCCGAGAGGCGGGCGACGCGCGGCAGGTCCTCCGAGCAGAACTCGATCGCGTCGAGCGCGTCATCGACCGCGGCCCTCGCGGCGGCGAGGTCGCCGGCACGGCGTTCGAGCTCGCCGCGCAGCGCGCCGCACCAGCCGATGAACTGCGGCTCGCGCGAGCCGGCGACGAGCTCGGCGATCCGCTCGAGCCCTTGGCGCGCGGTGTCGTGGTCGCCGTCGGCGAGCCGCGTCTCGGCGCGGCGCAGCTCGCGGAAGGCGAAGGTCATGCCGTGGTGATGGCGCTCGTCGGGCGGCATCGCCGCGCGCGCGGCCTCCCAGTCGCCCAGGTCGAACTGGATCTCGGAGACGCTCATGCGCAGCCAGTCTCCGGCGTGGTCACCGAGCGTGACGCGTTCGCGTCCCTCGAGCGCGATCGCCAGCGCCTCCTCCGAGCGCCCGACGAGGTGCAGCGAGTCGGCGAGGTTGACGTAGGCGCTCGCGCGGTCGTACTCCTCGGTCGCCGCCTCCAGCGCGCTGCGCAGGTCGCGCACGCCCTCGTCGAGCTCGCCGCCGGCGATCAGCGCGATCCCGAGGCTGTTGAGCGCCATGATCCGCGGGGCTGCGGCGTTCGCGCGTGCGGCCGCCTCGAGCGCGTCGCGGCCGATCGCGACGGTCTCGCGGTAGCGGCCCTGGAGCATGCAGACCTTGGCCTCCCAGGCCAGGATGCGCGCGCGCTCGGCGCTCACGTCGTCCTCCGGGAGCAGCGCGAGCGCTCTGGCGATCGCCGCCCGCCCCTCCTCGGCCCGGCCGAGTGCCCAGAGCGCCCGGGAGAGGCGCTCGAGCACCCCGGTCGCGCGGTGGGGCTCGGCGTCGGCGTCGAGCTCGCCGAGCGCGCGCTCCAGCAGCGCGACCGCGCGCACGTACTCGCCCTCGTCCGAGAGCGCCCCCGCGGCGCGCGCGAGCAGCGTGACGTGGTCGGCGCCGGCGAGCCGCTCGGCGCCGGCGACGCGCGGCCACAGGTCGAGCGCGCGCTCGAGCTGCGCGGCCGCCTCGCCGGGGGCGTGGACCAGCTCGGCCGCGTCGGCGGCGCGCACGGCGGCCGCGAGCGCGAGGTCCTGACAACCGGCCGACAGGTAATGATGGGCGATCCCCGCGCGCACGTGCGCGTCGTCGCCGATCGCGGGCGCATGCTGCTCGAGCGCGCGCGCGAGGGCCAGGTGCAGCTCCGCGTGCTCGCCGGGAAGCAGGTCATCGTGGACGACCTCGCGCAGCAGCGCATGGCGGAAGCGGTAGCGCCCGCGCTCGTCGGCGCGCAGGATGTTCGCGTCCGCGGCCTCGCGCAGCGCGCCGCGCAGCCTCGCGGCATCCAGGCCGCTGGCCGCGTCGAGCACGTCGTGATCGAGGATGCGCCCGGCCGACAGGAGCCGCAGCATCTCCTGGGCGGGCTCACTGAGGCGCTCGACGCGCACCATCAGGGCGTCGCGGAGCGTCGTCGGCAGCGCGCCGCGGCCGTCCAGCCCCGCGGCGAGCAGCTCTTCGGTGAACAGCGGGTTGCCCTCGCTGCGCTCGAAGAGGCGCTCGGCAAGAGCGTCGTCGGGCGGCGCGCCGAGGATGTCGCCGAGCTGCTCGGTCAGCTCGGGCCGGGTCAGCCGGGCGAGCTCGATCCGGCGCGCACTCGGGACGCGCTCGAGCTCGGCCAGCAGCGGGCGCAGCGGGTGGCGCCGGTGCAGCTCGTCGGAGCGGTAGGTGGCGACCACGAGCACGCGTTCCGCCCAGAGGCTGCGCCCGAGGAAGACGAGGAAGGCGCGGGTGGAGCGGTCGGCCCAGTGGATGTCCTCGAGCACGAGCGCGAGCGGTGCGTCGCGTCCCAGCCGGTCGATCAGCGTCAGCAGCGTCTCGAACAGGCGCGCCTGCGCCTGCGAGCTTTCATAGCCGCGGGCGCGCGGCTCGGCCTCCGGAGCGGCGGGGCCGAGCTCGGGGAGGAGGGCGGTGAGCTCGGACCGCGCCCCGCGCGGGAGCTCGTCGAGCACCGGGTCGTCGGCGCGGGCCAGTGAGCGCAGCACCGCGACGATCGGCGCGTACGGGAGCTCCTCGGTCCCCAGCTCGACGCAGTCGCCGATCTCCACGCGCGCGCCTGCCGCGCGCGCCCGGCCGGCGAGCTCGGCGACCAGGCGCGACTTGCCGACGCCCGACTCACCGGCCACGAACGCCAGCGACGGTCGGCCGCCGGACGCGTCTGTGAGCGCCGCCTCGAGCTCGGCGAGCTCGGCGTCGCGCCCGATCACGCGGCTGCTCGTCATGCGCGTGGCCACGCGCGCAGTATCGCGCGCTGCGGTGCGGCGCTCGCGCATGTCGCGCCCCGGACCGGCGGCCCGGCTCAAGCGGCCGCCCGTCGACCGGACGCCAGGCCGAGCGCGCGCGGCAGGCGCCGGCGGCGCGGGGTCTCGCCGCGCAGCAGCGCCGCGCGCCGCCGGGCGAGGTCGACGAGGCCCGCGGTGGGCTCGAACGGATCCGCGACGGCGGGCCCGCCGTCGACCGGCACGGCCGCGACGATCCGCTCGTCGAGCTCGACGACCAGGAGCTCGCCGCGCGGGCGGGGCGCCGTGTCGAGCGCGGCGAGCTGCGCGATCGCGGCTCCGTCCTGCGCCTGCGCGCGACGCAGGACCACCCGTCCGGCCTCGGCGGCGCGCGCGGGCTCCGCGGCTGGGATCCAGCGCGGCGCCGGCGCACTGCGCAGCTCGCGCTCGCGCTGCGCGGCGAGGTGGGTCGTGAGGGTCTGCATGGCGTGCTCCTCGGGTGCGGTGGGCGGGACGATGTCCATGGTCGGCTACGCCGCCCGCGCGCACATCGGGCGAATGGAGCCGATCCACGCCCCGGCCCCCTTACCCGCGCACGGGAGAGCCCTTACGCGGTGCGTCCGGCATCGAATGGTCGATCGTGTACCGCTGGGGTAGTCAATCGACCACTCGATGGGTTCCGGGCGTGCCGTGTCCACCGCCGCCCGGCGTCTCGATGCGCAGCCGGTCGCCCGGAGCGAGCGCGCCCGACGCCTTGGGCGGCAGCTCGCGCCCATTGAGCAGGTTGCGCCCGGCGGCGCCCGGCTCGCCGCCGTCGGCGCCGCGCGGCCGGTGCCGTCGGCGCTCGGTGATGAGCGAGTACTGCATCGCCGTCAGCGCCTCGAGCTCGCGGACGACGCCGTCGCCGCCGTGGTGGCGGCCCGCCCCGCCGGAGCCGCGGCGCACGGCGTACTCGCGCACGCGCAGGGGGAACTCGAGCTCGAGGGCCTCGACCGGGGTGTTCAGCGTGTTCGACATCGCGACGTGGACGCCCGAGGGACCGTCGGCGTCCGGGCAGGCGCCCTGGCCGCCGCCCAGCGTCTCGTAGTAGGAGAACGCGTCGCTGCCGAGCGTGATGTTGTTCATCGTGCCCTGCCCGAGCGCACGCCCGAAGGCCTCGAGCACGAGGTCGGCGACGCGGCTCGAGGTCTCGACGTTCCCCGCGGCGACGGCCGCGGGCGGACGGGCGTGCAGCAGCGTTCCCTCGGGCGCGCGCACCGTGAGCGGCCGGGCGGCGCCGGCGTTCGCGGGGATGTCCGGGTCGGTCAGCACGCGCAGCGCGAACAGGCAGGCGGAGGACGTCACCGCCAGCGGGCAGTTGAGGTTGCCGGCGTGCTGTGGCGCGCTGCCCGTGAAGTCGAGCACGAGCTCATCGCCGCGGACGGTCGCGCGCAGCACGAGCTCCAGGTCACCGTCGCGTCCCTCGAGCACATCGCGCGCGCGGCGCTCCCCGTCCGGCAGGGCTGCGACGCACGCCCGCGTGCGCCGCTCGGCGTAGTCGAGCACCGCCGATGTCGCGGCCCCGAGCTCATGCGCGCCCACCCGTTCGGCGAGCTCCAGGAGCCGCGCGACGCCGGTGGCGTTCGCGGCGAGCTGGGCGTGCAGGTCGGCGCGCCGCTCGTCGGGCTGGCGCATCTGCGCGGCGAGCGCGTCGATGAGGTCGTCGTCGAGCACCGACGGCGGGATCACGACGCCCTCCTCCGCGAGCGTCGTGGAGTCGGCCGGCATCGAGCCGGGCACGCGCCCGCCGACGTCCGCGTGGTGCGCGCGGCTGGCGGCGAACCCCAGGAGCTCGCCGCCGGCGAATGCCGGCGTGACGACGGTGATGTCGGGCAGGTGCGTGCCACCGGCGAACGGGTCGTTCAGCACCCACGAGACACCCGGCCGCTGCGCGCGCGCGGCGACGGCCGCCACCGCGACGGGCATCGCGCCCAGGTGGACCGGGATGTGCTCGGCCTGCATGACCATCCGCGCCTGGGCATCGAACAGCGCGGTCGAGCAGTCACGACGCTCCTTGATGTTCGCCGAGTGCGACGAGCGCACGAGCACCGCGCCCATCTCCTCGCACGCGGCCCGCAGCGCGCCGCTGACGACCTGCAGCGCGATCGGATCCAGGCCGCTCATCGGCGGCGCTCCAGGACGAGCGTCCCCGTCGCATCGGACGCGCCGCCCCACCCCTCGGGGATCGCAACCGTCGTCTCGGCCAGGTGCAGGACGGCCGGGCCGACGACGCGCAGCGGCTCCTGTGCCTCGTCGGCCAGCCGCAACGCCGCCCCGGGACTCACCGCGGCGACGCGCAGGGTGACGAGCTCCACCTCGCCGCCCGGCTCGCGCCAGCCGTAGCGGCGCGCATGCTCCTGCTCGAAGGCGGCGCGCACGTCGTCGGCGCCGCGCAGCTCGGGGTCGTCGACGGTCAGTTCGTGCGACTGCCCGCGGTAGCGCACGTCGTGGGCGACGTGCGGCGTAGCCTCAGGGTCGCCGAGGATCGCGCGGCCCTCGTGCAGCAGCGCCGCGCGCGCGTCGGCGAGCGCGGCGTCGGTCAGCTCCGTGCCCGACAGCAGCAGCGAACGCTGGCGCGTGGCCCGGCGGTCTGCGGCGGCGAGCCCGAGCGCGCTGAGCACGCCGGATGCGCGCGGCACGAGGATGCGCCGGATGCCGAGCTCATCGGCGACCTGAGCCGCGTGCAGCGGCCCGGCGCCGCCGAAGGCCAGCAGCGCGAAGCCGCGCGGGTCGATGCCGCGCTCGATCGTCATCACCCGCAGCGCGCGCACCATCTCGGCGTCGGCGACGCGCAGGATGCCGGCGGCGCAGGCGCGCGGGTCGAGCCCGAGCTCGGCGGCGAGGCGCCCGACGGCCGCGTGCGCCGCCTGCACGTCGAGGCGCAGCCCGCCGGCCAGCGGCCGCTCGGCGGAGAGCGTGCCGAGCACGACGTGCGCATCGGTGACGGTGGGCTCGGCGCCGCCGCGCCCGTACGCGGCCGGGCCGGGCTCGGCGCCCGCCGAGCGCGGGCCGACGCGCAGCGCCCCGCCGGCGTCGCGCCAGGCGATCGAGCCGCCGCCGGCGCCGACGGTGTGGATGTCGACCATCGGGAGCGCCACCGGCCTGCCCGCGATCTCGCGCCCGGAGCTCTCGCGCACGCGCCCGCCCTGCACGACGCAGACATCGCAGGAGGTGCCGCCCATGTCGAAGCACAGGAGGTCCGGCTCGCCGCACGCGCGCGCGATCAGCGCGGCGGCCGCCGCGCCGCCCGCCGGCCCGGAGAGCACGGCGAGGATCGCGTGGTCGGCCGCCGTCGCCGCGTCGACGAGCCCGCCGCTCGACTGCATCACCTGCGGCGCCGGGAGCCCGGCGGCGTCCGTCCGCGCAAGGAGCCTGCGCAGGTAGGCCCCGAGCAGCGGTGTGAGCGCGGCGTCGAGCTCGGTCGTGGCGGCCCGCTCGTATTCGCGGAAGGTGCCGACCACCTCATGCGAGAGCGCGATCGGCACCGCGTCGCCGAGCTGCGCGCGCAGCGCGTCGCGCAGCAGCAGCTCATGCGCTGCGTCGCGCCAGGAGTGCAGCAGGCAGACCGCGACCGCCTCGGGACCGCTTGTGGCGAGCGCGCGCGCCAGGGCGGCCGCGTCCGCGGGCGTGAGTGCGCGCAGCGTCCCCGCCGGGCCCATGCGCTCGGGCGCGGCGAAGCGTCGCTCGGCCGGTGTGATCGGCGCGGGCCGCGCCGCGCACAGCCGGTACAGCTCGGGCCGCGTCTGGCGCGCGAGCTCGATGATGTCGGTGAACCCCTCGGTGGCGACGAACGCCGTGCGCGCGGTGTCGCCCTCGAGCAGCGCGTTGGTGGCGACGGTCATCCCATGAGCGAGGGCGCGCACGTCGCGGGGGTCAGCGCCCGCGGACTCGAGCGCGGCCTCGACCGCGTCCATCACGCCGAGCG
>Ga0335069_10009429_pt1 | contig 13896 bp, 10 predicted proteins | sample Lox_Sample_11_FD_206714 | JGI IMG/M metagenome (GOLD analysis project Ga0335069, IMG submission 206714) | Soil microbial communities from Loxahatchee National Wildlife Refuge, Florida, United States - Lox_Sample_1.1 | ecosystem: Environmental > Terrestrial > Soil > Wetlands | place: USA... | reverse complement strand
TACAAAAAGGACATTGATGACCTGCGCGAATCTCCGGCCCTGACCATTATTGAGTTGCTGCAAAAGGATGGCGCTCAGGTCAGCTACAACGATCCCTATTTTCCCTTTATCGGCAAAGGGCGCCATTACGATCTGCAGATGACATGCACCCCTGTGGACGACGTACACAAATATGACTGTGTGCTGATCGTGACGGACCATTCCGATTATGACTACGAATGGATCGCGCAGCACGCACCCCTGGTGGTGGATACGCGCAATGCGATGAGGGGCATTCACGGCGACAATATTGTGCGGTGTTAAATACAAGGAGACCGATCTCGAACGATGACTTTGCTTGAACAAGCTGGCGCCGCCATTCTTCTCGTGTTGCTCACGCTATTGCTGCAGTGTGGCGGCGCCGCCGCACTCATCATCTGGATCAGAAGCATTCCGCGAGAGACTCGCAAGGTGCGGGTGTTCCGCTGCGCCACGCTGGTCATGCAAACCACGGTAGCTGTCATTATTCTGCATGGAATCGTTATTCTGCTGTGGGCCAGCTGTTATCGCTGGTTGTGCCTTCCGTCGTGGGAATCTGCGTTTTACTTCTCGGCCAGCAGCTATGCGACAGTGGGATACGGCGATGTGATCCTTCCCTCGAAATGGCGCTTGTTAGGCCCGCTGGAAAGCATGGTCGGCATGCTGATGGCAGGTGTATCCATTGGCCTTTTGTTCGCGGCAGTCACTCATCTGGTCGATGGCAATGCAGGAGAGGGTCTACCACCTCACCCCAAGTCCGCGAATGCGGGTCAAGTCGGCCTGCGACAGAGGCGACGCTGCTATTTCCGCGGGCCGCGATCGAATGTCTATATTCCGTAAAGGAAAGTTCACCGACATCGCAGCAGTAGGGGTTTTGCACCCATGTCCTAAGCAGTATTCAAGATCGGGTTTGAGATCTCACCCCACGCCCGGAGAAATGATGGAGTCCCATAATAATAAGGATGGATCGCACAGTGTCGGCACCCTCGAGGATGCTCTCTTGCGCGGCCTTCTTGATTCGCCAGAACGTTCGGATCGGTGCGAATCGCGCTGACTTTCGCAAGGCGACGACGGTGACGTTCCATTTCAACGGGCTGACCAGAATTTTCTCGCACGATTTGTCCTCTCCCTGCCCACATTGAGGCACTGCCCTGTGCAAGGCACGCCGAATTCACGTTCATCCCTCGAACACAATCAAGACTATAGGTTTAAACGGGGATTCGATTGGCAGTCCGCCTGCTGTTCCTCAATGTCCAGGTGCGCCAAATCGACTGGAAATGGGGAGAGCGACGTGGGAGCCGTTAACTCAATTATTGAATGTGCGCTGATGGGCAGCCAAGAGTCGCGCAAACCGAAGGAGGCGAGGAGAAGGAGAAGTATCCTCAAGCAGGCGCGCAAGCGCGGTACCGCGCCTAGGCCACATTCTGTCATTCAGGGCTCTCTCCGATTTTTCGCAGCTCTGCTGGGTTTTGGTTTACTCGGCTACTTGGTCTTTCGAAGCGGCCCGGGCGCCGTTTGGAAACAATTGCAGGCAGTCGGCTGGGGATTCGCTCTCGTTATCCTCTTGGGAGGGCTCTCGCAATTGGCCAAGACATGCGCCTGGAGACGGGCGTTCACCTGCGATATCAGCGGCCTTTCCTGGTTCCGTAGTTTCGTCGCACAGTTGATTTCGGACGGTCTCGGACAACTTGGTGTCGCCGGAAAAGTAGTTGGCGAGGGGACGCGCATATCATTGTTGCGTCGCGCAGTGCCCCTATCGGATGCGTTATCGGCAGGTGCGATTGACGGCGCTCTGCATACCTTCACCGCCGTGCTCATCACTGTTTCAGGAATCTCAGCTACCTTACTGCTCGCCCCAATTTCTGGTACATGGCGCGTGTACGCAGTGCTGCTCGTTGCTGTGCTCATGTCGGCGGTGATCCTGGCAGTTGTGTCTGTTAGAAAGCGGTGGCAGTTAGTGGGCCATGCCACGCGGGCAATTGGGCGATTGCCTCGGCTTCGTGAATGGTTCAGGAGCAAACAGCCAATCATTGACTCAGCCGAAGACAACCTTCTCACGTTTCGTGACGAAGCCCCGTCCGCGTTCCGGGCGACTCTGCTTCTCAACCTCCTTTGGCACATGCTGGCAATCCTGGAGGTTTACATCATTCTGCGATTTATGGGGGCAAGAGTAGCCCTAAGCGGCGCTTTCATCGTGGAAGCGCTGACCAAGGTGATCAACCTCGTGGGCGCGCTCAACCCAGGCAACGTCGGGACCTATGAAGCTGGAAATATCCTGATTGCGAAGATCTTTGGCGTAACGGGCACTGCTGGATTGACCCTGGCATTGTGCCGACGCCTGCGAACCGTTTTCTGGGCAGGGGTGGGAGCCATGTGCATGATCGCTATGAAGAAGGCCGAGGCGCCGACGGCAATAGCGGCAAAGCTAGATCCGGCGATGGAGCCGCTCCACGGCGAATAGAGCTTCGCGAATACGCCGATGCAGGGGAACAAACGATCTTCGAATCGAAGTGGGCGTGACCAGCTGAGGTCCCGTGCCCATTACCGGGCACCGTATGGTCGTGCGATAGCCAAGTTTATTTCAGAACCGCAACATAAGACATGATTTGATTTCGAGGAAGTTAGGCAACTGGCGTGCCTTCATCATCTGGTGCACCAGTTCCGGTCCTTTCAGGGAGCCGCACAAATGTCTCCAGCGCAATGCGCCGCTGCGCCGGTGAATGACAACAAGCAAGCGGCCTTAGGAGTTCAGTCAATGATTAAGAATTGTGCATTACTCATGGTTACCTTCGCGGTGCTCACATTTTGCCCCCTCGGCCGCGCCCAAGATCAGGAGCCCACGATAGACTCCACCATCGCCGTGGTGAGGGCCAATATGCAGGCAGACAGGACTGCCCTAATCACTACCGGAATGAATTTCAACGAGAAAGACGGAGCAGCCTTTTGGCCGATCTATAAGGAATACGAGTACGAACGATCCAAGCTGGATGACCGTCGTGTCGCCGTCATCAAGGAGTACACGCAGAAGTATCCCACCCTGACCGATGCTGAGGCCAAGGCGATGGCAGAACAAATGTTGCGATGCGATTCTGATCTGGCTGCCTTGAAGAAGAAGTATTACAAGAAGTTCAACAAGGTGCTTCCCGCCCTAACCGTAACGAAATTCTTTCAACTGGAGCGTCGGGTCGACTTGATGATGGATATGCAGGTTGAAGCCTCACTCCCGCCGCTCACCCAGGCACAGTATGCCGTGCAAGGTGGTAGCGCAGCACAACCTCCGCAGGTGATCGTGGCGGAACCACCTCAGCAATGAGGCATTGTGCTGTTGGATGGCGATTCTTATCCAGGGAGCACTCGATGTTCTGCGTCATGAAGCGGCCAGTGATTCTCGGGGCGTTACTTATGTCGGCCGTCATGGTACTGGCGCAAACCGAAGCCCAGAGAGAAACGCTTGCGGTGCAAGGCTACCAAGGCCACGCGAGAGTCATTCGAGACCGTGGGCGAGTATTCGTCGACGCGGAGGAGCTCGCCCGGATTACCAAAGGCTCGCTGAGCTTTGAGGAGGACCGAATCATTCTCAGGCTCATCCCGAGTGATGCTTCGGAGTCGACCCGCGACACCGCTGAGAAGTCCGGCTTCTCACCGGCGTTCATGGCGGCCGCGATAGAGGCGATGGCTTCTATAAGAGAATGGGGTGGAATGCTGCAGGTGATTGTTGAAAATGGCTATCCCATCGGAAAGGCCATGGCAGGAAATACGATTCGTGCCTACCAGGGTCGAGCTGCCGATCGTCTCGCTTTGGCTTCCGCCGCTGCATCCACGGATGATGACCACCACGGGGTTGAGTTGTTGAGGAATGAGTTTAACAACGTGCAGGCATGGGCTGAGAACTTTGTTGACGCTCGGAATTCGTTACGTGCGGCCGACCTGTCGACGTCGGAAAACCCGCTCAAGGATGATCAAGACGCTCAGAAGATGATCCATTGCGGTCAATTCCTGGCGCAGATGTTCGCCGGGGGTGCCTTCCAGGATGATGCAGCCTGTCATTAGGTTCCTAAAACGTGCAAAACACACTTTTTCAATCCATTGCAGTCCGGGACTTCGTAGCTGACGCTGCGTCCAACTCAGCGGCATCGGCGCAAAAACGACGCACGTGGGCACGCACTGAGGGGCTTCCATTGCCGCTGGGGGTTACCTGGATCGAGGAAGAACTGGCCTTCAATTTTGCGGTGTGTGCTGAACATGCCGAGAGTGTGAAACTGTTTCTCTATTCCCCGACCGATTTGGCAAAGCCAGTTTTGACATTTCTCTTCGATCATATCCGTAATAAGTCAGGGCGGATCTGGCACTGCAGAATCCCGGTTGATCGAATGTGCGATGCCCGCTATTACGGTTACTCGGTTTCAGGGCAGGCCGTCGGTGGTCTGCGCAGCTTCGATCACGAGAAGGTTCTTCTAGATCCCTATGCGAAGCGAGTTTTCTTCCCGCCGGGTTTTGATCGCAAGCGCGCGATGGGGTCAGGCGCCAATCATGCACAGGCACCGCTCGGAGTCTTGCCAGAACTGCGTGGTGCATTTGACTGGGCAGGAGATGTTTCACCTCGGCCCGAATCGGACGCGATCATTTACGAACTCCACGTCAAGGGATTCACGCGCCATCCCAGTTCCGGCGTGCATCCATCACGAGCCGGAACTTACACGGGCTTGATCGAAAAGATCCCATATTTGAAAGACCTTGGGATTACCGTTGTCGAACTGATGCCCATATTTCAGCGCGATCCTCACGAAGGCGAATATTGGGGCTACATGCCTTTGAACTTCTTCGCGCCTCACGCGCAGTATGCCTCGCGTGGTGACGACGAGCAGTGTCATGAGTTCAAGAGTATGGTTAAGGCTTTTCACAAAGCCGGAATCGCCGTCGTGCTCGACGTTGTTTACAACCATACATGCGAGGGCGATCATGTCGGTCCTACCTACAGCTTCAAGGGTTTCGACCCTTCGGGTTATTACATGCTGTCATCCGACCCACGCAGCCCCTACGCTAATTACTCAGGCACCGGCAATACATTCAATTTCAGCCAGGCGCACGTGCGCAAAATCGTCATGGACAGCCTTCGGTATTGGAAGAACGAGATGCACATCGATGGTTTCCGCTTCGATCTGGCATCGGTGTTTAGCCGCAATGCCGATGGATCACTGAATTGGGGAGACGCTCCGATTTTCAGTGAAATCGCCGCCGACCCGGAGTTGGGTCGATTGGCTTTGATCGCCGAACCGTGGGACGTCGGAGGATATCAACTGGGACGCGGGTTTCCCGGCACTACGTGGCTGCAATGGAACGCCCGCTATCGTGACGATATCCGTCGTTTCGTCAGGGGTGATGCGATGATGGTGCCGGATTTGATGCGTCGCATCTATGGCAGTGACGATCTATTTCCCGACAGCCGCGAGCATAGCTACCATGCGTTCCAAACCGTAAACTACATCGATTGTCATGACGGGTTCACGTTGTACGACCTGGTTTCCTACAATCAGAAGCATAACGAAAAAAACGGCCATGATAATCAGGACGGCATGGACGCGAATTACAGTTGGAACTGTGGACATGAAGGAGACGACGGCGCGCCGGCAGAGGTTCTGGCTGTGCGTCAGAAACAGGCGAAGAACTTCTTCTGCCTGCTGATGCTCTCGAACGGCATTCCGATGTTCCGTGCCGGTGACGAGTTCCTGAATACTCAGTTCGGAAACAATAACCCCTACAACCAGGACAACGAAATCAGCTGGCTGGATTGGAGCCAGCTTGAGACGAATCGAGACGTGTTCCGCTTCTTCAAAGGCATGATCGCGTTTCGGAAGTCTCATCCTTCCTTATGTCGCAGCCGCTTCTGGCGCCAAGATATCGCCTGGTATGGTACTGGTCCGGCGGCCGACCTATCGCCAGATTCACGCAGCCTGGCTTTTTGTCTGCATGGCGCCTCCCAGGGCGACGACGACATCTATGTAATGATCAACGCCTATTGGGAAGCACTATCGTTCCAAATCCAGGAGGGCTTACCTCAAAATTGGGTCAGAGTTGTGGACACTGATCTTCAAAGTCCCACCGATTTCTCGAACCACGGTGTACAACTCTCAGAGTCGACGTATCAAGTAGCCGCCCGATCCATCGTTGCGTTGATCCGACCCCATAAAGACACCGAATGCGTTGGCAACTCGTTGTCGGATCAGAATCGCTGACAAGGGGTGCCCCGAGTGCTACATTAGGTCGCTAAGGACGGAGTATCGTTCAGCATTTCCCCCTGTCGCTGATCTGACCGTCACGTGTGGCCACAATGAAATTTGCTCTGGCGATCATTGCGATCGGCGCCATTACATTGCTGCTCAGGCCTGATCCGGCTCTGGCCCTAGATCCATCACTCGACGTCAGTCAATACGCGCATACCGCCTGGACAGCGCGGGACGGATTCTCCGCAGGGGCGATCTTCGCGATGGCCCAAACGCCCGATGGCTATCTGTGGCTCGGCAGCGAATTCGGCTTATATCGGTTCGATGGAGTTCACGCGGTTCCTTGGCAACCACCCGCGGGCCAGCAGCTCCCTCAGAAGCCTTATAGCCTGCTCGCGACCCGCGATGGCACGCTTTGGATTGGCACTTTTGCCGGCCTTGTCAGCTGGAATGGGATGAAGCTAACCCGCTACCCGGAAGTTGGCGACCTCTTCGTTACATCTCTTCTCGAGGATCGCGAGGGAACAGTCTGGGTGGGCACGTACGGTGACGATGCTCGTGCCTCCCGGCTCTGCGGGATACGTGGGACCAGCATCCGGTGCCACGGATACGATCGCTCTTTCGGTTCATTCGTTTGGAGTTTGGGCGAGGACGGCTCAGGCACTCTGTGGGCTGGCGCGGATTCTGGACTTTGGCGATGGAAACCCGGTCCTCCAAAGCGCTATGCCACACCGGAAGGTCGAGTCGGTGACATGGTCACATTCAGCGACGGCCGCCTCCTAATTGGCATCAGCGGCGCGGGGCTCAGGCGGGTGGTAGCAGACAGACTCGCGAACTTTCCTATTCACAGCCCAATTAATCCGAGTGATCTGCTTCCAGACCGCGAGATCGATTCGAACAAACTGCTGCGCGACCGTGATGGGGGACTGTGGATCGGAACCCACCAACGGGGGCTTATCCACATACATAACGGCAAGACAGACGTATTTACGAAGTCCGACGGACTCTCAGGCGATATCAGCTGCAGTCTCTTCGAGGATCGTGAAGGCAACGTTTGGTTCGCCAGTTCGCGGGGACTGGACCGGTTTCGAGAGCTCCCCGTTGCGACGATTTCTACGAAGCAGGGCTTGTCCAGCAGCTATCTTTCGTCATTGGTCGCAGGTGCAGACGGAAGCGTTTGGGTAGGGACTCATGATGGATTGACAATCTGGAAGAACGGACATAGCACAATTTTCCGCAAGCCGAATGGTCTGCCGGACAATTTTGTCAATTCTCTCTTCGTAGACACCCGCGGGCGCGTCTGGGCATCTTTTCCACGGCACAGACTCTCATATTTCAAGGACGGCAGATTTGTGAGCGTAGCTGGGATTCCCAGCGAAGAAGTGTATTGCATTGCCGGGGATGACAAAGACAATCTGTGGTTCTCTGGGAACAAAGGACTCTCGCATATGCGGGATGGCCATTTGATCGAGAATTTTCCCTGGTCGGCGATGGGGCGTTCCCAACAAGCTAAAATTTTGGCCCCAAATGAGGGCGGAGTGTGGCTTGCCTTCTGGGTGGACGGAGGCGTCTTATATTTCAAGGATGGTGTGGTCCGGGCTTCGTTCACAACCGCCAATGGGCTGGGAAAGGGACCTGTGGCGAGTATCCGACTCGATCAGAACGGTGCGCTTTGGGCGGCAACACAGGAGGGCGGGCTCAGCCGCATCAAAGATGGCCGCGTCGCCACCCTCACAACGAACAATGGTTTACCGTGTGACACGATCCACTGGTCCATTGAAGACGACGATCATTCCCTCTGGTTAAACACGGCCTGCGGCCTGGTGCGCATCTCGCCGAAGGAACTGGATGCGTGGATTGCCGACCCGAACCATAAGCTTGAAACGACATTGTGGGATGCTGCTGACGGGGTTGGGCTCACCTCCACTTCGCCTGCCTACTTCAATCCTCCCGTCGCAAAGTCAGCCGACGGCAAGCTTTGGTTCTTGGGGGGAGAGGGTGCCTCAGTCGTCGATCCCCATCATCTTGCCTTCAACAAAATCCCGCCCCCCGTTCACATCGAGCGGATCATTGCGGACCACAAGTCGTACTGGCAAAACTTGCCCGACCAGGCAGTGTCCCACTTGCGCCTGCCGGCACGAGTGCGTGATCTCACGATCGACTACTGTGCGCTGAGCCTCGCCGCGCCGGAAAAGATTCACTTCAAGTACAAGCTCGAAGGGCAGGACAGCGACTGGAGAGAGGTAGTCAATGATCGCGAAGTGCAGTATTCAAACCTGCGTCCTGGGCCATACCGTTTTCGTGTAATCGCCACTAATAACAGCGGTGTGTGGAACGACCAAGGTGATACGCTGGAATTCTCCATTGATCCCGCCTATTACCAGACGAGTTGGTTCCGTGCCTTGTGTGCAGCTGCCTTTGTGGCATTGCTGTGGGCCGCCTATCAGTTGCGAGTCCGGCGCTTGCATCATGAATTCGATATGACGCTGGAGGCCCGCGTCAGCGAGCGCACACGCATCGCCCGGGACCTGCACGACACTATGCTGCAGAGCTTCCACGGCTTGCTGCTGCGCTTCCAGACGGTTTCTCTCCTGTTGCCAGAGCGTCCAATCGAGGCAAAGGAGAAACTGGAGAGTGCGATCGAGCAGGCTGCCGGCGCGATCACGGAAGGGCGGGATGCGGTGCAGGGACTGCGTGCCTCCACAGTCGAAGGCAATGATCTCGCGCGTTCCATAAGCGCCCTCGGAGAGGAGCTCGAAAACGATTCAAGCAATCATCGACCTGTAACCTTCCGCGTAGCGGTTGAGGGTCAGGCGAGAGACTTCCATCCCATCGTCCGTGACGAGATTTACAGAATTGCTGCTGAGGCGCTCCACAACGCTTTCCATCACGCCCAAGCAAAGCAAGTAGAAATTGAAATCCGCTATGACGATGAATTCCGACTGCGCGTGCGGGACGACGGAAAAGGCATTGACCCGGCGGTCCTCTCGGGCCAGGGCAGCGAAGGCCACTATGGGTTGCGAGGTATGAGGGAGCGCGCCAAACTGGTTGGAGGAGAGTTGACAATCTGGAGCAAAGTGGACTCCGGTACGGAGGTTGAGCTGGGCATTCCTGCATCGAAGGCATACGCTAAATCTGCCCGGCGCTTCTGGTCGTTTCCGGGATTTTCCAAGAAATACAAGCATGTAAACGAGAAGATCGAGTCGTGAGTTCTGATCCGGATTGAGGCAATTCGAACGACTCACTTTTCGAGGCTGTTCGGGTGCCAAGGGTAAGAAAATGACTTCTTGCCGACCGCTTCTGATGAGCTTGGGATGGCTGCGCACGGTGATCGCGGCCACGTTCGCCTGTCTCGCCTTCCTGTCTCTACTGGCAGAACCGGTTCACGCCCTCGATCCGAACAAACGTATCAGCCAGTACATGCATACATCCTGGCGAATACAGGACGGCTCCGCGCCGGTTGGTATCGAAGGGGTTGCGCAAACCTCGGATGGCTATCTGTGGTTTTCATCTGACTCCCAGGGCATATACAGATTTGATGGTATTCGGTTTCTTCCCTGGGATTTGTCGCCCAACGGTAAGAACACCGACAGTATTGTGAAGGTCTATGGGGACCATGCTGGTGGGCTATGGGCACTGGGCGAGCGCGAGACAGTTCACCTGAAGGATGGTGTCTTCACTTCTCACTTCGACTTGAGTGGACTTCAGCAGTTTCAACAGATCAGCGAGGCCCCAGACGGCTCGTTGTGGGTTGTGCGAGGACGGACCGCTGTCGCAGATGCGCCCCTTTGCCGTATCACCGACCGCGACGTCAAGTGTTTCGGGAAATCCGATGGAGTCCCGATTTCTCCCGTCGATTCTCTGTTGTCTGATGGAAAAGGAGGATTTTGGCTGGGAGGACAAACGACTCTTGTCCACTGGCACGATGGCGCTTCAGACGTATACCGGATCGAAGCCCTGAAATCCAACGCAGGACAGAACGGGATTGCAGCCCTGGCATATGGTCCCGATGGATCTCTGTGGGTCGGCATACAAGCGGAGGGACCTGGCCTGGGCCTTGGACAACTGAAGGAAGGCGCGGTGAAGCCATTTGTAACCCCCACCTTCAACGGGAGTAAGGTTGTCGTCAGCGCGATGATCTCCGACCGCGACGGCAATCTCTGGGTAGGAACAGCCAGCAAGGGAGTTTTTCTTATCCACGGCAACTTCGTGGACCACTATCAGCAGACGGATGGGCTGTCCGGCGATTCCGTACTTGATCTTTTTGAAGACAGAGAAGGGATCGTGTGGACTGTAACTACAAATGGAGTCGACAGTTTCCGCGATCCGAGCGTGACCATTTTCTCAACACGGGAAGGCCTGGGGACCGATGCAGCCGCCGGCGTCTTGGCCACCAGAGATGGCACGATCTGGGTTGCGAATGCTGGCTCGCTTGATCAGATCAAGGACGGGAGAGTCTCGTCCATTCGCACAGGGAAGGGTCTCCCGGGTCATCAAGTCACCTCCTTACTCGAAGACCATAATGGCAACCTGTGGGTGGGGGTGGATGACGGACTATATCTATTCAAGGGTGGGCGATTCCATCGTCTCCCGGAACCGAACCATCAGCCGCTTGGAATGGTGGTCGGAATGACTGAGGACAATGATGGGAATATTTGGGCAGAGTGCTTAAGCAATCCGCGAAAACTCGTGCGTATCCGCGATTTCCTCGTCCGTGAACAGTTCCCTGCGTCGCAAATTCCCGCTGGACATAGTCTCGCGTCGGATCCGCATGGAGGAATTTGGATAGCGACCAAAAAAGGAGATATCGTACTGTTCCGGAACGGTGTTTTGGAAACAGAGTTTCCGCTGAACCCAGGAGGCGATTCGTTTAATCGCCAAATTATGGCCCAGGCTGATGGTTCCGTAATTGCCGGTTCCGTGAACGGGCTTGTCGAATGGCGAGCGGGGAAAGTGCACCGGATGACAACGAGGAACGGTCTGCCCTGCGACTCAGTAACTTCGTTCATCGAAGATAAAAAAAATCGCTGGTGGTTGCACACTAGCTGTGGTGTCGTGCAGTTCCCAGATTCCGAACTCGAACGTTGGCGGGCCGACCCCGAAGCAGTCGTTCAAGCGCGTGTTTACGATGTCTTGGATGGAGCCCGGCCGGCAGGCGGGCCCTCGTTTAATGCCGCAGCCTATTCTCCGGATGGGCGCGTGTGGTTTGCGACGGGTTTTGTGGTAGAGATGATCGATCCATCAAGACTCTCTCAAGCTCTCCCGGCGCAGCCATACATCGAATCGCTTGTTGCTGACCGACAGGAGTTCAAAGCAACATTCAACCTCAAGGTCCCGCCAAATCCGAGGGACTTGCAAATCGATTACACGTCGCCGATCTTTTCGATTCCGCAGAAGATAAGATTTCGCTACCGGCTTGACGATTATGACCGTGATTGGCGAGACGCCGGCACGCGTCGGCAGGCGTTCTACACGGACTTGCCGCCCGGTCAGTATTCCTTTCGCGTGATCGCATGTAATAGTGACGGCATCTGGAACGAGAGCGCCGCCAAGTTGGATTTCTCCGTAGCTCCGGCGTATTACCAGACGTATTGGTTTCGTGCCCTCGGTGCCATCGCCTTCTTAGGGCTATTCTGGGCTGCTTACCAGTGGCGGGTTCGGCAATTGCAAAAGCAGTTTGAGATGACGCTGGACGCCCGCGTCGGCGAGCGCACACGCATCGCCCGGGATTTGCACGACACTATGCTGCAGAGCTTCCACGGATTGCTGCTGCGCTTCCAGACGGTTTCCCTACTGCTACCAGGGCGCCCGATCGAGGCAAAAGAGAAACTGGACAGTGCGATTGATCAAGCTGCAGGTGCGATCACAGAGGGGCGTGATGCCGTGCAAGGACTACGCGCATCCACAGTTGAGCGCAATGATCTCGCGCTCGCTATACGGACTCTCGGAGAGGAACTCGAAAACGACTCCAGCAATCATCGGCCTGCAACTTTTCGCGTGGCGGTTGAGGGCCACACGAGAGAGCTCCATCCTATCCTCCGCGACGAGATCTACAAAATCGCTGCCGAGGCGCTGCGCAACGCATTCCACCACTCTCAAGCGAAGCAGGTAGAAGTTGAACTTCGCTATGATGATGACCAATTTCGATTGCGTGTGCGGGATGACGGAAAAGGTATTGATCCGGCGGTTCTCTCCGCGCATGGTCTCGAGGGGCATTATGGCTTGCGCGGGATGCGGGAACGAGCCACACTTATCAAGGGTAAGCTGGCGGTGTGGAGCGAAATCGATTCAGGAGCCGAAGTGGAGCTACGCCTCCCAGCTAATGCCGCCTACGCGGCAGATCGCAAACGCTCCTGGGTATTCCGCAAGATCGCCGGGCTGACGAAGACATAAACATGACCGCCGACAGTTCTCAGATTCGAATTCTCACGGTCGACGACCACCCCGTCGTACGGCAAGGCATCGTCGGTCTGCTCTCTGTTCAGCCGGATATGAGTTTAGTAGGCGAAGCGTCTAATGGTCGCGAGGCCATTCAACAGTTCCGGGCGCACCGTCCCGATGTCACGCTGATGGATTTGCAGATGCCCGAAATGAATGGCATCGACGCCCTCATTGCGATTCGAAATGAGTTTCCCGCTGCCAAGGTGATTGTGTTGACGACCTATGCGGGCGATGTGCAAATTCTGCGTGCGCTCAAGGCTGGTGCCCAGGCCTATCTGCTCAAGAACACGTTGCATAAGGAATTGCTGGACGCCATCCGTGCAGTCCACGCTGGGAAAAAGAGCCTATCGCCAGAGGCCTCGTACGAGATTGCTGAACATGCAACCGATGACGCCCTGACACCCGCAGAGATCATTGTCCTGCGACTAATTGCAGCCGGGAACGCAAACAAGCAGATTGCAGATCAGCTTTCGATCACAGAAGAAACAGTCAAGAGCAGAGTCAAATCCATCCTTTCTAAACTAGGCGCAAATGATCGAACCCACGCTGCAATGATCGGGTTGAAGAGAGGGATAATCGAGCTCTAATTCTCGATACCGCGGAATCCTTTCGCTACAACGCTTGCCACCCTAAAGAGTCACAATTCCTCACCCTTTTGGGGTTTCGGACACTCCTCACAAGTCATAACATCAGTCTTTAGAACGTGCGACGGCTATATTCCACATTCGCTGGCGGTTGGCCTGGCACAGGTTTGCTTCTCATGCGCTTGGTTGTGGGCTCCGTACTGCTGGTGCGGGCGGGATTTAAGCTGTGGGTTGACCCGCCCCTGAACGTTACGATCCTCGCTGTGCTCTCAATCGGAGCAGGCATCCTCCTCATTGCAGGTTTGTGGACGCCGATCGTCGGAATATGCGTAGCACTGATTGAAATCTGCAAGATAGTTCTGCTGTCCGGAGACACAGCGGTCTGGCTTTTGTTAGCAACCGCTGGCGCTGCGCTCGCAATGTTAGGCCCGGGTCTATGGTCCATCGACGCTCGTCTTTTTGGATGGAAGCGCATCGAAACTCCCCCGCGCAAGACGAACTCTGACTCTCGTTAAGAGATTCCCCACATATCAAATTTCTTGCCTCGGAAGAGGTGACACTCGTCACCGCAAGAGTTTGCGTTTTGCCCCGATCTGGGGTCGCCCAAAAAAACAACTGCTGTCAGAATGGCT
>Ga0335069_10009428_pt1 | contig 13897 bp, 9 predicted proteins | sample Lox_Sample_11_FD_206714 | JGI IMG/M metagenome (GOLD analysis project Ga0335069, IMG submission 206714) | Soil microbial communities from Loxahatchee National Wildlife Refuge, Florida, United States - Lox_Sample_1.1 | ecosystem: Environmental > Terrestrial > Soil > Wetlands | place: USA: Florida... | reverse complement strand
CCGGCGTCCAGAAGATCTTCAGCCCCGATCCCAAGATCGGCTTCCTCGCGCTCGCCAACAAGTTCGCGGCGGCCTCGGCCGACGGCAAGATCCTGGCGCCGGCCAAGACCGCGATCGACATGCAGCGCGTGATCTTCAACAACTACCTGGACGCGGTCGTCTGCAGCCTGTTCGTGCTGCTGGTCGTCGCGATGTGCGTGTTCGCGCTCAAGATCTGCCTGACCGCGTACCGCCAGGCGCAGCCGACGGCGGTGGAGCTGCCGCCGCGCGCGCAGGGGGCGACGTCGTGAGCGCGGCGCCGGTTCGCTGGCGCGAGCGCTACGCGCTCGCGCGCCGCGCGCTTCGGCAGGTGTTCGGCATTCCGGACTTCGAGCGCTACTGCGAGCACATGCGCGAGCGCCACCCGGGGGCGCCGCGCCTGAGCGAGCGCGAGTTCCACGCGCTGGCCATCGACCGGCGCTACGGCGCCTCGAAGCCGCGCTGCTGCTAGGCCGAGGCCCGGGCAGGACTCTGATTCTCGTGCGGCCTGCCGCGGCAGGCGCCCGGAAGGACGCATGCCGTGACGCCGGAACGTTGGCAGCGGGTCAAGGAGCTGTTCGCGCAGGCGAAGGAGCTCGCACCGGCCGCACGCCCCGAGTTTCTCGCATCGGCCTGCGGCGATGATCGCGAGCTCAGGGACGAGGTCGAGTCGTTGCTCGCGGCCGACCCCGGCACCGGCGTAGGCCTCGACCGGCCGGCCGCCGAGCGCCTCGCCGGCCAGCCGCTCGAGCGGCCGGACGACCACTGGGTCGGCCAGCGCGTCGGCGCCTACGAGATTCTCGCGCGCATCGGCCGCGGCGGCATGGGCGAGGTGTATCGCGCCCGCCGCGCGGATGCGCAGTTCGACAAGGAAGTCGCGGTCAAGCTGGTGCGTGCCGGCTACGACACGAGCTTCGTGCTCGAGCGCTTCAGGGCCGAGCGGCAGATCCTCGCGGGCCTCGAGCATCCGGGCATCGCGCGGCTGCTCGACGGTGGCGTCACGGACGCCGGGCTGCCGTTTCTCGTGATGGAGCTCGTCGACGGGGAGCCGATCGACGCCTACTGCGAGCGCCACGCGCTGCCGCTCGCCGCGCGCCTGAGGCTCTTCCGCGCGGTGTGCGCGGCCGTCAGCTACGCGCACCAGCACCTCGTCGTGCACCGGGACCTGAAGCCCGCGAACATCCTCGTGACCGCCGACGGCACCGTGAAGCTGCTCGATTTCGGCATCGCGAAGCTGCTGGAAGGCCCGTCGAGCGAGAGCGCAGGCGGCGCGACGGTGACCGCCTTTACGGCGCTGACGCCCGCGTTCTCGAGCCCGGAGCAGGTGCTCGGGCTCCCGATCACGACCGCAAGCGACGTCTACTCGCTCGGCGTCGTGCTCTTTCACCTGCTGACCGGGCGCAGCCCGTACCGCGAGCGGCTGGTCTCGACGCAGGACGCGATCCGCCACGTCGTCGACACCGAGCCCGTGACCCCGAGCGCCGCGGCGCGCGAGGCGCCGCTGCCGGGTGGCCAGCGGCTGACGCCGGACCGCGACCTCGACGACATCACGCTGAAGGCGCTGCGCAAGGAGCCCCGGCACCGCTATGCGTCGGTCGAGCAGCTCTCCGAGGACATCGAGCGCTACCTGACCGGCCAGCCGGTCGCCGCGCACGGCGACCAGTTCAGCTACCGCGCCGGCAAGTTCGTCCGCCGCCACAAGGTCGAGATCGGCGCCGCGGCCGTCGTCGCGCTGGCGCTCGTCGGCGGGGTTGTCGCGGCGAGCCGGGCCGCCTCGATCGCGCGCCAGCAGGCCGAGATCGCGCGCGCGGAGCGCGCCCGTGCCGAGCGCCGCCTCGAGGACATCCGCAGGATCTCGGACACGATGATCTTCGACATCCACGATGCGATCCAGAACCTGCCGGGGGCGACGCCGGCGCGCAAGCTCCTGCTCGACCGCGCCGTCGAGTACCTCGACACGATCGCCAAGGACTCGGGCGGCGACCCGAACGTCGAGCGCGAGCTCGCCTGGGGCTACCAGCGTCTCGCCGTGGTGCAGGGGAACCCGACCGAGTCGAACCTCGGCGACGCGGCCGCCGCGATCGCCAGCGACCGCAAGGCGCTCGCCCACTTCGAAGTGGTCGCGAAGGCGAACCCTGCGAACCTCATCGACCAGCTGAACGTAGCGATGATGCACCGGATCCTGTCCTACTCGGAGCTGACGCTGCCCGAGGGGCGCACCGACCTCGAGCAGGCGATGGCGATCTCGGCGAGGGTCCTCGCGGCCGACCCCACGAACCCCAAGCCGAAGAGCGAGCGCTCAATCGAGTTCCAGAACCTGGCGCTGATGCGCGAGGGGGCCGGCGACCGGGCCGGGGCGCTCGCGGCCTACCGGCAGTGCCGGGACCTCAAGCTCGACCTGCTGCGCACCAATCCCGACTACCGCGGGATTCGCCGCAGCGTCGCCGTTGCGACCGTGATGCTCGCGACCGCGCTCGCCCGCAGCGGCGAGCGCGCCGAGGCGCTGAAGCTCGTCGACGAGGGCATTGCGTACATGAGCTCGGAGCCCAAGGGCCGCGACGAGATCAACAGTCGCCGCGATCTCGCGATCTCGAAGCAGCGGCGCGCCGAGATCCTGCTGATGAACGGTGACATCGCGGGCGCGCAGGCCAGCTTCGACGAGGTGCGGCGGGTCATCGAGCCGTTGGCCAAGGCCGACCCCGAGAACTCGATGCTGCAGATCGACCGCGCCGGGCTCGACTTCAACGCAGGGCGCCTGCTGCTGGCCACGGGCCGTGTGCGCGACGCGATCGCCAAGCTCGACCGCTCGGTCAGGACGCTGCACGATGAACACGGGGCACAGCCGGCGTCCGAGGACGTGCCGGAAGGGGCGGTCGCCGTATGGCTGGGCGATGCTTACGCCGCCGCCGGCGACCGCGCCCATGCGCTCGAGATCTACCGCGGCGCCATTGCGCTGCTGAGCGCCGACGCCACCGAGAAGAACGACGACAACCGCGTCCGGCTCGCGACCGCCCACGTGCGTCTCGGTGCATTGCTCGCTGCGACGCACGACGCTGACGGTGCCACGCGCGCCTACAGCGCGGCGCTGAAGCTGACCGAGGCCGCCAACGTCGCCGCCTACCGGGACGTGCCGGCCCTCGACGTCCAGGCGGCCGCCTACGAGGGGCTCGCCGCGCTGGAAGCGGCCAGGTCGCGCGCCGCGCAAACGCAGGCCGAGCGCGCACAGCTCGCGGCCGACGCGCAGCGTGACCAGGCACAAGCCAGCGCCAGGCGCGCCCTGGTGCCGAACCCGGGCTGGCTGAGCCCGAGCGGGTTCCTCGAGAGCCTCGAGCCACGCCGGGTCGTAGCAGCACGCCAGCGAGCCCAATCCGCCATCGAACATCGGTAGACTGGCGCGCCCGCGAAGCCGAGGATCGCGCTCCCCATGAACCAGATCACCGAACCCGCCCGCTCGCTCGACGTCGTGCTGGAGACCGACGTGCTCGTCGTCGGCAGTGGCCCCGGGGGACTCGCCGCGGCGCTCGCCGCCGCCCGCGCCGGCGCGCGCACCGCGCTCATCGATCGCAACGGCTGCTTCGGCGGCAACATCACGCAGGTCGGCGTCGAGGGCTTCGCCTGGTACCGCCACGAGAAGACCGTCGACTGCGAGGGCATCGGCATCGAGTTCGAGACCCGCGCCAAGGCGATGGGCGCGGCGATGCCGGAGCCGCAGTCGCTGAGTCACGCGCTCGACGCCGAGATGTTCAAGTGGGTCGCCGACGTGCTGGTCGAGGAGGCCGGCGTCACGCCGCTGCTGCACCGGCTCGGCGTCTCGCCGATCATGGAGGGCAATGTCATCCGCGGCGTCATCACTGAGAGCAAGGCCGGGCGCGAGGCGATCCTCGCCAAGCGCGTCGTCGATGCGACCGGCGACGCCGACATCGCCGCGCGCGCCGGTGCGCCGTACCACAAGACGCCGAAGGAAAAGATGATGGCCGTGTCCGTCATGTTCTCGATGTCGGGCGTCAACAAGCAGCGCTTCATCGACGCGGTCAAGGCCGATCCCCAGACCTACGGCGACTGGTCGGGCAACGGCGAGTGGGACTACGAGACGTCCGGCAAAGAGGACAAGATGTTCTCGCCGTTCCTGCGCAAGCCGTTCCAGAAGGCGCTCGAGGCCGGGATCATCCCGGCCCACCTGCACACGATCGCCGGCACCTGGGGCACCGTCACGGACCAGGGCGACCTCACGTACCTGAACCTCGTGCACATCCCCGGGATCGACGGTACCGACCCCGCCGACCTGACGGCCGGGGAGATGCGCGGCCGCCGCGAGGCGATCTACGCAGTCGAGGCGCTTCGCAAGTTCATGCCGGGCTGCGAGCTCGCGAAGCTCAGGAACTTCGGCATGACGCTTGGCATCCGCGATACGCGCAAGATCGATGCGCTCTACAACCTCACGGGCGAGGACGTGCGCGGCGAGGCGCGGTTCGACGACGCGATCGGCATCTTCCCCGAGTTCATCGACGGCTACGGCACGCTGATCCTGCCGACCACCGGCCGCTACTGGCACGTGCCGTACCGCGCGCTCGTGCCGAGGAAGATCGGCCACCTGCTGGTCGCCGGCCGCGCGATCGGCGGCGACTGCAACTCCCATGCCTCGGCGCGCAACATGATGTGCTGTGCGGTCAGCGGGCAGGGCGCGGGCGTTGCCGCGGCGGTTTCGCTCAAGCGCGACGAGCCCTTCGACCGGCTCGACATCGGCGCGGTGCACCAAGAGCTCGCGCGCCAGGGCGCGCGCTTCCGGTGAGCGGCGACCAGGGCGCCGCGCCGGGCGCGGCCGGCGTCTCGCGGCTGCGCTGGTGGGCGCTCGGGCTCTCGGCCGCGACGATCTTCTCGAGCTACTACGAGTCCGACGTCATCGGCGCGGTCGCGGACCTGCTGCTCAGGCAGCGCGGCCTCACGCAGTCCCAGATCGGGGACCTCACGGCGGTCATCAGCCTGCCGAACATCCTGCTCGCGGTGCTCAACGGCTGGCTGATCGACCGCTTCGGCGCCGCGCGGGTGACGTTCGTCGCGGCGATCATCGGCTTCGTGGGCGCGGTGCTCACGGCGATGGGGACGTCGTACGACCTGATGTGGATCGGGCGCTTCGTGTTCGGCATCAGCGAGGGCTGCATCTTCATCTCGCTGGTCGCGGGCCTCGCGCGCTGGTTCCCGCGGACCGAGATCGCGCTCGCGACGGCTCTTTACCTGAGTCTCGCGCGCGTCGGGTCGTTCTCGCTCGACGTCTCGCCGACCTGGGCGAAGCCCCTCTACGACGCCGGCTGGCAGCCGCCGCTGTGGCTCGGTGCGGGGATCGCCGGCGTCGGGCTTCTGACCGCGCTCGTGCTCTGGCTGATCGACTCGAGGCGCGTGCCGCTCGTGGCCGCGCGCCCCGCGGTGCGCGAGGAGATCCGCTGGCGGGACCTGCTCAGCTTCGACGCCTCGTACTGGTACATCCTCGGGTTGCACGTGCTGTTCGCGGCCGTGTTCTTCCCGTTCCGGCAGACCTTCGCGATCGAGTACCTGCAGCACGCGAAGGGCCTGACGCTGCAGCAGGCCGGGAACGTCAATTCGGGGGTCTTCTTCGCGGCGATCTTCGCGACCCCGCTCTTCGGCCTGCTCGCCGACCGGATCGGCCACCGGGCGCTGCTGCTCGCGATCGGGACCGTCCTGCTGCCCGTGACGCTGATCGTGCTCGGGCTGACCGACCTGAGCCCGTGGATCTCGACGGTGCTGATGGGCGTCAGCTTCGCGCTCGTGCCCGCGATCATCTGGCCGTCGACGACGCTGATCGTCGATCCGCGCCGGCTCGGAACGGCGCTCGGCGTCATCACGCTGCTGCAGGCACTCGGTCTTTGGGGCTCGAACCGGATCGCGGGCTGGCTCGCGGATCGCTTCCACGCCGGTCCCGACCACCCGGCGGGCTACGATGCGATGCTGTGGTGGTTCGGACTCGTCAGCCTCGCGGCGCTGACGTCGGCGTTCCTGCTGCTGCGCCGCGAGCGCGGCCCGGACGGCCACGGCCTCGAGGAGGCCGGGTTCTCGCGGGCCGTGCCGGCGCAGGCCTGATTCCGCTCAGCTGGACGCGGGCGCCGGGGCGGCGGCTGCGACCGGCGCGCGGGCCCGGCCGCGGAAGTACGCGAGCGAGAGGATGACGAGCACGCTGCCGATGACCGCGGTCGAGTAGCAGGCGATCCTGAAGACCGTCAGCCATTCGACCTTGAGGAGCGCGAAGTTGCGCCACAGGAGCAGCGCGCAGCTCCCCGCGTAGCCCGCCGAGTCCGCGACGTAGATCAGGAATCCCGCGGTCGCGACCCGGCCGCTGACCGCGACCAGACGGTCAAACAGCATCGCGTTGAAGGGCGTGTAGACGACGTACAGACCCGCGCCGCTCAGGATCATCCACGGCAGCGCCCCGAGCCAGCCGGCGTCGAAGGCGAGCGTCGAGGCGCCGAGGAGCACCAGGCCCGCGAGGATCATGCGGTGAATCACCGCGAGCGCGTGCACGTTGCTCTGCACGCGCACGATCACCCCCATGGCGACGAGCGCGACGGCCGCGACCGGAAGCTCCGAGAGCGTGAAGACCCCCGCCGGGTTGGTGTAGCCGAGCGCGGTCCAGAGCTCGGCGGCGAAATTGTCGCGAAAGTCGCGCAGCGCCGTCGCGAACACGTAGATCGTGACGAGAAGCGCGATGCCGATCCCGTAGTCGGCGAGGAACGCGCGCCGGTCGCGCCCGGTCATCGGCGCGCGCCGCACGCGCGCCGCCTCGTCCGCCGCCGACGGCGGGGGGAGCGCGGCGAGGCCGTAGACCGAGAGCAGCAGGAGCGGCGTGAACACGAGTCCGGTCACCGCCGGCATCCAGAAGACGCTGACGTGCATCTGCTGCACGAGCAGGATGCCGACGCTCTTCACGGCGCCCGAGGAGACGATGAAGCTCGCGCACAGCACGGCGCCCAGCACCTCGGAGGTGCGCCGGCCCTCCATGAAGCCGAACACGAGGCCCCAGATCATGCCGAGGAAAAGCCCGTTCGCACACAGCGCCGCGACCTTGACGAGCGGCGGGGCGAGGGCGAACACGACGAGCGCGAGCCAGGCGCCGCCGATCAGCAGCACGATCGCCCGCGCCCGGTGCGCGGCGGGCATCTGCGAGATCACGCGGATGCCGAGGAACTTCGAGGTTGCGTAGCCGATCGCCTGCGCGATCACGATCGCGATCTTGAAATCGAGCGTGAAATGCCAGCCGTCGACGCTGCCGAAGGTGGCTGCCGCGAACGGCTTGCGAAAGGCATACATCGAGAAATACGTCGCGAAGCCCGCGAGCGACGCGAACACCGTGAAGGCGACGGGTGATGCTTTTTCGAGCCAGTTCGCGAGCGGCCGCGGCATGTCGATCCGATCAGCGGCACGACAAGCCGCCATGAAGCCGTGCGCATGTTACCGCACGATGATCGCTTGCGTGGCGGAACGCGGGTGGCGAGTGAACAGCGACCGCCCGGCCTGCGGCCGGGCGGTCGCAAACGGTCACTTGCTGTCGGCGACCAGCATCGCCGGCGTGACACCGGTCTTTTGCTGGTGGAGCGCGATCAGCGCCGGATGGCCAATCTTGCCAACCGCGCGGGTCAACGCAGTCTGGCGGCACGCGGCCCAATCACCATGGTCCGAGAAGTAGTAGAACTCGGGCTCGGGACCGCACACTTCGCCGGACGCGATCCGCAGGCGGCTATAGAGCTTCGCGATACCCTGGTCCGACGAGAGGTTGAGGTCCCCGAACTTGACCGTGACGCTGCGGGTCATCTCTTCGGCGTGGGCGACGTTGGCAAGGCCGACGATGCCGCAGGCCGCGATCAGGGCGACGAGCAGGGACTTCGAAGTGCGGGTGTTCAGTGAGGTGTTCATGACGTGCTCTCCGGTTGGGGTGAATGACATCGACGGCCCGTACGCTACGAACCGGCCGGGAGCAACGCGTGAAAAAGGCGTGATGCTTGGTGATGAAGCGGTGATGAACGGTGAAGGCGGGCGCGCCGCAGCGGCTCAGGCGCGCCGGGGCCAGCCTTCGGCCTCGTGGAGCGGCATCCGCGACAGCGACGGACGCCCGATTTCCTCGGCGAGGAGCGCGATTCCCGCATCCCCCTTGTAGAGCGAGTGGCGCCGCTCGGCCTCGCCCGCGTGCGCAATCGCCTCGTCCAGGAGCGTCTCGGCCCGTGCGAGCCAGCGCCGGTCGCCATCACGCCGGTACAGGCTCAGCATCGAAAACCCCTGTCCGGCGTAGCCACAGCAGAGGCTTCCGTTCGCCCGCGCGCCGGCGGCCCTTGCCTGCCAGAGGTGCTCGGCCGCCCCGATCGCCAGCCGCCCGAAATCCCCGTCCGGGTAAGCCCGTTCGGCGAGCGCCCAGAGCTGCACGTAGCCGGCGCTGCCATTGCACCAGCCCGTGTGCGGCGTCTGGGCACCGGGTCCGAGTGCGAGCGGCCACGCCGCCGCCGCGCCCTGCCAATTGGCGAGCTCGGCGAGCTCATCGAGGCGTTTGCGAACTTCGCCAATGGCCTCGCCGGTGGCTTCCATCCACCGCAGCGCAGCAAAGAGCACCCCGGCACCGCCATGGGCCGTGCCCAGGAGCCGCGATCGCGATGATGCCCTCAGAATCCCTGGACCGAGCGCGCGCTTGAGACTCGCCGCCAGGCGTGCGCCGAGCCGCACGACGGAGGCGCGGTCGAACCCGTTCTGACCGGGGAGCGCCTCGATGAGCGCCGCGCACGCAAGCAGCGCGCCCGCTCGACCGCTGACAAGGTCGTCGTCGCAGGTCACCTGCCTCGCCTCCCGAGCGAGCGCCGCGAGCGCACGATTGCAGGCCTCCGGGTCGCCCGCGGCGTGCGCAATGAGGGCATGGACGGTCGCGATGCCGAGCGCACGGTGATGAAGCGAGACGGGCCCCACCGTCGATTCATCGATGCCGAGCTCGGCCGATGCGCAGGCGGAGGGGTCGATGGACTGCCGGGACGCCCACCGCGACCATGCAAGCGCCGCCGGCAAGAGCGTCGGATCGCCCCGGAGGATCGCGAGGCGGTAACAAAAGAATGCAATGCCCGCCGCCCCGTAGGCAAACGTCGCGCGCGGCGCTTCGCAGAGCTCCGTCGCGACGCGGCCGCGATCGAGCGCGTAGCGCAACACGACCGCATCGAGGAGACGTCGCGCCCGGCCCCGCGTGGCGCGCCCGCCGCGCACGACCGAAAAACCCCGACGAAATGCGCCCGCGAACGCCCGGACCGACGCGTGTCGCTCCTCCGGACGCTTCGCGAGCGCCCTCAGCAACGAGGCTTCGACGAGCGGCGCGCCCGCAAGTCCAATCTCGGCGAAGGTCCGCGGCCGGCTGCGGCGCACCTCGGCGAGCCACTCCTCGTGCACGTAACGCGCCTCAAGATACGAATCCCCGGTCGCGAGCACATAGCACAGGGCGGCCAGCGCGTACTGCTCGCCGGCCGCGGACGGCGCCGGAATGGGCTCGTCGAGCGCGAGCTTCTCGGCGCATTCGGGCTCGAGGTACTCGAAAAGTCCGATGCGTGCGTCGTCCGCATGTACCGTCGCCCTACGCTCGCGCGCCGCCGCGAAGTCGAGCACCGTGATCGACCCGTCCTCGCCCACGATGACGTTGCGCTGCTGCACGTCGCCGTGGATCACCCCGCGCGCATGCAATCGCGCATAGGCGTCGAGCACGTCGGCGCAGAGCCGCAGCACCGGTGTCGACAACGGTCCGTGAAGCGCGCGAAGCGCGGCCGCAGCCGCATCGACGGTCCGGCCCGCACACCAGCGCATCACGAGCAGGCGACGGCCGCGAAAGGCCCCGGCGCGCTCGAGCCGTGGGGCGCCGTGTCCAGCGAGGCGGCGCAGGATGATTGCCTCGCGTTCGATCCCGCGCCGGGCGCTCGCGGGCGCCCGGGGCCGGAGCATCTTGAGCGCGCACAGCCGACCGGCCGCGTCGGTCGCCCGGTACACCTCGACGTCCATGAGGCACTGCACGCACGACTCGACGCGGACCCCTGCGACGCGCGCTCCGGGCCGCAGGCTCGGCGTGAGTTCCCGCGCCGTCACCGCGCTGCGCTTGACGAGGAGCGCGCGCTCGCGGCTGCGGATGATGAGCGGGAGGAGGTCCTCGAGAACCTGCTGCGGTGATCCGCCGCGCTCCGCGCAGTGCGCGAACACCGCGTCCGTCACCGTCGATGGCACCCGAAACCGCTCGAGGAAGAGCGCGCCGTCGCCGCTGACGAGAATCGGGCGCGAGCGATAGGCGCGCCGGTCGATCACGTAGTCGCCCGCCTCGGCGCCGAGGCGCGCCCGCAGTCCCGCGTCGAGCGCATCGACCGCCGTGACGCCGACGTCCGGCGGCAGCACGAGGACGTCAGTGGCGCGCACGGGACCTCGCGGGCTCACGCGGCTGCCAGCGGACGGTATCGATGCCCTCGAGCGCGACCCGCGTCAGGGCGTATTCCCAGGGCTCGAGCGGCCCCGACTCCTGCCTCCGCGCGCTCAGCAGCGCGAGCGCGAGGCGCATGGTGACGTCGCGGCGAAAGCTCGCGGCATGCTCCGGAACCGGCTCCGGAGGATCAAGACCCCACGAGACCAGGCCCTCGGCGTCGAGTGCTGCGCTGAACGGCGCGCCCTGGGCACGGGCGCCTTTGAGCGCGGCACGCAGCCGGCGGCCCACCCGCATGACGTCGCGACGGCTCGCGACGTACAGCACGAGCTTGTCCGGCCGATGGAGCCCATAGACGTCGGAGGCCACCTTGAACGCTGGGACTTTCTCGGCGCTCGCGATGGCGACGACCGTCGGGAATGCGGCTTCGAGGTCGGCGAGGTCGATGCTCACGTAAAGCTTGTGGCGCGCGGCTGCGGAAGGTCGCGCCCGCGACGACCACGCGAGCCAGCCGGTCTCCGCCGTGCTCGTCGATCGCCACGCGGACCGAAGGAGCTGGCCGACGGGACGGGTGCGACCGACGCCGAGGAATGCCGCGACGGCCTGCGGATTGGCAAGACGCCCGGCCCAGGCGGGCGACACCGGCGCTCGGTTGTAGAAGTAGAGGAGATCGGCGATTCCGATCGGCGTAGCTTCCTCGGCCTGCTCCGCGTAGCGAACCGCATCGATTGCGAGCTGGCCGAGGCGGGTCCGGGTGCCGTCCGCGGGCCGGGCGAGGCCAAGCGCACGTGCCGCGCAGGGACCGCTGACGTAGCCCGAGCCGTCACGAAGTTCCAGCACCTCATCGAGGACCAGGCGCGCAAGCGCCTGTGGATCCGCCCGGAGCCAGCGGCGCGCGACCTGGGGAATGCGTCCGGGTCGCTTCAGTGCGCGAAGCAGCGTCAGCGTCGCCGGGCAGATCCGCTTTGCGGGAACGTCGTCGGCAACCGGCACCAGCACGCCGCCGAGCTCCGCGCCGTACGCCTCGACGCCGAGGCGGCGTCGTTCGGAAGCCGGGAGGCGGGCTCGCGCGATGAGCCGGTAGCGATCGCTCAGCCGAAACACCCGGTCGGCGAGCGCGACCGGGGACGTCCCGTCACGTCGCCGAAGCGGCGCCGGACGCATGGCGCGACGACTCGAGCGCTAGCGGCCTCGCCGGGTCAGGTCGCGCTGCATCCGCTCGAGATCCTTGAGCGCGTTGCGGAAGATGCGCTGCAGGGTGCGGATTTCTCGCGCCGTACCCGGCGACATCTCTTTCAGCAGCACTTCGATGTGGGCCGGGAACGGTATCCTGACCTTTCTCTCGTCGGCCGCAGCGCGCACCGACTCCCGCAGCTGCTTCTGGTAACCCCGGTTCATCCTGGCGATCGTCGTCGGCCCGCCCGGGTCGCTGCTCGAGAGGCACTGCACTTGGAACTTCTTGCTCGACACGCAGCTCGGCACCGGCTTCAACGAAGTGCTCGACACGCACTTCGCGACGACGCCACTGCTCACGCACTTGATGTTCTTGCTGTCGAGGCAGGGGTCGACCGTGATGATCAGGTCTTGAGTCTTTATTCTTGCCATGACGTCCCCTCCGTGAGGCGCGGACCGGGCTAGCTGCCCGGTCTTGCGCTATCCCCGAAGCCAGCATAGGCGCGGACCTCACCTGGAAGCCACTCGCCTGGATCGATGTGGGACTCTAATCAGTTTTTGTATTTACATTCAATTACTTATCAGCGTTTCCTAAAGCGACTACTCGGGTATCTTCATCGCCTTCAGGAACGCCTTGTAGCGCGGATCGTTCTTCAGCGGCCCGTACGTACTCGCGCGCGCGACCTCGTAGAGCTGGTATTCGCGCTGTGCGCGAGCCCGCTTCAGCCAGTCGATCGCGTTGTCGGTATCCCCGCGGTACGCATGAACGGAGGCGATGAACAGCATGCGCTTCGTCGCGAACTTCTGGATCAATGTTGCGAGCGCCGCGTCCGACTCTGCGTGCCGGCCGAGCCGAAAGTCGACCATCGCCAGCCCGCGCAGCCGGAACGCCTCGTCGCTTTCCCTCTCGATCTCGGCGAGCGCCGCGTCGGGCTGGTCCTGCGCGAGCGCGAGCGAGGCGAGCGTGAAGTGCGCACCGGCGAAGCTAGGGCTGAGCTCAAGCGCCTCGCGGCAGGCACTCGTCGCCTCGCCGAGCTTCCTCGCCTCGAAGTAAATCCAGCACAGACGATAGTGGGCCGTCGGCGACAGGGGATCGCGGACCACCGACTGCTCGCCGAGCACGATCGCCTCGTTCGGCCGGTGCCCGATCGTGCTCGCCCAGTCCGCGCGGCGCGACAACGTCGTCGCCCCGCCGGGATCGAGTGTCGCCGCGGCGTCGAGCTCGCGGGCCGCGCCCGCCCAGTCCTCGTCGTTGGCGAGGAGCTCCGACATGATCAGGTGGCCCGCGGGCAGCTGCGGATCGAGGCGCACCGCGTGCTCCGCGGCATCGCGCGCCTGGGCGCGCGCCTTGTCCCACGGGAGCGCGCCGAGGTCGCCCTGGATCCACGTCGCGCGCGCGTACCCGGCCCAGGCGGGCGCGAACTTGGGGTCGGCCTCGATCGAGCGCTGAAAATAGCTCGTCGCCTTCGCAAAATCCTCAGGTGCGTGACGCTCGAGAAAGTACCGGCCCTCCAGCGCGAGCGAGTACGCGTCCCCGCGCGCGAACGCCCGCTCGCCGATGACCCCGGACTGCAGCTCGACCTTGAGCGCGCGCGCCACGGCGCCGGCAATGTCGTCCTGCACCTTGAAGATGTCGTCGAGCTTGCGGTCGTAGCTCTGCGACCAGCGCGAATAGCCGTTGTCGGCGCGCACCAGCTGCGCGGTCACGCGCACCCGGTCGCCGGAGCGGCGCACGCTTCCCTCGAGCACGTTCGCGACGTGCAGCGCCTTCGCGACCTCGGCGATCGTCGTGCGCTGGTTCTTGAACCCGAAGGAAGAGGTGCGCGCCGAGACCTGCAGCCCGGGCAGGCGCGAAAGCAGATCGATGACCTCGTCGGCGATGCCGTCCGAGAAGTACTCCTGGTTCTTCTGTTCGCTGAGGTCGACGAACGGCAGCACCGCGATCGACTGGTCCGAGACCGCCGGCGCCGACGGGCCCAGCCGCGACAACGCCGGGGCCTCGACGACGACCGCTGTCGGCGGCGTCCGCAGTGGCCACCAGCGCAACCCCACGACGAGCGCGATCAGCGCAACGATGGCCACCGCGATCGCGAGCCAGCGACGCGGGTTCTCCGCGGGCGGCTCAGGCGAGGGCGGCTCAGGCGAGGGCGACGGGGCAGGCGGTGCGACCGCGGGTGCAATTGCTGGTGCGGGCGGCGGACCCGCCGGGATCGGCCCGGGCGGCAGCGCCTCGACGGCTGCGACCAGCCGGTAGCCTCGGCCGCGGACGCCGGCAAT
>Ga0335069_10009427_pt1 | contig 13898 bp, 15 predicted proteins | sample Lox_Sample_11_FD_206714 | JGI IMG/M metagenome (GOLD analysis project Ga0335069, IMG submission 206714) | Soil microbial communities from Loxahatchee National Wildlife Refuge, Florida, United States - Lox_Sample_1.1 | ecosystem: Environmental > Terrestrial > Soil > Wetlands | place: USA... | reverse complement strand
CTCGTCAACTTCGTCGACGCCGCGAACCACGTGCTCGGGACGGCGACGAGCACGGTGTCGGCGATCTCCCCGTCGTCGACGTTCAACCTCGGCGGCTCGGCGTCGCTGCCGACGCAGGCGGCGGTGACGCGGCTCGAGGTCGTCGTCCAGACGCAGACGTTCTCGACGCACCGGATGCACATCCCACCGGTCCAGAACGTCCAGATCGTCCCGGGCCGGTTCGACACGAACTACGTCGGCGAGGTCGACGGCGAGCTCGTGAACGACGATCCGGCGAAGACGCTGACGAGCGCGCAGCTGTCGATCGTCCTGTTCGACGCCTCCGGCAACGTCGTCGGCGGCGGCACCGGACTCGCCTACGCGTCGCTGCCGCCCGGCACGCGCGCGTACTTCAGCGCCGTGTCGGGCTTCTCGTCCGTCCCGGTCGACCACGCGTCGACTGCCGCGATCTCGCTCGTGCCGACGTACCAGACGTCGTAGCCGTCAGCGAAGGACGTACGACAGCACGAGCGCGAGGAGGTTCATCGCGAAGACGGCGAAGGCGATCGACGTCATCAGCGCCGTCGCCATCACGTAGGCGTGGGTGTTCGGATCGAGCCGCATAGCCGCAGATTGGTGAAGCCGGACGCCCTGACAGTGTGCAGGGCGCCCGGCCTCTTGGCTATCCCTCGAAGGTGTCGCATACCCCGGGCCGCGGCCGCTCGGGACGAGTTGACCGGTTTAGGCTCGACCCCGCCGAAGGAGCCGGTCTACGCTGTGGGACGTGGCACAGCCGTCTGATCGGGCCCTCCTGAGCAACCTCGGCCTCGGCGTGCTCCTGCTCGGCCTCCTCCCCAGCTAGGGGAGACGCGTGCCGACATACCCGTTCCCGTCCCAGGGACACGTGCGTCCCGCCGCAGAAGGAGCCTGCCTGCCATGCCGATGCCCTACTGGAGATACCGACCGTACGACACCGTCGAGCTGCCCGACCGGACCTGGCCCGACGTCGTCCTCACCGCCGCGCCGATCTGGTGCTCGACCGACCTGCGCGACGGCAACCAGGCGCTCGTCAACCCGATGGACACCGCGCGCAAGCGGAAGTTCTTCGACCTGCTCGTCCGGATCGGGTTCAAGGAGATCGAGATCGGCTTCCCGTCCGCGTCGCGCACCGACTTCGACTTCGCGCGCACGCTCATCGAGGAGGGCCTGATCCCGGACGACGTGACGATCGCCGTGCTGACGCAGGCGCGGCCCGAGCTGATCACGCAGACGTACGCGGCGGTCGAGGGCGCGCGCCGCGCGATCATCCATCTCTACAACTCGACCTCGGAGACGCAGCGGCGGGTCGTCTTCCGGCTCGACCGCGCCGGCATCACGGAGCTCGCCGTGCGCGGGACGGCGCTGTGCAGGCGGCTCGCCGGCGAGACCGATACGGAGATCGTCTTCCAGTACTCGCCGGAGAGCTTCCATCACACCGAGCTCGACTTCGCGCTCGAGATCTGCGAGGCCGTCGCGTCGGAGTGGAACCCGACGCCGGCCGAGAAGATGATCGTCAACCTGCCGACGACGGTCGAGCACTTCCCACCGAACGTCTACGCCGACCGCATGGAGTGGTTCATCCGCAACTTCTCGCGGCGCGACTCGGCGATCCTCTCCGTCCATCCGCACAACGACCGCGGGACGGCGGTCGCGACGGCGGAGCTGGGGCTGATGGCCGGCGCCGAGCGCGTCGAGGGAACGCTGTTCGGCAACGGCGAGCGCACCGGCAACGTCGACCTCGTCACGATCGCGCTGAACCTGCTGACGCAGGGCGTCGACCCGCAGCTCGACCTCTCGCACATCGACGAGGTCAAGCGCACGGTCGAGGAGTGCAACGAGCTGCCGGTCCATCCGCGGCATCCGTGGGCGGGCGAGCTCGTGTACACGGCGTTCTCCGGCTCGCACCAGGACGCGATCAAGAAGGGGATGTACGCGCTGCAGCGCTCGGACTCCGACGTCTGGGACGTCCCCTACCTGCCGATCGACCCGAAGGACCTCGGTCGCGACTACGAGGCGATCATCCGCGTCAACTCGCAGTCGGGGAAGGGCGGCGTCGCGTATCTCCTCCAGAGCCACTACGGGCTCGACCTCCCGCGCGGGCTGCAGGTCGACTTCGCGCAGAAGGTGCAGGCGATCACCGACGCCGAGGGCGGCGAGCTGACCGCTGCCGACCTCTACGAGGTCTTCCGGGCGAACTACCTCGCGGTGACGGAGCCGTACGAGCTCGTCTCGTACCGGCACGAGGCGGACGAGAGCGGCGACCGGCTCGTCGCGCAAGCGCGAAGCGGCGGCGAGGCGCTCGAGATCCAGGGATCGGGCAACGGGCCGATCGCGGCGCTCGTGCACGGCTTCTCCGGGGCGCTCGGCTTCCCGATCAAGGTGCTCGACTACCACGAGCACGCGATGAGCACCGGCGAGGACGCGACGGCGGCGGCGTACGTCGAGGCGGACGTGGACGGCGAGCCCGTCTGGGGTGTCGGCATCCACGCGAGCATCGTCACGGCGTCGCTCCGGGCGGTCGTCAACGCGGTCAACCGCGGCCTCGTCGCCCGCGCCGCGCAGGCGTCGGCCCTGGAGTCGTTCGGCAGCGCCTAGCCATCACACTTCCGCGAGCCTTACGGCACGGGGCCTGGCCCCGGCCGTCGGGCGGGAGGCGTCATGGACAGAGGGATTCCCCGGCACAGCGAACGGCCGGGGCCAGGCCCCGACACGCGTGGTTCACGAAACCGTCACGGCTCGGCCTAAACCGCACGACAGGCTTTGACGTGCGCGCGGACGGGCCCCACCCTGTGTCCATGCACTCCGCGCGCTCCCGCGCGATCATCGCGATCGCGATCATCCCCCGCTAGGGGGAGCGTGCGCACACGCCCGGAAGGGCGCCAACCGAGACGTCATGCCAGAGGTCCGCCCTCGCACGGGCGGCGCGCACGCAAGGAGAGCTGATGCAACCCCGCAGGATCACCGTCTTCGACACCACGCTTCGCGACGGCGAGCAATCGATTGGCCTGGCCTTCGCACCCGACGAGAAGGTGGCGATCGCGCGCAGCCTCGAGAAGCTCGGCGTCGACGTGATCGAGGCCGGCTTCCCGGTGTCGTCGGAGGGCGAGCTCGCCGGCGTGCGCGCGGTCGCCGAGGCGGTGCGCCGTCCGGTGATCGCGGCGATGGCGCGGCCGGCGCAGATCGACCTCGACGCGGCGGCGACCGCGCTCGAGGCGGCGGCGCGGTCGCGCGTCCACATCGTCCTCGCGACGAGCGACCTCCATCTCGAGCGGAAGCTCCAGCTGACCCGCGCCGAGGCGGTCGAGCTCGCGCGCTGGTCGGTCGGCTACGCGAGCGAGCGCTTCGACGAGGTCGAGTTCTGCTGCGAGGACGCGTCGCGGTCCGAGCCGGCGTTTCTCGCGGAGATCTGCGGCGCGGCGATCGACGCCGGCGCGACCGTGATCAACCTCCCGGACACCGTCGGGTTCGCGGTGCCGGAGCAGTACGGCGCGCTGCTGCGCGAGGTGCACGCGCTCTGCCCCGCGCTCGAGTCCGTCACCGTCGCGGTGCATTGCCACGACGACCTCGGGCTCGCGACCGCGAACACGCTCGCCGGCATCGCCGCGGGCGCCGGCCAGTTCGAGTGCACGATGAACGGGCTGGGAGAGCGCGCGGGCAACGCCGCGCTCGAGGAGATCGTCGCCGCGCTCGTCGCGCACCGGGACGAGCTCGGCGTCGAGACGGGGATCGACCCGAACGGGCTCGCGGCGACGTCGCGACTCGTCGCCGAGCTGAGCGGCTACCCGCTGTCGCCGCACAAGCCGGTCGTCGGCGCGAACGCCGCCGACGAGCGACAGTAGAGTCTGTGGATGGCCCGGACGGCGCCGGCACCGATCGTCGAGCTCGTGGACCGCGAGGCGCGCGCGGCGCGCGACGCGCTCGCGACGCTGGACGACGCCGCGGTCGAGGCCGGCCTGCTCCGCGCGGCGGGGCTGCTCGCCGAGTGCAGCGCCGGGATCCTCGCCGCCAACGAGCTCGACGTCGAGGCCGGGACGGGGACGCTCGACGAGGGCGCGCTCGACCGGCTCCGGCTCGACGAGCGGCGGCTCGAGGCGATCGCAGCCGGCCTCCGCGCGACCGCGGCGCTCGAGCCGCTCGAGCGCGAGGTGCGCACGTGGACGCTTCCGAACGGGCTCGAGGTCGCCGAGCGGCGGATCCCCGTCGGCGTCGTCGGCGCGAACTTCGAGGCGCGGCCGAACGTCGCCGTGGACGTGGCGTCGCAGGTGCTGAAGAGCGGGAACGCCGTCGTGCTCCGCACCGGGTCGGCCGCGCTCCGCACCGTGACGGAGCTCGTCGACGGCGTGCTGCGCCCGGCGCTCGAGTCCTCGGGCGTCGACGGCGCCGCCGTCGGGCTCGTCCGCTCCCCCGACCGCGCCGGCGCGGTGGCGCTCGTCTCGCTCCCGGCCGCGATCCCGCTCGTGATCCTGCGCGGCAGCGGCGCTTCGACGGCGGCGCTTGCAGCGATCGCCGCGGCGAACGGCGTCCGGGCGCTCGCGCACGCGGAGGGCGGCGGCGTGCTCTACCTGCACGCGAGCGCCGCGCCGGAGAAGGTGCGCGCGATCGCGCACGCGAGCCTCGACCGGCTCGGCGTCTGCAACCGCCTCAACCTCGCGCTCGTCGACGCGTCGGCGCCGGAGCTTGCCGCCCTCGTCGTCGAGGTCTGCGCCGGGCTCGGCGTCGAGGTGCGCGCGACCGCGCGCGCCGCCGGAGTCGCAGGCGTGCTTCCGCTCGACCGGCCGCGCGGCCACGAGTGGGCGTCGGAGCCGGAACGGGTGGCGACGGTCACGCTCGACCTCGTCGACGGGCTCGACGAGGCGGTCGCGATCGCGAACGACGAGACGTCGGGCCTCGCCGCCGCGATCGTCACGGAGGACGACACGGCGGCGGCGCGGTTCCTCGAGGCGTACCGCGGGACGGCCGCGCTCTGGAACGCGACGACGCGGTTCGTCGACGGCTTCGAGCTGAACGGGACGCCGGAGACGGGAATCAACGTCGACCGCTTCCCCGGCCCGCGCGGACCCGTCAGCTACCGGGATCTCTGCCTGCGCCAGTACCGGATCGTCGGCGACGGCACCCAGCACCGGTGACCGTCGTCGTCAAGCTCGGCTCGTCGCTCGTCACCGACGGGGGCGGCCGCGTCCGCCGCGGGCTGCTCGCCGCCCGCGCTGCCGACCTCGCCGCGATCGTCCGCTCCGGCGAGAAGGCGTGCGTCGTCTCCTCCGGCGCGATCGCGCTCGGGACGCCGCTGCTCGGGATGGCGCGCCGGCCGAGGACGACGCCCCAGCTCCAGGCCGCGTCCGCCGCGGGCCAGGTGAAGCTCCAGCTCGCGTGGGAGGCGGCGCTCCGCGCCGAAGGGCTGCGCACCGCGCAGGTGCTCCTCTCCGCCTCGGATCTCGCCGAGCGGGCGAGCTACGTCAACGTCCGCAACGCGCTCGACGCGCTCCTGCGGCTCGGCGTCATCCCGGTGATCAACGAGAACGACGCGACGGCGACGGACGAGATCACCTTCGGCGACAACGACGCCCTCGCCGCGCAGGTCGCGGTGCTGCTCGGCGCGCGGCTGCTCGTGCTGCTCACCGAGGTGGACGGCGTCTACAGCGCGCACCCCGCGGAGCCCGGCGCGCAGCCGCTCGCGAGCGGCGACGCCGTCGGCCCGGCGGCGATCGGACGGGGCGGCGCACTCGGCCGCGGCGGGATGGAGAGCAAGGTCGCCGCGGCGCGGCTCGCCGCCGGCGCCGGCATCCCGACCGTGATCGCGTCGGGCCGCGGCGAGGGCGTCGTCGCAGCGATCGCCGCCGGCGAGGCGCGCGGCACGCACTTCGCCCCTGCCGGCGAGGCGCCGAGCGCCTTCCGCCTCTGGCTCCGCCACGCGAAGCCGACGGCCGGCCGGCTCGTCGTCGACGACGGCGCCCGCGACGCGCTCGTCGCCGGCGGCGGCAGCCTCCTCGCCGTCGGCGTCGCCGCCTGCGAGGGATCCTTCGCCGCAGGCGACGCCGTCGAGCTCGTCGCGCTCGACGGCGCCGTCCTGGGCAAGGGCATCGCCGGGGCGGGCGTGGACGAGCTGCGCGGCCGCCCTCGCGGCGTCGAGGCGGTCCACCGCGACCGCCTCGTCCTCTACTGAGGCGTGCTCTCCGGGGGCGCCGCGGGCGCGGCGGAGGCCAACGGCGCGCCTTCCTTCATGTCCTTCAGCGTGAAGTACATGAGCGTCAACGCGACGGCGAGGAACGGTCCGACGACGGCGTTGGCGATCGAGCCGCCCAGCCAGTACTGGAAGAACCGCGGCAGGAACCTGAAGATCGCCTGGATGATCCCCGAGGCGATCCCGCTGAGGATCGCCGTGATGATGATCACGCCGAACACCGTCCACCCGTGCCCGCGCACGAGCTCGCGCGAGCGCCCGAACGAGTCGCCGACGTGCTTGTCCTCGAGCACGATCGCCGGCACGAGCAGGCACCAGAAGGTGATGAGGATCAGGCCGGGGACGATCAGGAGGATCAGCCCCACGGCGATCCCGAGCCCCGCGAGGATGCCGGCGAGGATGAGCGTCCCGAGATAGGGCTGGACGCGCTCGAACACCTGGCCGACGGTCGTGTCGATCTTGCCGTCGCGGACGTCGGCGACCGCGTAGACGAGGGCGCCCTGCAACCAGAAGGTGCCGACGATGGAGACCACGACGCTGATCAGCGCGAGCAGCGGCGCCGCGCCGGAGCCGTGACGGAGGACGGTGGCGATGATCGCCTCGAGCAGGTTGACGATCAGGTACACGATCAGGGCGATCACGAAGAACCGCGTGAAGAACTTCGTGTAGAGCTTCCAGGACTCGCCGAGGATGCCGCCGACGCTCATCGCTGAGGACACTAGTCCTCCGGCGGCGCGAGTCAAGCGGGAGGCGGCGACGCGCGGCGGGCGAGCACGTCCTCGACGTCGGCGACGTCGACGCCCGCGACGGCCAGCAGCACGTACAGGTGGTAGAGGACGTCGGCCGCCTCCTCGGCGAGCCGGCTGTCGCCGGCGGTCGCGGAGACGGCGGCCTCGACCGCCTCCTCGCCGAGCTTCTGCGCGCACCGCGCGAGGCCGGCGTCGGCCAGCGACGCCGTGTACGAGCCCTCGGGCCGGTCGCGCACCCGCTCGACGACGGTCCGCCAGAGTGCCGGCGCGAAGCAGGAGCGGGAGCCGGTGTGGCACGCCGGGCCGGCAGGGCGCACGCGCAGCAGCAGCGCGTCGCCGTCGCAGTCGTCCCGGATCTCCTCGACCGCGAGCACGTTCCCGGACGTCTCGCCCTTGCGCCAGAGACGCTGCCGCGAGCGGCTCCAGAACCAGGCCTCGCCGGTCTCGCGCGTGAGCCGCAGCGCCTCCGCGTCCATCCACGCGAGCATGAGCACGCGCCCGTCGGCCGCGTCTTGGACGATCGCCGGTGTCAGCTCAGGCTGCATCGCGGAGCGGGACGCCGAGCGAGCGCAGCTCGTCGCGCAGCGTGACGAGCCGAGCCGGACGCTCGTGGAGGATCGACGCGAGCAGCGCCGCCTGCGACACCTCGAGCGCGGCGGCGACGTGCTCCGCCCCGCCCGCGCCGCCGGAGGCGATCACGGGGAGCGAGACCGCGTCCCGGAGCGCGGCGAGCAGCTCGAGGTCGTAGCCGCTCTGCGTGCCGTCGCGGTCGATCGAGGTGACGAGCAGCTCGCCGGCGCCGCGCTCCTCGCACTCACGCGCCCACGCGACGGTGTCGCGGTCAGCGTCTCGCGTCGCGGAGTGCGAGTGCACGCGCCCCTGCTCCGTGTCGATGGCGACGACGACCGCCTGGCTCCCGAGCGTGCGCGCGAGCTCCCCGATCAGCTCCGGTCGCGCGAGCGCCGCCGAGTTGACGCTGACCTTGTCCGCTCCCGCCTCGAGCACCGCCGCCGCGTCGGCGACCGAGCGGATGCCGCCGCCGACGGTGAAGGGAATCGACACGCGCTCGGCGACGCGAGCCGCGACCTCGACCGCCGAGCCGCGCGACTCGACCGTCGCGGCGACGTCGAGGAAGACGAGCTCGTCCGCGCCCGCGTCGGAGTACGCGGCGCCGAGCTCGACCGGGTCGCCGACGTCGCGCAGCTCGCGGAAGCGCACGCCCTTGACGACGCGGCCGCCCGCGACGTCGAGGCACGGAATCAGGCGCGGGAGAGGCATCGCTCCAGCCAGCGCGCCCCGGCGGCGCCGCTCTTCTCGGGATGGAACTGGACGCCGGTGAAGGCGCCGGACTCGACGACGGCGACGAGACCCTCGCTCGTCGCGGTCGCGGCGTCCGTCTCGGCCGCGTACGAGTGCGCGAACCAGAACGCCTCTCCGCCGGGGTCCACCGGAGCCCAGCCGATGCGCGGGATCCGTTCGGTGCGGAGGCGGACGGCCCGGCCCGGGACGAGCCCGAGCCCCGCGACGCCGCCGTCCTCCTCGCTCTCGTCGAGCGCGATCTGGAGGCCGAGGCAGATGCCGAGCACCGGGCGGCCGGCGGCGGCCCGCTCGCGCAGCGCCTCGTCGAGCCCGCGCCGGCGCAGCCCATCCATCGCAGAGCCCGCGGAGCCGACCCCCGGGAGCACGGCGAGATCGGCGCCGAGCACGTCGGCAGGGTCCTCGGCGGAGACGACCTCGGCACAGAGGCGGCGGAACGCGAGCTCGACGGAGCGCACGTTCCCCGCGCCGTATCTGCAGATCGCGACGTTCACAGGATCCCCTTCGTCGACGGGACGAGCGAGCCGTCCTGCCGGAGCGCGGCGCGCAGCGCACGGCCGGTCGCCTTGAACGCGGCCTCCGCGACGTGGTGCGGATCGTCGCCGGTCGACTCGACGTGGATGCACAGACGTCCGCTGTCGGCGAGGCTCCGGAGCACGTGCTTCGCGAGGCCCGGGTCGTGCTCGAGCTCGATCTCGGAGGCGCGGCGGCCACCGAGGTCGACCGCGGCGCGCGCGAGCGCGTCGTCCATGGGCACGACGGCGTCGCCGTAGCGGGCGATCCCGCGGCGGTCGCCGAGCGCGCGGTCGAGCGCCTCGCCGAGCGCGATCGCCGAGTCCTCGGCGGTGTGGTGCGGCCCCGTCTCGGCGTCGCCCGAGCCCTCGAGCACCAGATCGAGCCCGGCGTGGAACGCGAGCTGCTCGAGGAAGTGGTCGTACAGGCCGGCGCCGGTGGCGACGCGGACACGGCCCTCGCCGTCGAGCCGGAGACGGATGCGCAGCGCGGTCTCCGCCGTCGCACGGAGGTGGCGGACGCAGCGGCCGGCGGGCGCGTCGGCTCCCGCGAGCACGGCGAGCAGCAGGTCGTCGTCCTCGCGATCGCGGATCGTGATCCGGATCGCGTCCCCGTACACGCGCGGGACGCAGCCGCGCGCGAGCAGCCGGGCCGCCACGTCCTCCGGATCGTCCACGGGCACGTAGAGGAAGTTCGTCCGCGACGGCAGCGGCGCGAAGCCGAGCGCACGCAGCTCCTCGGCGACGCGCTCGCGCTCCTCGATCGTCGGCCGGACGTCGGGCGGCGACGCGAGCGCGGCGAGCGCGAGCGCGGCCGACGGCGTCGCGACCGCGAGCGGCGCCTGCCGCGTGTTCAGCTCCGCCGCGACGTCTGCGGCGGCGAGCGCGTAGCCGACGCGCGCGCCCGCGAGCGCGAACGCCTTCGAGAAGGTGCGGATCACGATCACGCCGTCGTCGATCAGCGCGGCGGCGCCGTCGTCCTCCGCGAACTCGACGTACGCCTCGTCGACCGCGAGCGGCCGGGCCGACGGAAGCGGGTCGAGCGAGCCGGTCGGGTTGTTCGGACGGCAGCAGAACGTCAGCACCGGGTCGTCGTCGCCGACGATCGCGCCGACGAGCCCGGCGGCGACACGGTAGAGCGGATACGTCGGGTCGTCCGCGATCGCGACCGTGTCGCCCTCGCCGGCGTACGCGCGCGCGACGAGCAGGATCAGGTCGTCGCCGCCCGCGCCGAGCACGACGTTCTCCGGGCCGACGCCCGCGTACTCGGCGATCGCCGCGATCAGCTCCGGGTAGCCGCCGTGCGGGTACTCGTTGACGTGCGCGAGCGCGTGCGCGACCGTCGCCGGCCGCGAGCTCGGCAGCGGCAGCGGCGGGACGTTCCCGTCGAAGCGGACGATCTGCGACGGATCGAGCCCCGCGCGGCGCGCGAGCTCCGCCGTCGACGGCGCCCACGCGTATGCGCGGAACTCCGGCGAGAGCGACCTCATCGCTCCACCGCCGCGGCGTGCGCGGCCATCCCCTCGACCGCGGCGAGCGCCCGCACGACCGGCGCGACCGTCGCGAGTCCCTCCGCCGTGAGCCGCTGGATCGTCACCGGCTTCATGAACGTCTCCAGCCCGAGGCCGCCGCTCGAGCGGCCCCAGCCGCCGGTCGGCAGGACGTGGTTGCCGCCGGTCGCGTAGTCGCCGCTCGCGACGGGCGAGCTCTCGCCCACGAAGACGGCGCCCGCGTTGCGGATCCGATCGGCGAGCGCCGCCGCCTCGCCGAGGAGGACGACGTGTTCCGGAGCGAGGCGCTCGACGTCGGCGAGCGCGGGCTCGAGGTTCGCGCCGTCGACGAGCGTGCAGACGCTGTCCGGCCCGTGCTCCGCCTGGGCCGCGAGCTCGAGCTCGGCGATCGTGCGGGAGCCGTTGCGCCCGAGCACGACCGCCACCTCCGACGGCCCAGCAGGCAGGTCGATGGCGACGTCGCGCGAGACGAGCAGCTTCGCCTCGTTCACGAAGGAGCTGCCGGGGCCGACGATCTTGTCGACGCGCGGGATCGTCTCCGTCCCGTACGCGAGCGCCGCGACCGCGTGCGCGCCGCCGACCGCCCACACCTCGTCGAGGCCGAGCAGCCGCGCGGCCGCCGCGACGAGACCGGCGCCGTCGGGCGGCGTCACGACGACGATCCGCTCGACGCCCGCCGCCTGCGCGGGCACCGCGCACATGACGAGCGTCGAGACGAGCCGCCGCGGAACGTAGACGCCGACGGAGCGGAGCGGGACCCAGCGGCGCTCGAGCACGACGCCCGGCTCGACCTCGAGCCGCAGATCGTCCGGCCGCTGCGCGTCGTGCCAGCGGCGGACGCGGTCGGCGAGCGTCAGCACCGCGTCCTCCGGCAGCCCGCCCGCGGGCTCCGCGCGCGCCGGCTCGACGCCGTCGAGGCGCACCGCCCACTCGCGCAGCGCCTCGTCTCCGCGCGAGCGGACGTCCGCGACGATCTCCGCGACGCTGCTCATGCAAGCATCCGTAGGTGTCTGATTGGCGAGCTCATGCAAGCATTCGCTCGACCGGCACCAGCAGGATCGACGACGCGCCCGCCGCCTCGAGCGCCGGCAGCAGCCGCCAGATCTCCGCCGCCGGTACGACGCTGTGCACGGCGACCATCCCCGGCTCCGCGAGCGGTAGCACGCTCGGCGCGCGCGAGCCCGGCACGAGCTCGCAGATCCGCGCGAGCGCGGACTCCGGCGCGTTGAGCATCAGATAGCGGGCCCCGCGTGCGTCGACGACGCTGCGAAAGACCGAGGCGAGCTGGAGCGCGTCCTCGCGCGGCTGCGGCGGCCCGATCAGCACCGCCTCCGAGTCGAGCAGCCGCCCGACGGAGCGCAGCCCGTTCGTCCGCAACGTGCTCCCGCTCGAGACGAGATCGACGATCGCGTCCGCGAGCCCGAGCCGGGGCGCGAGCTCGACGGAGCCGTGCACGTCGACGAGCTCGATCGTCGGCGGCAGCAGCTGACGGGCGAGCCGTGGGAAGCTCGTCGCGACACGCGCGCCGTCCAGGTCGTCGACCGACTGCACCGCCGACTCCTCGGGCACCGCCGCCTCGAGCGTGCACGCGCCGAACCCCAGCGGGACGATCTCGGTCACCTCGGCGCCGCTCTCGCGGACGATGTCGACCCCGGTGATGCCGCAGTCGACGACGCCGTCCTGCACGTACTCGGGCACGTCGTCCGCACGGACGAGCAGCGCCTCGACCGGCGCGTTCCGGCACGGGAACGCGAGCGCGCGGTCGCCCGGCGTCTCCGGGCCGAGCCCCGCGTCCTCGAGCAGCACGATCGCCGGCTCGCGGAGCCGTCCCTTGGAGGGGACCGCGATTCTCAGCTGCGCCGTCTCCGCCGCCGCAGCGCCAGCGCGTACCCGCCCTCGCCGCGGCGCAGCCACTGCGCCACGCGCGTCACCGTCGTCGTCGACGCGTGCGTCCGTCTGGCCACCTCGAGGTACGGCAGCCCCTCGTCCAGGAGCCGCGCCATCTGCCAGCGGTGCGCCATCGCGTCCAGCTCCGCCCGCGTGCAGAGATCCCGGAGGAAGTGGTGCGCCTCGTCCGGCGTCCGCAGCGACGCGATCGTCGTGAACAGGTCCTCGTGCTCCGGAGTCGGCCAATGTGAGGGCTCCGTCGATGCCATCATGTTACCATGATAACACGTTGTCAGAGGATTTCGAGCTCCTGCCGGCCGTGGACGTCCTCGACGGGAAGGCGGTGCGCCTCGAGCGGGGCGCCTACGACCGCGTCGCCGCCGACGCGGGCGACCCGTTCGAGCTGATCGCGCGGGTCGCCGCAGCCCGTCCCCCGCTCGTCCACGTCGTCGCGCTCGGCGCCGCCCGGGACGGCGGGGCACCGGTCGAGCTGGCCCGCCGGGCGGTCGCAGCCGCGGCGCCGGTGCCGGTGCAGCTCGGCGGCGGCGTCCGCTCGGTCGCGGACGCGCTCGCACTCGTCGACGCGGGCGTCGCACGCGTGATGATCGGGACGGCGGCGTTCGGCCCGCGGCCGCTCGAGGAGTACGTCGACGCGCTGGGCGGGCGGCTCGTCGTCGCCGTCGACGTCGCGGACGGCGTCGTCCGCACGGCGGGCTGGCTCGAGTCGACGCGCCTGACCACCGCCGAGGCGCTCGAACGGTGCACGGCCGCAGGCGTCGGACGGATCCTCTGCACCGCGATCGCCCGCGACGGGACGCTCGCGGGCCCGGACCTCGACCTCGTCCGCGAGGCCCGTGCCGGCTTCGGCGGCGCCCTCCTCGCCGCGGGCGGCATCCGGAACGCCGCCGACGTCGAGGCGGTGCACCGGGCCGGCGCGGACGGCGCGGTCGTCGGCCGCGCGCTCCTCGAGAGCGGTTACGGCTTTACAAGCGCGCAACGCTGACGCGTCTACCCTACCGGGGTCCGGCATACGAGAAGGACGGTGTCCTCGATGACCACCCCGCCTGCACCGGTGGCCGACGACACGGAGCTTCTCCTCCACGAGATCCGGGACGAGGCGAGCAGCCTCGCGCACCATCCCGTCGAGGAGATCCGCCGCCTCGCCCACGTCGCCGCAGAGGGCGACAGCCCGACGACGCCGCTGCTCGTCTATGTCGGCGTCATCGGAGCCGTCGCCGCGATCCTGCTCCTCATGCTCACGGTGGTGCTGCTCGTCTACTACAGGGGCTAGCGGGCGAGCAGCACGTCGATCTCGTCGAGCTGCTCCGCGCGCAGCGGGCCGCGCGCGATCGCACCCGCGTTCTCCTCCGCCTGTGCGGCCGTCTTGATCCCGGGGATCGGGATCGTCGCCGGGCTGCGCGCCCAGAGCCAGGCGAGCGCCCCCTGCGCCGGCGTGCGGCCGCCGCTCGTCAGGATCTCGCGGATCGCGTCGAGCCGTCGCAGCCACTCCGGCTCCGGCTCGCCGTCGGCGGTGAAGAACGCGCTCCAGTCACGCTGCTCGACGCGCCAGTCGTCCGCCCCGACGCGGGTGCCGGGCACGTACTTGCCGCTGAGGAAGCCGGCGGCCAGCGGGCTCCGGTTGATGCTCGCGAGCCCGTAGCGCTCGCAGACCTCGAGCACCGCCGGATTGTCCTGGAAGACGTTCTCCGTGTGCTGGATCACCGAG